>Ga0209992_10000673_pt1 | contig 42877 bp, 33 predicted proteins | sample 2SBtaG_2_FD_182564 | JGI IMG/M metagenome (GOLD analysis project Ga0209992, IMG submission 182564) | Deep subsurface microbial communities from Kolumbo volcano to uncover new lineages of life (NeLLi) - 2SBTROV12_ACTIVE470 metaG (SPAdes)... | ecosystem: Environmental > Aquatic > Marine >...
ATCGATGAACTCATGGCCGAGGTCAGGCAGTACCTCGCCGCCTACGACGAGGATGGAGTCCGTGCTGCAGGCCACAGGCGGGCTGCATGAGTTGTGTGAGGCCGCAAACCGGCGATCGGCCGTTTAGCCCGCGACGAGGCTGTCGATGAGGGCGTCCGTGATCTGCGCAGGGTGGTTGCGGAAGACGACGTTGCCGTCCTTGCCGACGATGGCCGCCGCGGGGATGCCGCTCACGTTGTAGGACCGCGAGGTGCTGCCGGGATCCACGACGATCGGGTACGTGAGCCCGTTCTCCGTCGCGTAGGTCTGCACGGACTCCGTGGTCTGGCCCTTGCTGTGGCGCGTCACCGCGATGACCTCCACGCCCTTCGACTCCCAGCGCTCCCACTCCTTCTGGAGCTTCGGCATGTGCTTGCGGCAGTGCGGGCACCACGTGGCCCAGAAGACGAGCACGACCACCTTGCCCTTCATCGACTCCATCGTCCCGGGCGTCTCGCCCACGACCTCCGTGAAGTCGAGCGTGGGGGCCTCCTTGCCGAGCAGCGCCAGGGCCTGCAGCTGCGACCGCGCGCTCCGGGCGAGGCGCTCCTTGGGATAGTCGTCCACCAGCCGCTGGTAGAGGCGCAGCGCGGCGTCGCCGTCCTTCGCGCCCTCGGCGGACTTCGCCGCGTTGTACAGCGCCCGGGGCGCGGACTTCGAGTCGGGGAACCGAGTAGAGAGCTCGATGGCCGTCCTCTCGGCGCCCGCGACGTCCTTCAGTTCGCCCTGCATCGCGGCCTTGTTGAACATCGCGTCGGCCACGATCGGGTCCGTGGGCCAGCCCTCCGCGGCGTCGTCGAACCTGGCCATGGCCGAGGCGTAGCTGCTCTTCTTCGCCGGATCGGGCTCGCCTCCGGGGGCTCCGAGGCGCTTGCCTTCCTGCATGAAGGCGCGCCCCTCGGCGACCACGGCGTAGGCCTGGTGGGAGGACTTCGGGAACTCGTCCCGCCAGACGCCCAGGAGGGCTCGCCCGGGCGCCACCTCGCCGAGGTCGATCTTGGCCCGCGCCAGGAGGATCGTGACGGGCTCTCGCCACTTCTTGTCCGCCGAGGCCGCGTGCAGCTTGTTCAGCAGGGGCCGCGCCGAGCGGGCGTTGCCCTTGTCCATGAAGGCGGCCGCGCGCGTGTAGTCGTTCTTGGTGAGCTGGTCCTCGAACCCGCCCAGGATCGCTGGGGTGGTGAACGCGTTGTCCGGGACCACCGGGTCGGGCGGGTTCGCCTTCGCCTCCTTCCGCGCCAAGACCTCCTTCTTCTCCTGCTCGGAGAGGCGCTTGAGCGTCCCGCCGTCGACCTTCTTGGCCTCGGGGGCGGGCTTCGCGGCCACCGGCGCGGGCTCCGGGGGAGGGGCCGAGCTGCCCCCCATGAGTCGACCGAGGACGAGGCCGACCACCAGCATCCCGATGCCGAAGGCGATGGCCGTGGAGTTCAAGGAGCCCGACGGGGCGGGGGCGGGTTTCTGAGCGGCCATGATCGTCCTCGAGGGCCTCCGCGTCGTGCGGATCGGGCGGTCGGACCTTAATGCTCGCTCCGCCGCGTGTCGAGCCGCGAAGGACTCCGCCGGGAGGCGAGTCGCGACGGGGCGGGATAGACTGCGCGGCCGATGAGCCCGCCGTTCCTGTCCTTGGTCATCCCCGCCTACAACGAGGAGGAGCGTCTCCCCCTCACGCTCCCCGGCGTCCTCGAGCACATGCGCGCGTCCTCCCACACTTGGGAGGTGCGGGTGGTGGACGACGGCTCGGCCGACGGCACCTGCGACTACGTCGAGCGGTTCGCGGCGGAGAACGACGAGCCGAGGGTCGTCCTCCAGCGAGAGCCGCACCGCGGCAAGGGCGGCGCGGTGCGGGCGGGGATGCTGGCGTCCGAGGCGCGCTGGCGCTTCCTGTGCGACGCCGACTTCTCGATGCCCGTGCACGAGGTCGACCGCTTCCTCCCCCCCTACTTGGGCGACTACGACATCGCCATCGGGAGCCGCGAGGGGCCGGGCTCCCAGCGCGTGGGCGAGCCCTGGAGTCGTCACCTGATGGGCCGCGTGTTCAACGGGATCATCCGCGGGCTGCTGGTCCCGGGCCTGGACGACACCCAGTGCGGCTTCAAGTGCTTCTCCGGGGCCGCCGCCGACCGGCTCTTCGCGCAGCAGACCATCGAGGGCTTCGCGTTCGACGTGGAGGTCCTGTACCTCGCGCGGAAGGCGAACCTCGAGATCGTCGAGGTCCCGATCACGTGGCACTACGACGACGTGAGCAAGGTCCGACCCTTCCGCGACACGAAGCGGATGCTCGGCGAGGTCCTGCGCATCCGACGAAACGATCTTCGGGGGCTCTACGGATGAGCCGTCCCCAGCGGGCGCCGTGAATGGCCCCTAGCGACACCGACCGGCGCCGAGCGTCGGGAGCGTCGCTCCCCGCCTTCCACGGGCTTGGAGCCCTCCTGACGGGCCTCGCGGGGGTCATGGCCGTCCTCCATCCCCTCAACGAGAACGTCGTCATCTGGCTGTGGCTGATCCTGCCCGCCGGGTTCCCGCTGCTGATCCTCGCCTCCCGCGCGCGCGGCTGGGACGTCGCCCGAGGGGCCGCCGAGGAGGCCTCGCGAGAGGACGAAGAGGCGCCCCGGGTCACGCCGCCGCTGGACGACATGGGCCGTCGCGTGCGGCCCGTCCGCGCCATGCCGTGGGACTTCGTGATCTCGATCCTCTTCTGGACCCTCCTGATGCGGCTGCCGCTGCTCGCCACGCCGCCCACGCTCTCCGACGATGTGCATCGTTACGTGTGGGAGGGGCGCATCACCGCCCTCGGCGAGAACCCGTACGAGAAGGCCCCCACCGATCCGTCGCTGGCGCACCTCATCCCGAAGGCCCCGGAGTGGGCCTCCATCAACCACCCGGAGCTCCCCGCGATCTATCCCCCCGCGACCCAGTGGGTGTTCGCCGGCGTCGCCTTCGCCGCCCCCGATCAGCAGGCGTTCCGCGCGGTGATGGTGGGCTTCGATCTGCTGCTGGTGGTGGCCTTGTGCTTCCTCCTCCAGGCCCGGGGGCTGCCCATACGTCGGGTCGTTCTGTACGCCTGGCATCCGCTGGTGGTCGTGGAGGTGGCCGGCTCCGGCCACTACGAACCCTTGGCGTTGCTGCCCCTCGTTCTGGCTTTGGTCGCCTGGACGCTGCGCGCGCCGCTCGTGGCCTTCGCCCTGTGGGGGGTCGCCTTCGCCACGAAGTACATCGGCGCGGTCGCCGCCTTGTTCGCGGCTCGAGACGACCTGGTGCACCGAAGGCTCCCTCGCGCGGTGGGCCTGGTCACGCTCCTGGCGGTCGCCGCCGCGGTGCCTGCGCTCCCCTTCGTGCTCGACGGCGCTGCCCCGATCGGTTCGCTGGGGACCTACGCCCGAGACTGGGCGCACAACGGGAGCCTCCACCCGCTCCTCGCGACCTACATCGGGTTCCACCCGGCGCGGCTCGTGGTGGCCGCCTTGCTGCTGTTGTGGGCGGGGAAGCTGCTCACCCAACCGATTGAACCCGCGCGCGGGTTCATGCTGCTCTTCGTGGGGCTCATCCTGCTGAGCCCCGTCGTTCACCCGTGGTACGGCCTCTGGCTCATCGCGTTCCTGCCGCTCTTCCCGCGGGTGTCGGTGATGCTGTTCACCGTCCTGCTCCCGCTCTCGTACCTCGTGTGGGCTGCAGAGGGGTCAGGGAAGGGGTGGGAGCTGCCGGGCTGGGTGCCGTGGCTTGAGTATGGGCTGCCGTTGCTTTGGTGGCGGCTGTTCGAGCGCTGAGATCGGGGACCGGCTTCACCGGCGAGGGCCGCAGGGCGGGCACGATCGAGCCGCCTCCGAGCAACAGGAACATCGTCGCGAAGAGGACCAGGAACGGCACGGCCGCGGGCAGCCCGCGGAGGACGACGAGCGCGACCGCGGCGAGGTAGTAGAGGCCCACCCCCGCCTCGATCCACGCCTGCGCGCCCGCAGGCACACGGTACTTCCGCATGCCCCGACGGCCGCCCTTCGGGGTTCGCACGAACGGGGACTCCTGACCCCGCAGGGCCTCGACGACCGCCCGGGAGTTGTTCGGCGTGAGGGCCGCCCCGAGGGCGATGACGAGGGGCACGAGGGCCAGCCGCCCCACCCAGGATCCGCGGTCCACCTCGCGCTCGCTGAGGGCGTAGAACAGGAGCAGGTTGAAGGTCGCGGCGACGAAGACGGGGACGTCCACCGAGAGCCAGAGCAGCCAGTCGCCCGACGCCCGCAGCAGGATCGCCGGGGGCAGCAGAAGGACCAGCGCGGCCATCCCCAAATATGCGAGATTGTTGCACATATGGAAGGTTGATTCGAGCTTTACTGCAAGTCTCTGATCGCTCCTCCACACGGTGGGCAGCAGCTTGCGAGCGGCCTGGATCGACCCCTTCGCCCAGCGGTGCTGCTGGCTCTTGAACGCCGCCGCGTCGGGGGGCAGCTCCGCGGGGACCACCAAGTCCTGCAGATAGACGAACCGCCACCCCGCCAGTTGGGCCCGATAGGAGAGGTCCAGGTCCTCGCAGAGGGTGTCCGCCGCCCAGCCGCCGGCCTCGTCGATCGCGTCGCGGCGCCACACGCCCGCGGTGCCGTTGAAGTTGAAGAAGCGGCCGGAGCGGAACCGCGCCCCGTGCTCCATCACGAAGTGGCCGTCGAGGAGCACGGCCTGGGCGCGCGTCAGGAGGCCGTCGCCGCGGTTGAGGTGGCCCCACCGGGCCTGCACCATCCCCACGCGCGAGTCCTTCACGAGGGGGCGCAGGGCGTGCCGGAGGAACTCCGGCTGGGGGATGAAGTCGGCGTCGAACATCGCGACGAACGGAGCGTGATCGAGCTTCAGCCCCGCCTTCAGGGCCCCTGCCTTGTACCCGCTGCGGTCGGCGCGCCGCACGTGAGTGATGTGGACCCCGGCCCGCCGATGCCGCCGCACCGCCCGCTCCACGACGTCCACCGTCTCGTCCGTCGAGTCGTCGAGGACTTGGATCCGCAGGCGGTCGGCGGGCCAGTCGAACGCCGCGACGGCGTCGATCAGGCGCTCGATCACGAAGCGCTCGTTGTAGATCGGGAGCTGCACCAGCACCGACGGGCACTCGTCGTCCTCGAGCTCGCCGCGCAGGGGGACGTGCTTGTCGCGGTGCAGGAAGTAGAGGATCACGAGCGTGATCCGATGGATCCCGAACACGCCCAGGAGCACGACGGTGACGAAGTAGAGACTCAGCAGCAGCGTATCGAACGGCATCATTGCTCCAATGGAGCGGACGGTCCCTCGGACCGTTTCACTCTTCCTCCGCGCAGCTCCGGGTCGGCGCCGGCGAGCCACGCCACCAGGTCCGGGACCACGACGCGGACGGCGGCTTCGCTGGAGATCAGGTCGGCGTGCCCGAACGTGGGCTCGTCGACCCCCTCACCGTAGACCTTCACCCCGGCCACGGGGGCGCGCGCGTCGACGAAGGCCGGGTGGACTGCGCTCGGGGGCGCGAGCCTGTCCCGGGTGCCCCCGAGCACCAGCAACGGCACCCCCACCGAGGCCGACGACTGCGGCTCGCCGCTCTGCATGCGGTCGAAGAACCACGACGGGATCCTGGCGGCGTTGTCCTGCACCGCGTGGCGCGCCAGCGTCAGCTGCTCGCGCCGGGTGTTGAACTCCCCGTTGCTGGCGAAGTACACGAACGGCTGCGCGTGGACCGCCATGGCGGGCAGGCCGAACTGGGCGAGGCCCCGCAGGCTCGTGGAGCGGAGCGCGCGGAGGGTCGCCGTCACGGGCTTGATCAAGCCCAGGGGAGGGACCTTCGCGAGGTGTCCGAACCGCACGGGCGTGCCCATGGTGACCACCCGGTGGAGCGCGTCGGACCCGTACTGCGCGGTGTATCGGTAGATGACGATGCCCCCCATCGAGTGCCCCACCCAGGAGACCCGGGCCGCCCCGGTGAGGGCCCGCACGGCGTCGATGATCGCGGGGAGGTCGCAGCGCGCGATGTCCTCGAGCTCGTAGTCCCAACGGCCGGGGGTGTCGTCTCCGTCCGGGGGGAGCGCCGAGTCGGTCGAGCGGTACTCGGCGATCCACACGTCGAACCCCTGGGCCGCGAGGCTGCGGGCCACGTCTCCCTTGGGGGACAGCGACCAGCAGGCGGCGTTCATCATGAGGCCGTGGCCCAGGATGATCGGAGGTTCGTCCGCGGGCACGGCGGACGCGGGTCGAAGTCGGTGCAGGGTGAGGGTCCAGCCGTCCGACGTCACCACCGGATGACGCTCATCGCCCTCCGGACGACGCCCGAGCGCCGCGCCGATCCCGCCCGCGGCGGCGATCCACACGACAGCCACGGCGGCGGCGGCGGGCAGGAGCCAGGAGAGCACGATGCGCGCCTCCGAAACGCGTCGCGCCGGCTCGGGGGCCGGCGCGACGAGGTGGTTCGGCGGGGGGTCTACCCCTCGACGAAGGGACGCAGTCGCTTCGCGCGGCTCGGGTGCCGCAGCTTGCGCAGCGCCTTGGCCTCGACCTGACGGATGCGCTCGCGGGTCACGCCGAAGTCCTGACCGACCTCTTCGAGGGTGTGGTCGGCGCACTCGTCGATGCCGAAGCGGAGCCGAAGCACCCGCTCCTGACGCGGCGTGAGCGTGGCGAGGACCTTGCGGGTCTGCGACCGCAGGTTCCGCGAGATGACCGCCTCGGCGGGCGAGACCGCCGACACGTCCTCGATGAAGTCGCCGAGCTGGCTGTCCTCCTCGTCGCCGACCGGGGTCTGCAGCGAGATGGGGCCGCGGTTGAGCTTCAGGATCTTCTCCACCTTGTCGGCGGGCATGTCCATCTGCTCGGCGATCTCGTCGGGAGTGGGCTCGCGCCCGAGCTCCTGCATGAGCTGCCGGGAGGTGCGGATGACCTTGTTCAGCGTCTCGATCATGTGGACCGGGATGCGGATGGTCCGCGCCTGGTCGGCGATCGCCCGCGTCACCGCCTGGCGGATCCACCAGGTCGCGTACGTGGAGAACTTGTAGCCGCGCCGGTACTCGAACTTGTCCACCGCGCGCATGAGGCCGATGTTCCCTTCCTGGATGAGGTCCAGGAAGTCGAGCCCGCGGTTGGTGTACTTCTTCGCGATCGAGACCACGAGCCGCAGGTTGGCTTCGACCATCTCGGTCTTGGCCGTCTCCGCGAAGCACTCGGCGTCGCGGACGCGGTTGTAGATGTTCTTGATCGTGACCTCGTCGCACTTGAACTCTTCGACGACGTCGGCCATCACCTGGTCCGCGTTGGTCACGCGCGCGTCGAACTCGAGGAAGTCCTCGACGACCGGGCCCTTGGACTTGGAGCCCACGCCCGCGGCCGCGTCCCGCGTCTTCTTGAGCGTCTCGCGCAGCTTGTCGACGTCCATGCGCGCCTTGCGGGCCACCCGGGCGATCTCGCGCTCGGCGGACAGGAGGCGCTTCGCGCGGATCTTGAACTCCTCGAGCACGGCGATGTACTGCTTGCGGTCCAGCTTCAGCTTCTGCAGCTCGAGGAAGGACTCCTCGTGGAGCGCGTCGAGCCGGTCGTCCGCCTCGAGCTCCTCGTCCTCTCCCTTCATCGTCGCGAGCGCCTGCTCGGCGAGGATTCGCAGGCGGTCCTGCTCCAGCCGGCGCAGACGGATCACCACGGGGATGCCGATGGGCTCGAAGTCTTCCTCGCTCAGCAGCGCGAGGACGATGTTTCGCCCCCAGTCGGTCGTGACCAGCGCGCGGCGCGCCCGGGTCTCCCCCTTCTCGATGCGGCGGGAGATGGAGACCTCGCCGTCGCGAGAGAGCAGAGAGACGCCGCCCATCTTGCGGAGGTAGACCCGCAGCGGGTCCTGACGGCCCGTGGAGTAGTCCTCCTCGTCCCGACGCTTGCGGTCGAACATCGCCTCCGTCTTGCTCGCGAGCTGCGCCTTGCGCGCGCGGCGCACGGCGGCCGCCGAGTCGACGATCTCCACGCCCATCTCGTGGAGCTTGAACATGATGTCGTCGAGCTGCTCGGGGCTGAGCTCTCGCTTCGGGATGGCCGAGTTCAGCTCATCGACGCTCAAACGGCCACGCCGCTTGCCCGTCTTGAGGAGATCCTCGAACCAGTCGTCCTTACGCTTCTTCTTCGCCATTCAACCCTCGCTTCAGCCGGAAACGCGGCACCTTAGACCCAACAGAACAAACCCTCAACCCACACGGCGGACGCACCTCGCCCATTTACGCCACGCCCCGCGAGCCGAGGCTAACTACTACGCGCTTCGGCCTCGTGCAAGGCCTGAGGCACACAAAAAAACGCACAGTTCTTCGACGATGGGTCCTGCCGGGCCTCGTTTCAAGCCGGAATATCGGGTGATTCCGCACCCTTTCCGGCAACCCTCGGTCACGGGACGTCGGTGGCTCCGAACGCGACCTTGAGTAGGTAGTTGAACTTGTGGTCGCCGATCCGAACCGCGTTGGCGGCGAGCAGGAGCGGCTGGAGAATCTCGGAGCCCGGGATCCGCGCCAGGCGATCGACGACGGGCTCCAGCGCGGGCTCGTACTTCCGCGCGAAGGGGATGAGGCCCATCTGGATCAGCAGCTTGCGGTACTTCACCGGCTCGGCCTTGAGGCGCCCCAGCGCCGGCTGCTGCTCGAGCCGACCGTGGCTGATGGCGTGGGCGTCCTCCGGGGTGAGCTCGCCCGCCTCGAGGCCCTTGCGGACCATGTCCGTGCCGGGGAAGTAGGTGAGCGGGAACGTGAGGATCCGGTCGGGCGCGAGGTTGCGGAACATGTCCACGTCGCGCTCACGATCGCCCGACGTCTCGCCCGGGGAGCCGACGATCTTGTCCACGGACAGGAGGATCCCCGCTTCTTGGATCACCCGCGCCGTCTTGAAGATGTAGTCGTCCTTCTCGCGGCGGTTCATCATCTCGCGCCGCACGGAGCGAGAGCCCGACTGAACCCCCATGGTCATCATCCAGCAGCCCGCCTCGGCCAGCTGCTTCACCAGGTCTGCCGAGAGCCCCGACGGGTACGTGTAACACCAGAACGGGAGCCCGATCTCGGCCTTGTAGCGCTCGAGGAACGGGTCTAGCCACTTGCGGTCGCCGGTGAACACGTCGTCCATGAAGGAGACCGTCTTCACGCGCCCGCGCGCCTTGATGATCTTCAGCTCCTCGATGACGCCGTCGATCCCGCGCCGACGGAACCGGGTCTTGTCCCCAATGGCCGCGTAGCTGCGGTGGTACATCTCCACCGCGCAGTAGGAGCAGGCGTACGGGCAGCCCCGCGACGCCATGATGAGATAGTTCTCCTCCATGGGCGGGACTTTGTTGAAGAACAACTCGAAGTCTCGCAGGGGAAGCGTATCGAGATCCTTGATGTACGGACGGATGGGATTGCGCACCCACTCGCCGTCCGTGTCCCGCACCCAGGTGTTGCGGATGTCCGTCGGGAGCTCGGGAGCGACGCCCACGGGGCCCGCCTCGACCGCCTCCACGAACTCGACGAAGGCCTCGTCCGCCTCTCCGAGAATGAGCGCGTCCACCTGGTCGTACTCGGCCACGGAGTCGGGCACCGACGTGACGTGTACGCCGCCGAAGGCGAGCGGAATGTGCGGCGCCCGGGCCTTGATCCCCTCGGCCAGCTCGAGCATCCAGCGGAAGTTGTCCGTGTAGCAGCCCAGGCCCACGACGTCCGGCCGCCAGTCGACGGCCAGGTCCACGATCTTGGACGTCAGGTCCAGCTTGTCGACGAGGAAGGGGACCCGCACCAGGGGCTCGCCCCGGAACACCTGGGGGTCGTAGGCCAGACGCACCTCGTGCCCGCGGGCCTTGAGGGCCGCCGACAGGTACGTCATGCCGATGTGCTCGTTGCTGTTGTAGACGAGCAGGACCCGGCGAGGCCGGGTGTGCGAACCGAGACTCACTAGGCTGCGGCCTCGCGGAAGTAGTAGCGGTACATGCCGGCGGCGATGCGGGCGTAGTTCATGACGTCGCTGGGCGCGTGGTCGCGCTCGAGCAGCTTCGCGATCTGCCGGGGCTGGAGGTAGAAGCGCCAGATGAAGGAGCGACCGAAGGCCTTCAGGCGGGAGGCGTCCAGGCCGAACTCGGGCTGCTCGTAGACGGGCACCATGTCGAGCTGCTCCTCGACCATGCGGCGCCAGTAGTTCTCGGAGATCTTCCCCTCCTCGAGGGCGCGCGCGTAGATCTCGGTGGCCGGGTAGATGTAGAGCGGCTGGAAGTTGGCGAACGTGGGCCGCAGGCTGCGGACCAGCGTGAGGGTCCGGTGGACCTCGTACTCACGCTCGCCGGGGAAGCCGAAGATGATGTTGGCCACCGACTTGATGCCCGCGTCGTGCACCCACTTGAAGGCGTCCCGGAACTCGCGGTCGGTGATGCGCTTCCCGACGACGGACATGCGCATGCGCTCGGTCGAGGCGTCGATGCCGAAGCTGACCTTGTCGCAGCCCGCGTCGGCCATCTTCTTCATCAGCTCGGGCTCGACCACGTCCGCGCGGGTCTGACACCCCCACTTGATGTCGAGCTTGTCCGCGATGATGGCGTCGCAGAGGTCGTGGATCAGCCGCTTGTTGAGCGTGAACGTCTCGTCCACGAACTCGACGTAGTCGATGCCGTAGGTGTGCCGAATCTCGCGCAGCTCGCCGAGGACGTTGTCCACCTGGCGGTAGCGCATGCGCAGCTTGCTCGTCTCCGTGGCGCCGCTGCAGAAGCTGCACTCGAACGGACACCCGCGCGCCATGATCAACGACGAGATCTTGCTTGAACTGATCGGGTTGAAGTACGCGTCGTTGTTGATCAAATGACGCGCAGGGTAGGGGAGGTCGTTCAGGTCCGGAGTGAGCCGGTGCTGGTTGACGTGGAAGCGCCCGTCCAGGTTCGAGATGACGCCCGCGATGTCCCGCGGGTCCTTGCCGCCCTCACGCAGCAGCGTCTTGCACAGCTCGGGGAACGCCGCCTCGCCGTCCCACATGACGCCCCAGCGCACGGCGATGTCGCGCACGATCTCGGGCTGGTAGCTGGGGTGGTGTCCGCCGAGCACGAGGTGACCGATGACGCCGCGGGCCAGCAGGTCGCGCAGGCCCGGCATCAGCTCGCCGAAGGTCCCGAGGTCGGGCGTGAACAGCGTGAAGCCCACGATCGAGGGGCGGAGCCGCTCGATCTCTTCGATGAGCTTGTGCCCCGGCAGCTCGGGCGGGGCGTTCGCGTCCAGCACCTGCACGGAGAAGCCCTCGCGCTCCAGCATCGCGCCGAGGTAGCACAGGCCGAGGGGCGGGTGGAGGACCCACTTGTTCCGCACCGAGTGCAGGTTCACCAACAGGACGTCGAGGGACACGGTCGAGATTCTCCGCTTCGCGCGTCACCTTAGCCGACGAAGAATGCCGCCGCGCCAGATCCCGAAGAGACCGATGAGCACGGCCAGCAGGCCCCCGGGAGCGGCGGCGCGGACCCCCGGCGGGACGAAGGTCCAGGTGACGACCCGGTCCCCGGCGGGCACCACGATCCCCTGGTGCACCTGGTTGATGGGGAACGGCGCGAACCGGTCGCCGGCCTCGTCCTCGACGGTCCAGCCCGAGTGGTACCGCTCGCGCAGGACCACCACCCCGCCCGTCGGGGTGGACACCCGCACGGAGGAGCCGTCGGGGTCGCAGCTCACGTCCGCCCCCGAGGTGCCCCCGGCGAAGGGCGGAGGGCCGTCCTCGAGGAGCGCGGGGCCGTCCGTGGCGAAGGGCGTGCGCAGGAGCCGGAGGACCCGCTTGCGGGGGTCCTTCTCGACGGCGAAACCGGTGGGGGAGTAGCAGCGGGGGACGACGTCGCGCAGCACGTAGGTGTTGTTGTGGTCGCCGATCGCGGCGTGGATCCCGTGCAACGCGAGGGTGCGCGCGCCGAGGCCCTCGGGGTCGTCGAAGCTCGAGTTCAGCGTGTCGACGTTCTCCTCGGGGAGGAAGCTGATTCGGCTCTCGTAGGGCTCCCCCTCCCACTGGGGCGCCAGCGACTCCACCAGCGGCACCAGCATCACGACCGCGCGCGCCGACGGGAGCTTGACCCGCCCGGAGAGGCTGCGGAGCCCGTACCGCGCCCCGAGGTGGACGGGCCAGGCGCGCGTGAGGAGCTCCTCCTGGATCATCGGCGCCTCCTCCTCCAGCAGCTCCACCTCGCCGCCCTCTTCGTCGAAGTCGATGTGCTCGCCGGTGACCTCGTCGACGATGTCCTCTTCCTCTTCGCCCGCGGCGGCGGCCGTCTGGAGGTGCCCCGTGAAGTGGATCCCGTCCTCCTCGAACGCGACCGCCTCCTGGATGTTGAGGTAGCCGCCCCCGAGGTCGGCCGTGTCCACGCCGGTGCCCCGGTCCGCGATGCCCAGCGGTCGCGACGGGATCGCCGTGTGGTAGCGGACCCCGAACACGACCAGGTCCGCGAGCGCGACCATCACGAGCAGACGCACGCGTCGGGGGCTCGCCGCGTCCGTGACCCGCAGGATCCAGAACACGCCCGCGAGGACCGCGCCGGCCTGGAGCGCGCCCACCGAGTAGATCGCCCACTCGTAGGGGCTGGCGAGCGTCGTGGTGCCGAGGGCCACGCGGAGGATCACGGCCGCCACGAGGATCCCGAGGACGACCCCGGCCGGGCCTCGAAGCAGCGCCCGGAGCGCGTCTCGGTCGGCCGCCAGGAGGCGCTCGATGCCCGCCCCGGCGACGATCGCCGCGGGGATCATGGCGACCGCGTAGTAGATGATCGTCACGGGGTGGGCGAGCAGCTTGAAGGGGAGCCAGAGGTACGAGACGACCGGGATCGGCAGGTCCGCGGCGATGAACAGCAGCAGGCCCACCGTCGCCGCCAATCGTGCGAGGGAGCGGCCCTGCTGCGTGGTGCGAGTCGACCGCATCCCCACGAGGAAGGCGACCGCGGCCACGGTGCCGAGGGCGAACTCCCGCGACGTCACGAGCGGCTTCGGCGCGAGCCACGACGCCAGCGCCGTCCACTGCAGGCTCTGGTAGGGCGGCACCGACATCCCCGGCATCATCCCGCCGCCCGCCGCCGCTTCCCGCCACTCCAGCGCGCCGGGGAGCCACGCGATCGAGCCCAGGGCCAAGCCCAGGACCGTCGCCGCCGCCGCCCGCCCGATGCCCGCCACGCCCTGGCCGCGGAGGACGAACCAGAGCCCCAACGCTCCACAGGCCCCCGCGCAGTGCCGGAGGTGCGCGCCCAGGAGCATCATCCCCAGCGCCAGCCCGGCGAGCGCGACCCAGCCCCAGCGCTCCCGAGCCTCGTCCGCCAGGTCGCTGCGGTGGATCGCCCCGAAGACCACCGGCAGCCACGCGATGACGGGCCAGGTGTCCGTCTGGCACTCGATGTAGACGGCCGCGCCCAGGGGGCCGAGCACCACCGCTGCGCCCGCGAGCGTGGCGGCGACGGGCCCGATCCCGAACCCCCGCGCGGCCCAGCGCACGGCGAACAGCGCGAAGATCGAGTGCAGGAGGAACGCCAGCGGCAGCGCGATCGAGACCGGCAGCACGAAGGCGAGCCACATCGCCGGGTAGAAGGGCCCCATCTGCATCGCTTCACTGAAGAGCGACGATCCCCCGAGCCGGTACGGGATCCACCAGATCGACTCGCCGTGGAGCACCGCGTACCGGAGCGCTTCCCACGTGGAGACGGTGGAGTAGAGGGCGTCGTCGGGGACGTCGACTCCGTCCCCCACGAAGAAGGGCGCGGCGAGGACCACCACGCCGACGAGGCTCGCGAGCAGGGTGAGGCGCTCGACGCTGTGGGAGGGGCCCGTCACGGGGCCGGATCATAGAGGCATCCGGGGGCGTTCGCGGGCCTCCGACCCTATACTGCAGGTCCGTGATCAGGCTCCTCGTCATCGATGATCAGCAAGCCACCCTCGACCTGCTGGAGCGGCTGTTCCGGGACGAGGGCTACGAGGTCGACACCGCGCGCGACGGGACCAGCGCGAAGGAGCAGCTGGAGCAGGCCGACTACGACGTCGTGTTCACGGACCTCCGCCTCGGCTACCCCTACGACGGCATCGAGATCCTCAACCTGGTGAAGTCGATCCGGCCGAAGACCCAGGTCGTGATCATGACGGCGTTCGGCTCGGTCGAGTCGTCCGTGCTCGCCATCAAGGGCGGCGCCTACGACTACATCAGCAAGCCCTTCAACCGCGAAGAGGTGCTCCTCCTGGCGGCGCGGGCGGCCGAGAAGGCGCAGCTCACGGCGCGCGTGAGGAAGCTCGAGAAGCGGCTCCGGAACTCGAGCGACGACGGCAAGTCGAAGGGGAAGGCGACGGAGATCGTCGGCTCCAGCCCCGAGATGGTGTCGCTCATGCGGCTCGTGGGGAAGGTCGCCCGGACGGAGGCGACGGTCCTCGTGCTCGGCGAGAGCGGCACCGGCAAGGAGCTCGTCGCCCAGGCGATCCACGAGCTGTCCCCCCGCCAGGCCCGCCCGTTCGTCGCGGTGAACTGCGGCGCCATCCCCGAGAACCTGCAGGAGTCGGAGTTCTTCGGGCACGTGAAGGGCGCGTTCACGGGCGCTATCCGCACGAAGACCGGCCTGTTCGAGCAGGCGCACGGGGGCACGCTGTTCCTGGACGAGGTCGGCGAGACGAGCCTCACCACCCAGGTGAAGCTGCTGCGCTTCCTGCAGAGCGGCGAGGTGCGCAAGGTCGGCGACGCCCAGGCCACGAACGTCGACGTGCGGCTCGTCACCGCCACCAACCGCGATCTCCTGCAGATGATCGACGCGAAGCTGTTCCGCGAAGATCTCTACTACCGGCTCAACATCATCTCGCTCGAAGTCCCCCCCCTCCGCGAGCGGCAGGGCGACGTCCGCCTGTTGGGCGAGTACTTCCTCAGCCGCTACGCGCGGAAGCTGCGGAACGGCGTGCGGGGGTTCGCGCCGGACGCGATGGCGGCGCTCGAGGGGTACCACTGGCCGGGCAACGTACGAGAACTCGAGAACGCGATCGAGCGCGCGGTGACCCTGGCGCGGGGCACGCGCCTCCGGATCGAGGATCTGCCGCGGCTGCATCGCCGTCGCCGCCCGGACCCGTCCCTCATGAGCTACCCGGGCGTGTCCGGGTCGATGCCGTCGATCTCGGGGGCTTGGGAGCCCATGGGCTCGATGCCCCCGGCGACCGTCCCCCCTGCCCCCATGATCCCCCCCTCGGAGGCGTCGTTCGGGGCCCTCGCCGCGCCCGTCCCCGCGGCGACGCGGGATGCGGAACATCCCCCACCCGCGTACGCTCCGGCGGCGCTCACGCAGGGGACCTTCCCGACCCTGCAGGAGCTCGAGCGGGAGCACATCGAGCGAGCGATCGAGCTCTTCGACGGCAACCGCACCCGCGCGTCGAAGGCGCTCGGCATCTCCAAAGCCACGTTGTGGCGCAAGTTGAAGAGCTATCAGGGCGGCGACGAAGCCCCCGAGGAGAAGACGCTGTGAGCGACTTGAACGGCACGGTCCTCTGGTATCGCCCGACCATGGGTCGAGGGTTGGTGAAGGCCGACACGGGCAAGCGATTCTTCTTCTCGGGCGCGGACGCCGTGGACGCCGTGGCGGGTCTGCGGATCGCCTTCCGGGTGGAGCCTCCGTCCGGCGGTGGACCCGTCGAGGCGACCGGCCTCGGTCTCGAAGGCGGGGTGCGGACGGTCCTCGATCCGGTCGAGTACCTCCCCCAGCCCAAGGTCAAGGTGAAGAAGCGCGCGCCCGCGAAGAAGAAGCAGGGCTCCGCGGCGAAGCGCCCGTCCAAGAAGAAGGTCCCGGCCAAGCCCAAGAAGGCCCCCGGCGCGGCGATGGCGGCGGGGACTCCGGTCGAGTACCTCCCCCAGCCCAAGGTGAAGAAGCGCGCGCCCGCGAAGAAGAAGCAGGGCTCCGCGGCGAAGCGCCCGTCCAAGAAGAAGGTCCCGGCCAAGCCCAAGAAGGCCCCCGGCGCGGCGATGGCGGCGGGGACTCCGGTGAGCCACGCCGACTTCGGAGCCGGGCACGTCGTGTCCTCCACGAAGACGCTCGTCCGCGTGGAGTTCCTCAACGGCGAGGAGCGCAGCCTCCCGGTGGCGGAGATCGAGGACGTCTCCGGCCAGCGCGGCACGCCCGCGCCCACGCGCCGCAAGCGCGCCCCCCCGGCCGCCCCTTCCAAGCCCGCCGGGCGAAGCCACGTCACGCGAAAGAAGAGCGACGACGCGTGAAGGTCCTGGTGACCGGCGCGGGCGGCTTCATCGGCGCCCACGTCGCTCGTCTGTTGGCCGCCCGGGGAGACGACGTCCGCTGGGCCCTGGCGCCGGGGGAGGTCGAGAGCCCCGAGGCCGCCGCGATCCCCGGCGATCGCGTCGTCTTCGACGTGCGGGACCTCCCCGCGACCCGCGCGGCCGTGGATGGGGTCGAGGCGGTGATGCACCTCGCCGCGGCCTACGTCACCTGGGCCCGCGACATGCGCCCCCTCTACCAGGTCAACGTCGAGGGCACCCGCAACGTCCTCCGGGCCGCCGCCGACGCGGGGGTGAAGCGCGTCGTGCACACCTCGAGCATCGCCGCCCTGGGGCTCGAGCCGGGCGGGCGCCCCGCGACCGAAGAGACCGCCTTCAACCAGCACGACAAGGCCATTCACTACGCCCTCAGCAAGTACTACTCCGAGCGCGTCGCGCTGGCCGCCGCGAGCCGAGGCATGTCGGTCGTCGTCGTGAACCCCGGGTTCCCGTTCGGGGTCGGGGACCGGCGTCCGACGCCCACGGGGAGGATCATCGTCCACATCCTCAACGGGCGGTACTTCGGCCACGGGCCCGGCAGCATCAACGCGGTGGAGGTCGAAGACGTCGCCCGGGGACACGTCCTGGCCCTGGACAAGGGCGCGTCCGGACGTCGCTACCTGCTCACCGGCCACAACGTCACCTGGGGCGAGTTCCACGGCCTGGTCAAGCGCCTCGGGGACGGGAGGTTCCCGCAGGTGCGGCTGCCCTACGCCGTCCTCCTGGGCATGGGGCTGCTCGGAGACGCCGTCGGGCGGTTCAAGGAGCCGTTGATCGACAGCCGCACCGTGAGGTACTCGACGCAGCACTTCTGCTACGACTGCTCCCGGGCCCGGGACGAGCTCGGCTACACCGTGACTCCGCTGGAGGAGGCCGTGAAGCGAGCGATCGACTGGTTTCGGGCGGAGGGCTACGCGTGAGCGACACCGCACACTGGCTGCCGTGCCTGTTCAAGGGGCGCAAGGTGTTCGCCGAGGCCTCGCCCGACGGGGCCCTGCTCGAGCGCGCGGGGCGCGTCGCGATCATCTACCGGATGGGGGCGAACAAGTCCTACCGCACCTTCGCCGACCGACTGAAGCCGATGCGCGGTGAGAAGGCCGTCGCGGGAGCGCTTGTGCCTGCCCCGGCGGAGGTGGGGAAGGGGCCTCGGAGCGGCGGCGATGCCCCGGCCGCGAAGAAGGTCAGCGCAGGTACTCCGCCGGGCAAGACGGCGCGGCGCGACTCGTCGATCCTCGGGGGCCGCAAGGCCGATCTGAACGACCCCGGCGCGATCCATCTCTGGACCGACGGGGCCTGCTCCGGCAACCCCGGCCCGGCGGGCGCGGGCACGATCGTGCTCTTCCCCGATCGCCGGTTGGACATCGCCAGCTACCTCGGCCCGTCGACGAACAACGTCGCCGAGCTCACCGCGATCCTGGTGGGGCTGCGGCAGATCGACCGCGACGACCCCCGCACCGTCGTGGTGCATACGGACTCGCAGTACTCGATCGGCGTGCTCGCCAAGAGCTGGAAGGCCAAGTCGAACATCGCCCTGATCGAGCGGGTGAAGAAGCTGGTTGCGCGGCACGAGCGGCTGGTGTGGCACTGGGTTCGCGGGCACGGGGGCGTGGCGCTCAACGAGGCGGCGGATCAGCTCGCGCGGAGGGCGGTCACGGACGAGGGATCGTCGCGCACCGAGGCGGAGCGCGGCCCATGAGCGTGCGGCTGGTGCACTTCACGGACGTGCACTTCTACGTGCCGCCCACCCCCGCGGGCGTCTTCGGCAAGCGCGCCCTGGGGCTCGTGAACCTGCACGTGGTCGGGCGCTCGAAGTACTTCGACGCGACGTCGGCGGTGACCCGGTTGGTGGAGGACGCGCTCACCTTCGATCCCGACGTCGCGGCCATCACCGGCGACCTGACGGCGATGTCGAGCGAGGCGGAGTTCCGCGCCGCCCGCGCCGGGTTCGCGGGCCTCCTCGACGGTCTCCCGACGGCCGTGATCCCCGGCAACCACGACCGCTACACCCGCGGCGCCGTGCGCGAGCGGCGCATGGAGCAGCACTTCGGCCGCTGGATGGGGGGCGGTACCTGGGACGGCGAGACCTGGGCGGACCCGGACGTGGCCGCGGGCGAGGCCGTCGTCGGGCCGGTGGTCTTCCGGTTCGGCCCCGTCAGCTTCGTGGCCACCGACCCGTGCCGGGCGACCCTGCGTTCGAGCGGCAAGTTCCCGGTCGGCGTCTTGGACGCGGCCGAGCGACGCATCCGCGAGGAGCGCGAGGCGGGGCGGTACGTCGTCTTCCTGCTTCACTATCCGCCGCTCGACCACACCGGCGCGCCGTACCGACGGCCCGGCCACTCGTTGATCGACGTGGACGTCGTCGTGGACATGCTCCGCCGCGCGTCTCCCGACCTGGTCCTGCACGGCCACAAACACGAGTGCTGGCGCACGGCCATCGAGGGGACGGGCGGGCGAGCGAGCGTCGTCCTCAACTGCGGGAGCTCGTCGGCCGTCACGCCGATCGAGGATCGAGCGGCCGGGTACTTCCTCATCGACATCGCCGAGGACGGCACGATCGACGTACGTCGGCGCATTCTGAAGGCCGGGGACGACGGCCCGACGGATCATCCCGGCAGCTTCGCCGGCTGAGGTACAGTCGCGCCGCCTTTCGGAGGAGAGACGCATGAGCACGACGAACGCCCGCGGCAGTTTCGCGACGCGGTTCGGTTTCCTGATGGCGGCGGCGGGGAGCGCCGTTGGCCTCGGGAACATCTGGAAGTTCCCCTACATCACGGGGGAGTACGGCGGCGGGGCCTTCGTGCTCGTGTACCTGGTGTGCATCGCGGTGGTCGGTCTTCCGCTGATGTACGCCGAGCTCGTGATCGGCCGCCGGGGGGGGAAGGACGTCCTCGGCGCCATCCGGGATCTCACGACGAAGAGCGAGCGCCCCGGGGGGCGCGCCCTCGCGGCGGTCACCGGCTTCATGGCCGTAGCCGCGGGATTCCTGATCCTGTCCTTCTATTCGATCGTCGCGGGGTGGGCCATCCACTTCCTGTTCGTCTCCCTCGGGATCATCCCCATGGAGGACGGCGGCGGCGAGCCGACGTTCATGAAGATCTACGGCAGCTTCAAGCTGTCGGCGCTGTGGCACACGCTCTTCATGGGGCTCACCGTCTTCGTCGTCGCCGGCGGCGTCCAGAAGGGCATCGAGTGGGCCTGCAGTCGGCTGATGCCTGCCCTGGTCGGCCTGCTGCTCCTCCTGCTGGCGTACGTCGGGGTGACCGGTGGCCTGGGCGAGTCCCTCACGTTCCTCTTCGCGCCGGACTGGTCCAAGTTGACGCCGGGCGCGGTGAGCGAGGCGCTGGGGCACGCCTTCTTCACGCTCTCGCTGGGCATGGGCGCGATGGTCACCTACGGGTCCTACATCGGCTCGGACCACGGCCTGGTGCGCGACGCGATCACGATCGCGCTCCTGGATACGTTCATCGCCCTGCTCGCCGGAGCCGTGATCTTCGCGGTGGTGTTCGACGGGGGGGCGCAGCCCGCGGAGACCGTCGGCCTGGTCTTCATGCTCCTTCCGGACCTCTTCGCGAAGATCCCCGGGGGGGCCGTGGTCGCCTCGACCTTCTTCATCCTGCTGATCTTCGCCGCGCTCTCCTCGGCCATCTCGCTGCTCGAGGTCGTGGTGGCCTACGCCGTCGACGAGCTCGGCATCGAGCGCAAGAAGGCGGCCACGGGGTTCGGAGTCGCCATCTGGGCCGTCGGGCTGATCTCGGCCGCCTCGTCTCTGAAGGTCGCCGTGCCGGGGTTCCTCGCGTGGGCCTTGGGGTCGGGAGACCAAGCGGTCTTCGACATCCTCGACAACCTCACGACACGCATCATGCTGCCTCTCGGGGGACTCCTGATCGCCATCGCCGCGGGCTGGTACCTGACGAAGGAGGACCGCGAGGCCGGCTTCGCGATCATCGACGCGAACCCCATCTTCGCGAAGGTCTGGACCTTCCTGATCCGCTTCGTGACCCCCGCGCTGGTGGTCTTCGTGCTCCTCGCGAAGGCCGAAATCATCAAGCTCTGACCCGATGATGGACGGCGGCTACGAGGTCGAGATCGAGGACGGGACCGACGAGGGTCCGCCGGAGATCGAGGCGGAGGAGCCGCGCCCGCCGCGCAACGACCGCGACATCCTCCGCTGGGCGGGCCGGGAGCAGGTCCCGTGCGCCGTCGTGCTCCCTGGGCGGGGGCGCTGGGGGCGATCGTTCTTCGTGGGCCTGCGTGAGGGCGGGCCGCGACCCGTGCTGGCCATCGCGCAGCCGTCGCCCCTGATCCCCGGACGCCTCCGCCCGCTTCGCATGGGACGCACGGTGAGGGTCTGGAGCGTGGCCGACGACTGCGCCTGGCACCTGAGCGGTCGGGTGGACGGCGTGCGCGTCCTGGAGACGACGTCCACCCCCGTCTCGGCGGCCCTGATCACGCTGCCGTGGCGGCTGCTCACGGACGCGCGACGCCTCATGGACCCGGTGCGTCGGGGCGGCCGACGGCTCCGGCTCGCGTATCGTCGGCTCGGCGACGGGGGAGAGCAGCCCCCGCGCACCCTCCTCGAGACGTGGACCGACCGGGAGGGCGCCGTCATTGCCCGGGGTCAGGCCCGGGTGGTGGAGCTCACGCGCCGCTCGGTGACCTTCAGCCTGCCTCGATCCGCGGGCCCGCTGCTGCTGCCGGGCACGGCGCTGTCCCTGTCCCTGGAGGTCGGCGAGGGGGGGCTGCGGACGGCGGTCTCGGGTCGCGTCGCCGCGGTGTTCCCGTGCGCCGATCACCTGCTGCACGGCGTGGACCTGGGCGGGCCGGACGAAGACGTGGATCCCGCCGAGCACCGCGAGGTCTTCCGGCTCGCGTCGTCTTCCCTGCGTTAGGGACCTACCCCGGCGGGAAGGACGGATCCGCGACGTCGAGGGCGGCCCGCACCGGGCCCACCCGCAGGGGGACGTACGGGGCGGCGCCGTCGTACAGGGCGTTGTAGATCTGGAACGATCCGAGGACCCGCTTCACGTAGTGCCGGGTCTGGTCGTAGGGGATGGCCTCGACCCAGGCGTCCAGGTCCTGGTCCCCGCGCGCGTCGACCCATCGCTTCACCGCGCCCGGACCGGCGTTGTAGCTCGCGATGGCCAGCGGCAGGTGCCCGCTCCAGCGCTCGTGAAGCTCCTGGAAGTAGGCCGTGCCGATCTCGAGGTTGCGCTCCGGGACCCGCAGGTGGCTGCGCTGCAGGCCCCGGATCCCGAGCTTCCGCGCGGTCATCTTCGCGGTGGGCCACATGAGCTGACTGAGGCCGATCGCCCCGGCCCAGGAGACGACCGTCGGCGAGAACGCGCTCTCTTCGCGGACCAGCCCCTGGAACAGCAGCGCGGGGAACTCGTGCTCGGCGGCGGCGGTGCGGATCGCGTCCATGAACGCCGGCGGGTAGGCGTGGGTGAAGAGCGCGACGGTGTCGTCGCTGAGGGGAGGGAAGGCGTCGCGGAAGGCGAAGCGGAGCACGTTGTGGCTCCGGTAGGGGTCCCCCGACTCGCCGAGGATGTGGGACGCGAACAGCAGGGTGTCGCGGTCCCAGCGCTCGTGAGGCTTCTCGCCCAAGGCGTCGGCCATCGCCACCGCGGCCTCCTCCGGGAGCCCCGCGCGCAGGAGCTCCACCGCGCGCGCCGCCGCGGGCTGCGCCAGGAACTCCCGGTGTGGGCGGTGCAGGTCGGGCTCGGGATCCGCCGACCCGAGGGCCTGCAGTCGCTCGCCGACCCGCCGCTGCACGGCGAACGCGACGCCCGCGTCGAGCTGATGCAGCTTCCAGAGCGCGAGCACCCCGTAGTAGTCGAGGGGCTGCTCCTCGGCGAGCTTCGCCAGGTCCGCGACGGCCGCCTCGTGGGTGGCCGGATCCACCTGGATTCGGGCCACGGGGAGCCAATACCGCGCCTGCAGGGCCGCCCCGCGAAGGGGCCCCATCGGGTCCTTCGACGCCAGCAGCTCGAGGTGAGGGATGGCGCCCGCCGGGTCGTCCGCCCGGAGCGCGTTGTGGGCCCGGCCCCACAGGGTGTCGCCGGCCATGTCGCCGTCCGGGAACTCGCGGACCTGCCGATCGAACAGCGCCTCGGCGGCCGCGTGCGCTCCCTCGGCCGTGAGCAGGGTCCCCGCGTGGTGCAGGCCGTCGTCCGCGTAGGAGTGCTCGGGGTGGTCGTCGGCCAGGGCGGTGAACGCGGCGACGGCGGCCGTCACCTTCCCCGACCGCGACAGTCCCTGCGCCTGCAGGTACAGCGCCTTGACCTCGATCGCGGCGTCGGCGCAGTGGTCCTTCGCCCAGGTCAGCAGCGGGACGGACTCGCCGTACTTTCGGCGCTTGTGGTAGGCGCGGCCGAGCTGGAACGCGCCCGCGCAGGCGGTCGCAGCGTCGCCGTCGGCGCCGGACAACAGCGTCTTTCGATCGCCGCCCAGGAGCTTGATGATCGTCCGATTCTGCTGGCCGGCGGCCAGCGCCCCGGCCCGGGCCACGCGGTCCGCCAGCGACGGTCGAAGCGCCCCCGGGACGTCGCCCTCCAGCGCCTTCATCCCGGTCTCAGCCTCGGCCCCAGCTCCCGACGTCGGGCTCGCGATCCACACCCGCTTGTAGGCGGCGTAGGCGTCTCGGGGACCGGACTCGCCCCCGGCCGCCCGCAGCGCCTGGGCCCTGACGACGTCGGCGCGGGCCGCAGACAAGCCTTCGAAGAGGGGGTGGGCTTCGTCGACGACGGGGAGCGCGCCGCCGAGCGTCTCCAGCGCGGCGACCGCATCGCCGGCCTCCAGTCGAGCACCCGCGATCGCCAGGAGGGCGTCGGCCGCGAAGCGCGACTCCCCGTCGATGGTCGTCCAGGCGGCGATCGCCTCGTCGGCCCGGTCCAGCTGTTTCAGGGCGCGCCCGCGGGTCCAGGCGGCCAGGTCCGGGGCCACCACGGCGGCGGGAGCGATCCCGTCGAGGGCGGCGAGGCATCCGTCCCAGTCCCCCGCCTCCAGCGCCGCGAGGGCACGGCGGACCGCGGCTGCCCCCGAGGCGCGTGGATCGTCGGCGGGGAAGGGGGCGAGATCGGTGGCGGGGACCTCTACCCAGGGGGTGGGCGTCGGCTCAGGGGTCGGCTCGACGACCGCCACGGGGGCCGCGGCGGAGCCCGGCAGCGGTTGGACCCGGGCAGGCGCGCAGGAGCAGCCGAGGGCGGAGGCGAGGGCCAGGGTCAGAACGACGCAGGCGCCGGTACGGAGCAGGAGCATGGGGGGCGATCTTCAGCGGGGCGGAGGCGACAGAGGCGGAGCGAGGATCGTACCCCGCTTCGACTCCGGACACTCGCTCGGATCGCGGGGTTCCCGCGTGCGACTCGACGTCAGCGACGAGAGCGCGAGCGCTTGCGGGAGTCGCTGCTCTTCTTCTTCTTCTTCTTGCGGCGCTCACTCGAGTCGGCGTCGCTCGACGAGCTGGACGACGACCGGGACTTGGCGCGGGCGTCGGAGCTGCCGGACGAGGACGATCGGGACCCGTAGGACTTCGAGCTGGACGACCGCGAACCCGAGCTGCGGGAGCTCGACGACGAGCGACTGCCAGATCGGCTGCTCGACCCGTAGGTCTTCGTGCGGCTGCTCGACCCGTAGGTCTTCGTGCGGCTGCCCGAGCCCGACCCGGACCGACTGCCGGACGACGACCGGGTGCGGCTCGAGTCCCCGTAGGTCCGGCTGCGGGAGGCGCTGGTGTCGCTGCCCGCCCTCGAAGACGACGAGCTGCTCCCCGAGGACGAGCTGCTCCCCGAGGACGAGCTGCGCTGCTGCTTCTCCTGGCGCCCGCTGCCCGCGTAGGAGCGCTCCCGAGCCTTCTCGGCGGACCGACGACGATCGCTGGAGGAGCGGGGGCGCTGCCCGTACTGGTGGTCCTCGGACCGAGACGTCGCCTCGCCCCGCGATCGGGAGGATGAGCGCTCGCCGCGGGAGCGACCGCCCGTGTAGCGACCGTCGCCTCGGCTCGAGTCGCGGCGGTTCGTGGTGCGGTTGCGTCGCTGGGGCTCGGCGTGTCGCCCGTCGCGGTAGGCGCGGTGCGGGTGCGATCGGTAGCTGCGCGTGTGGGAGTACCGACGGTGATACCGGTCCGAGCGATGGACGTGGATGCTCCAGTGGTGCGCGTACCAGTTGTTCCAGCTCACCGTGTACCAGCGGTCGTAGTACCCCGTGTAGTAGTAGTAGCGATCCCACGTCGTGTAGTGGCTGTAGTGGGCGTGGTGGCGGCGCGGCGCCCACCAGTGGGAGTGCGGCCCCTCGAGCACGCACCAGTAGTCGACGAACCCGAGCGGGTGGGGGTCGTAGTACCAGTAGTTGTCGCCGTGGTGGTCGTGGAGGACCGCGTCGCCGACGAAGTAGATGACGCCGTCGATCTCGTAGACCGAGTAGTGGTCTTCGTCGAGCTTGTAGGTGTGCACGTGGAGGTCGTCCTCCTCGCACCAGCCGTCGATGGGCTCGGGCACCGGGTGGGCGCCGTAATAGTCGTACAGGACGATGTGGTGCGCGTCGGCGGACGCAGGGACCGCCGCCACGATCGCCGCGAAGGCGAGGCCGATCAGGGAAGCAGAGCAGGGAATCGAGGTGCGCATGCGGGCTCCAAGGGCGCCGGGAGTGGCGGCATCATAAGTTCCGACGGACCAGCGCCGCGGACATTCGAACAAAGATCGATCCCGTGTCTTGGCCGGGCCCCGGGGCGGGCCTAGGCTTCCCCCGCTTTGCGGCTCCCTCGGTCGTCCTCCTCCGCCCTCCCCACCGGGACTCTCGTGCTCTTGGCCGCGACCGTGCTCGCCTGCGCCACGACCCCCCGCGGCGGCGCCCGCGCCTACGAAGGCGTGGTCGTCCACGTCGGGGCGGAGGCCGTCCTCTCCTTGGCGCGGGAGGGGCATGTCCGCGCGATGACCGGCCCGGAGCGACTGATCCTGCAGCTGGACCGCCTCCCCGGCGCGTCGGTCTCGGTTCGAGGCGGCCTCGTCGGGGACGACGAGCTTCGCGTGCGCGACTTTCAGCTCCTCGACCCGGGGGACGGCCTCGCGCCGATGGTCGGGACCCTCATCGCGGACCAGTTCGCGATCGTGATCGACGATGAGATCACCGGCACCCGCCTCGCCCTGCGCGGTCCTCAGCTGCGGGAGCTGAAGCGACACCACGGCGGCCGCGTCTGGGTGACGGGGAGCGTGATCGGCCCTCGCCAGGTCCTCATCGCGCACTGGGGGCTGCTGCTGACGGCCCACGAAGTCGAGCGCCTGCGTTGACCTTCGAGTCCGAAACCAAAACATCAAGTCCCACCAACAAAGCCTAGTATCAACAAGTACTTAGGAGCTATCAGAAATGACCGACATCACCCTGAGACGTGCGCTCCTCTCCGTGTGGGACAAGACCGGCGTCGTCGAGCTGGGCAAGGATCTCGCAGGCCGGGGCGTGGAGATCCTCTCGACAGGCGGGACCCTGCGCACGCTGCGAGAAGCCGGCGTGCCGGTGACCTCCGTCGCCGAGTTCACCGGCCACCCCGAGATCTTCGCCGGACGGGTGAAGACGCTGCACCCGAAGCTCGAGGGCGCGATCCTCTACCGGCGCCAGGACCAGGCCGACGAAGCGGCCGAGCTGGGCATCCCGCCGATCGACCTCGTGGTGGTGAACCTGTACCCCTTCGAGGCCGTGACGGCCGACCCGTCGTGCGATCTCGCCCGGGCCCTCGAGCACATCGACATCGGCGGGCCCACGATGCTGCGCGCCGCGGCGAAGAACCACACGGCGGTGACGGTCGTGATCGACCCCTCCAGGTACGGCGAGCTTCGCGCCGAGCTGGAGGACCGAGACGGCGCCGTCTCCATGGAGACGCGCGCGCGGTACGCACGGGAGGCCTTCGCCCGCGTCTCCGCGTACGACGCCGGGATCGCTCGCTGGCTCCAGCCCCCCGAAGAGGCCTTCCCGCCCCGCATGACCGTCCCGATGGTCAAGATCCAGGAGCTGCGATACGGCGAGAACCCGCACCAGCGCGCCGCGTTCTACGGTGAGGTGGGGTGGCGCGGCCCGACGCTCGCGGGCGCCCAGCAGCTCCAGGGCAAGGCGCTGTCCTACAACAACATCCACGACGCAGACGCCGCCATGGGCCTGGTCCTCGGGCTCGACTCGACGCGGCCGTCGGTGGCCATCATCAAGCACGCGAACCCGAGCGGGGCGGCCACGGCGGGCGACCTCATCGAGGCCTACGACCACGCCCTGGCCTGCGACTCCATGTCCGCCTTCGGGGGCATCCTCGCCCTGAACCGACCGATGACGCTCGAGCTGGTGGAGCGGATCGGCAAGCACTTCTTCGAGGTGGTCATCGCGCCCGACTACGAGCCCGCGGCGTTGGAGCGCATCCGCCGGAAGAAGAACCTGCGCCTGCTCAAGGTGGCGGACATGGACGTCGCGCCGTCCGGTCGCGAGTACCTGAAGCGGGTCCACGGCGGCTGGCTCCTGGGCGACTGGGACGCGGGCGGACCCGAGGAGCGCCGCGTGGTGACGAAGCGGGCCCCGACCGCCGAGGAGATGGCCGGGCTCGAGTTCGTGTGGCGCGTCGCGGCGCACGTGAAGTCCAACGCGATCGTGCTCGGTCGGGGGACGCGCACCATCGGCATCGGGGCGGGTCAGATGTCACGCTTCGACGCAAGCACCGTGTCGGTCATCAAGGCGGGCAAGGCGGGGCTGGACACCCAGGGGTGCGTGCTCGCCTCGGACGCGTTCTTCCCGTTCCGCGACGGCCTGGACGCGGCCGCCGAGTCGGGGTGCTCCGCCGTGATCCAGCCCGGAGGATCGAAGCGCGACGGCGAGGTGATCGCGGCGGCCGACGAGCACGGGATCGCCATGGTGTTCACCGGCACGAGGCACTTCCGACACTGACCTCGGCGAGGCCCCCGGCTCGGCCGTAGCCTCCACGATCGGGTAGATTTCACGCGCCCCCTCGGAGGATCTGGATGCTCGTCACCTGCGTTCACTGTCAGCACGGCTTCGATCACGAGGCGCCCGCGTACGCGCGCGGGGCGTCCACCGCCGTGTGCCCCGCCTGCGGTCGGGATACGCCGGCGGACGCGGAGCCGATGGACCTGGGCGGGGGCACGGGCGGGCCCTCCGCAGAGTCGCGGGTGTACTGCTTCAACTGCGGCAAGTCGATGACGCCGCGCGACGGCGAGCTGATCCCGGTGTGTGACGAGTGTCGCCAGGACCGCGCCGCGGAGGCGGCGGACGAGAGCATCGCGCCCCTGGACGACGAGCCCGTCGCGGACTGGATGATCCGCAAGGCCAACGCGAACGTGTACGGCCCCTTCCCCGGGGAGACGATCGTCGAGTGGATCAAGGCCCGGAAGATCCTCCCGGACGAGGAGGTCGCCCACATCGGCGGGGCGTGGCGCCTGTTCAGTCAGCACGAAGAGTTCGGCCAGTACTTCGAGAAGCCCGCCGGGACGCCGTCCACGCCCCAGACCGAAGAGGTCGACTTCCGCCAGAAGAACACGGGCCGCGCGATCGTTCGGGCCCTCACCCGCGCCGTGCTCGTGATCGCGGTGCTGGGCGGCCTCGGGATGGCGATCAAGTACGCGATCGACAACGACAGCCTCGTCGTATCGGAGGGTGCCGTCGACACCGTCGTCGACCGGGTCCGCGACGTCGCCACGAAGACGCAGCCCCGCGCGGGTGGAGCCGCTTCGGAGGACGCCGGGAAGCTCCTCGTCTCCCTGGCCAAGAACTACCCGGAGGTGACGGGGCACTCCATGGAGCGCACGCTGCGCGGCCGCACCTACATGCTGCGGGACAACCTCCCGAACCTCACGAAGGCGCGGGTGGAGCTCGAGCAGGCGGTGGTGCTGGACCCCCACAACGCCCTCGCCCTCGCGGCGCTGGCCGAGCTCTACAACGTCCTCGCCTACCAGGGGTACGGCAACCTCGACCTGCAGCGACTGAGCATCTACCTGCTCGATCTCGCCGAGGCCGAGCAGACGTTCGAGGCGGAGGTCCTGCGGGCCCGCGCGGGGTTCCTCATCTACTCGGGCAACGCGAGCGAGGGGCGGACCAAGGTCCAGGAGGCCCTCAGCCGCAACCCCGGCGATCCGGAGCTGCACTTCCTGTTGGGGCTGGCGTCGCTGGCCACCCAGGGGAAGGCCCAGACCGAGGAGAGCCGCGGACACTTCGAGAAGGCCCTCGAGCTGGACCCCGGCTACCACCAGGTCTGGTACGAGCTGGCGCGCGGCGAAGAGCTCGCGGGGCGCCTACGTGGGGCGATCGCGCACTACGAGCACAAGCTCGAGCTCGACGGGGCTTCGGCCCTCAGCCACTACCGCCTCGGCTCGATCTACGAGGCGGTGGGGGAGCGCAGGCAGGCGGCCGGGCACTACGACAAGGCCATCAAGATCAACCCGAAGCACAAGGACTCGGTCCTCCGCCGCGCGGTCCTCGCCGTGCACGAGGACGGGGCCTACAAGCGGGCGGCGACGCTCCTGCGCGGCCTCTGGGACGAGTCTTCGGTGGAGGTGGCCCTGCGCATCCAGGAGCGCAAGGAGATCGGCGCGTACCTCGCCGCCGCCCTGCGCCTGGGCGGGGACCCCAACGCCGCCATCGAGGTCGCGGACGCGCTCCTGAAGGACGACAAGAACTTCGGGCCGGCGCTCTTCCACAAGGGCATGTCGCTGGTGGCCCTGGGGCGGATCGACGACGCGCTGCCGCTGCTCAACCGGACGGACGAGGCGGACATCAGCAAGCGCGAGCGGGCCGTCGCCAAGTACCAGGTCGGGCGCGCCACCCAGAGCGTCGGCGGGCGCGACTTCGAGGCGCGGGACGCGTTCGAGGCCGCGATCAGCTTCGACCCCTCGTTCGTCCCCGCGCACATCCGCCTGGCCGAGACCAAGGTCGGGGCAGGCTCGGCGTCGGCGGCGGCGAAGGGGCTGATGAAGCACGTGGTCAAGGACCCGCTGGACTACCTGCGAAAGCGCACGCTGTCCCCGATCTACGAGCCGACGGACGACCTCGCCAAGGTGGGCGCGACCCTCTTGGACAGGGCCGCCTCCGAGGGCTTCGCCGCCGAACTCTACGCCGCGGCCGGCATCGCCTACTTCCACGGGGGCGAGGCGCGCCGGGCGAAGGACGCCTTCGGGCAGGCCCTGACCGAGGACAACGCGCACGTGCCGTCGCTCTTCTATCAAGGCCTGATGGACTTCTCGGCGGGCCGCATGGCCGACGCCGGGCGCAAGTTCACCGACGTCCTCGCGGTGGGCAACGAGCCCATCTACCACGTGTACCTGGGCGCCTCCCTCGCCGCCCGCGGGCAGGTGGACGAGGCCGTCGCCGCGATCGAGCGGGGCCTGGGCTACGGCCTCAAGTCGTCCTGGGGCCACAGCCTGCTCGCAGCCAGCGTCGCGAAGCAGGGCGACAAGGATCGCGCTCGGGACCTCCTGGACGAGGCGGAAAGCCTGGACCCCAGCGCCGTGGAGCCCCGCCGGGCGAGGTTCGCGCTCGAGCTTTGAGCCGGGGTCCCTGACCGGGCGTCGACCATGTACGCTCCGCGCCTCGACGGCGGAGTCCCCCCATGAAGGTCCTGGTCATCGGTGGCGGAGGGCGTGAGCACGCGCTCTGCTGGAAGATCGCTGCATCCCCCCTCTGCGAGGCCCTCTTCTGCGCGCCCGGAAACGCCGGGATCGCCGAGACCGCCACGTGTCTGGCGATGGGCGTAGGGGACCAGGACGCCATCCTCGGGGCGTGCGCGGAGCACGGGATCGACCTGGTCGTGGTGGGCCCCGAGCAGCCCCTCGTCGACGGACTCTCGGATCGTCTGCGCGCCGCGGGAGTCGCGGTCTTCGGGCCCAGCGCGGCGGCGGCGCAGCTCGAGGGCAGCAAGGCCTTCGCCAAGGACTTCATGGCGCGGCACGGCATCCCCACCGCGGGCTGCGACGTGTTCGGCCCGGACGACGCGGACGCCCTCCGCGCGCACCTCGCTTCGTGCCCCGTCCCCATCGTCGTCAAGGCCGACGGCCTCGCGGCGGGCAAGGGCGTCCTCATCTGCCCGGATCGCGAGTCCGCCCTCGCCGCCGGGGAGGCGATGATCGGCGAGCGGCGCTTCGGTGACGCGGGGTCGACCGTGGTCGTCGAGGAGTTCATGGAGGGCGAGGAGACGTCGGTCTTCGCCCTCGTGTCCGGCGAGGACGTCGTCCTCCTCCAGCCCAGTCAAGACCACAAGCGTCGGTTCGACGGCGACGCCGGCCCCAACACCGGCGGCATGGGGGCGTACACCCCGGTCCCGGCCGTGGACGAAGCCCTCCTCGCCCGGATCCGCGACACCATCGTCCTGCCCTCGGCGCGGGGCATGGTGGCCGACGGGCGCCCGTACTCCGGCCTGCTGTACGTCGGGCTCATGCTCACGGCCGGCGGGCCCCGGGTCGTGGAGTACAACTGCCGCTTCGGCGACCCCGAGACCCAGCCCGTGCTGGCCGCGCTCGCCTCCGATCTGCTCCCGCTGCTGCACGCGACCGCCACGGACGCGCTCGCGGACGCCCCCGCCCCGGCTTGGCGCGACGGCGTGACCGTCTGCGTGGTCCTGGTGTCGGGCGGCTACCCGGGCGCCTACACCAAGGGGCTGGCCATCCAGGGGCTGGACGTCCCCGTGCCGGACGGGGTCGCCGTCTTCCACGCCGGCACGCGCCGCGACGGGCACGACGTCGTGACCTCCGGAGGCCGCGTGATCGGCGTCACGGCCACCCGCCCAAGCGTCGCCGAGGCCCGCGAAGCCGCCTACGCCGCTGCCGCTCGCATCGACTGGCCCGGCCGCTCCTACCGCACCGACATCGGGCACCGCGCCCTCTAGGACTTCGAGGAGATCGTCATGAGCACCACCCCCCGCGTCGGCATGTTGATGGGCAGCCTCTCGGACAAGCCCGTCCTGGAAGCCGCCGCCCGCATCCTCCACGAGTTCGGCGTCCCGTTCGAGTGGCGCGTCCTCTCCGCCCACCGCACCCCGAACGAGGCGCACGCCTACATCGGCACGGCCGAAGAGCGCGGGATCCGGGTGATGATCTGCGCCGCGGGCATGGCCGCGCACCTCGCGGGGGTGACCGCCTCGGGGACGATCCTGCCCGTCCTCGGCGTGCCCGTGAACGCCTCCCTGGACGGCATGGACGCCCTCCTCGCGACGGTCCAGATGCCCCCGGGCATCCCGGTGGCGACGTTCGGGATCGGCCGCGCCGGCGCCAAGAACGCGGCGCTGCACGCGATCCAGATCCTCGCCCTGTCGGACGACGGCCTCCGCTCCGCCCTGCGGGCTCACCGCAAGGCCCAGGCGGAGAAGGTCCTGGCCTCCTCCGACGAGCTGCAGAAGACGGTGGCCGAGATCGTTGGCTGACGTCGCGCCGCGCATCGCGTGGCCTCCTCGGGCGACGGTCCCGAAGGCGGCGCTGTTGGACCCCGTCGTCGCGAGCCTGCGCGCCGGCGGGCTGCTGCTCTACCCCACGGAGACGGTCTACGGCCTGGGCGTGGCCCTCTCCGCGGGGGACGCGGGCGTCGAGCGGGTGCGCGCGGCCAAGGGGAGTCCTCGCGGCCGGCCCTACCTCGTCCTCGCGGCGGACCTGCGCCGCGCATTCGCCCTGTGGTCCCGGGTCCCTCCGCCGGCCCGTCGTCTCGCGGTCGCCGCCTGGCCGGGGCCCCTCACCATGATCGGTCCGGCGCGGCCGGGGCTGCCGCCTTCCCTCCTCGGAGACGTGGACGGGACCCCCACGATCAGCGTGCGTGTCCCCGGCGACGCGCGCCTGCGGGGGCTCCTGTCGCGGCTCGAGGATGTGCTCGTGTCGACCTCGGCGAACCGGGCCGGGGACCCGCCCTCAGCGTGCCTCGACGACATCGAGGTGGCCGCCCTCGGGCCGGACCTGGTCGTGGACGGCGGGCCCTGCCCCGGGGGCGCCCCGTCGACGCTCGTGACCGTGGTCGGCCCGCCCCGAATCCTCCGCGCGGGGGCCTGGACCCCGCCGCCGGGGCTCGACCTGCCCGGAGCCGCCCCGTGAGCCGCCGCTGGGGCCGCGATCGAGAGGCCACCCCCCTGGGCGACGTCCTCGGCCGCACCGAGGCGTTCCGCCGGGCGCCCGTGCCCCCCGGCCTCATGGCGGCGTGGGAGGAGGCCTTGGGGCCTGCGGCGCGCCACACCCGGGTCGTCCGCCTCCGCGGCGGCACCCTCACGATCGCCACCCGGGAGCCGGCGTGGACGCCCCAGATCGAGGCCATGGCCGAGGGGCTCTGCGAGCGGCTCCGCGCGGCCGGATTCGGGGTCGATCGACTCGTCGTGGACGGCCCCCGCAAGAAGCTCCGGTGACCTCCGCCGGGCCGGCACGGTTCCCGCTCCGACGCCTTGCTGCGCCGGCCCGGGGTTGCTAGCAATCGAGTCTCGCCCGCCCGGGCGCCGACGCACGAGGAAACGACCATGAACGACGCGCCGTACCGCCCCTCCGAAGTGGAGGCGAAGTGGCAGGCCCGCTGGGATTCCCAGGGCACCTTCGAGGTCCCCGGCACCGCGGGCGACAAGCCCAAGTACTACGTGCTGGAGATGTTCCCGTACCCCTCCGGCAACCTCCACATGGGGCACGTGCGCAACTACTCGATCGGGGACGTCGTAGCCCGGTTCAAGCGCGCCCGCGGCTACGAGGTGCTGCACCCCATGGGCTGGGACGCCTTCGGGATGCCGGCCGAGAACGCAGCCATCAAGCGCGGCACGCACCCCGCGAAGTGGACGAAGAAGAACATCGCCCAGATGCGGGACCAGTTCCGCCTGCTGGGTCTGTCCTACGACTGGGCCCGCGAGGTCACGACCTGCGAGCCGGACTACTACCGGTGGGAGCAGGCGATCTTCCTGGACCTGCTGGAGAAGGGCCTGGCCTACAAGAAGGGCGGCCTGCTGAACTGGTGCGACAGCTGCCTGACCGTCCTGGCGAACGAACAGGTGGAGGACGGGGCGTGCTGGCGCTGCGGGTCGATCGTGACCCAGCGGGAGCTGCAGCAGTGGTACCTGCGCATCACCGACTACGCCGAGGAGCTGCTGGAGTCCCTGAAGACCCTGGACGGCTGGCCCTCGGCCGTCCGGTCGCAGCAGGAGACGTGGATCGGCAAGTCCGTGGGCGCCTCCATCCTGTTCGACATCGACGCCGACGTGGACGGGATCGACGGGCCCCTGGAGGTCTTCACGACCCGGCCCGACACCCTGTACGGCTGCACCTACATGTCCCTGGCGCCCGAGCACCCCTGGACCCGCAAGCTGGCCGCCGGGACCGAGCAGGAGGCCGCCGTCGTGGCCTTCGCCGATCGCATGGGCACCACGGAGAAGGCCGACCGCATGGACGAGAAGGCCGAGAAGGAGGGGGTGTTCACCGGGCGATTCGCGATCAACCCCGTCAACGGTCGTCGCATCCCGATCTACACGGCCAACTTCGTGCTGGCGGACTACGGCACGGGCGCGGTGATGGCCGTCCCCGCGCACGATCAGCGCGACTTCGAGTTCGCGGGCAAGTACGGCATCGAGAAGGTCGTCGTGATCCAGCCCGAGGGCGAGACCCTGGACGTCGCGACGATGGAGGCCGCGTTCACGGGCGTCGGCGCGATGGTGAACTCGGGCGCGCACGACGGCACGGCCTCCACGGACGGCAAGGCCGCCGTCATCGGCGAGCTCGAGGCCGCCGGGAAGGGGAGCGCGACGGTCAACTACCGCCTGCGCGACTGGGGCGTGAGCCGCCAGCGGTACTGGGGGACGCCCATCCCGGTCGTCTACTGCGACGCCTGCGGGATGGTCCCCGTGCCACGCGACCAGCTGCCGGTGGTCCTGCCCCTGGACGTGGAGCTGACCGGCGAGGCGGGCTCGCCCCTGGCCAAGAACCCGGCCTTCGTGAACACCACCTGCCCGACCTGCGGGGAGTCGGCGCAGCGCGAGACGGACACCTTCGACACCTTCATGGAGTCGTCCTGGTACTTCCTGCGCTACTGCAGCCCGCGGTTCGAGGGCGGCATGGTCGACGGGGACGCCGAGCGTCGCTTCATGGCGGTCGACCAGTACATCGGGGGGGCCGAGCACGCGGTGATGCACCTGCTGTACGCGCGCTTCTATACGAAGGCGCTGCGGGACCTGGGCGTGGTGCACGTGGACGAGCCGTTCACGCGGCTGCTGACGCAGGGGATGGTGTGTCACGAGACCTACCAGCTGGACGGCGAGTGGGTGTACCCGGCAGACGTCGAGGACGGCGTCCACAAGGCCACCGGCCGGCCGGTGGACGTGGGTCGGGTCGAGAAGATGGCCAAGAGCAGGAACAACACGGTGGACCCCCTGGCGATGATCGCCCGGTACGGGGCCGACACCGCGCGCCTGTTCGTCCTGTTCGCCGCCCCGCCGCCCAAGGACGTGATGTGGTCCACCGCCGGCGTCGACGGATCCTTCCGCTTCCTGAGCCGTGTATGGCGGCTGGCCGTCCGTCGCGCCGACCAGCTGGCCACCGTGGCCCCGTACGACGGCGACGGGTCGGACCTGTCCACGGCCGCGCGAGACTTCCGGCGGTCGATCCATACGACGATCGAGCGGGTCACCCACGACATCGATCAGCGCCTCCAGCTGAACACCGCCATCGCCGCGGTGATGGAGCTGGTGAACGAGGCCTACAAGTTCGACGCGTCGGCCGACATCGACGCCGGCGGCACCGACGCAGCCGTCCTGTCCGAGGGGGTGGAGATCGTGGTGCGGCTGCTGTCTCCGTTCGCCCCCCACATCGCGGACGAGCTGTGGGAGCGCCTGGGGCGCGAGGGGCTGGTCGAGGACGTGGCCTGGCCCGAGCACGACGCGGCGATGCTGGAGGTCGACACCGTCACCCTGGCGGTGCAGGTCAAGGGCAAGCGCAGGGCGGAGGTGACCGTCCCCGCGGACGCGGACAAGGCCGCCATCGAGGCCGCCGCGCGCGCGATCCCCAACGTGGCGAAGTTCGTCGGCGACGCCGAGCCGCGGCGTGTCATCGTCGTCCCCGGGCGCCTCATCAACATCATCCCGGGCACCCCTCTCCCGAAATCGTAGATTTCGCGCCGGGGGCCCCGCAGTGTCTCCTCTAGACTTCGCTTCGCTCCGCTGCGCGCGCTGGGGGCGCTCGCGTTCACCTTCCCGGTCTCGAGGCTCTGGATGGCTGCTCGAAGAGGTAGAGCGAACCCCTGGAGCGACGTCCGCGGCGACGTGCGCAAGGGGGAGCTGAAGCCCGTCTATCTGCTCGCCGGTCAGGAGCGGCTCCTGGTGCGCCGCGCCTACGATCTGCTGTACGAGGCGGGCGTCGCGGGCGGGCCCCGGGGCTTCAACGAGCAGGTCTTCCAGGGGGCGTCGGCGAGCGGCGTCGCGGTCGCGTCCGCGTGCAACACGCTGCCCATGATGGGGCCCCGACGGGTGGTCGTCGTGCGCAACGCCGACAAGCTCAAGAAGGACGACCAAGACGCGGTCGGCGACTATTGCGCGAAGCCTTCGCCCACGACCCTGCTGCTCCTCCTGACGTCGCCCGACGGCGGCAAGCTCGACGGTCGACGCAAGCTGGTCAAGACGGTCAAGAAGGCCGGGCGCCTCTGCGAGTTCAAGAAGATGTACGGGCGCGCCCTGCGCGAGTGGATCGAGGAGGAGGCGGAGCAGCTCGGCAAGCGGCTGCCGTCTCGGGGCGCGACGTTCCTCGAGGGGATCGTCGGCAACGACCTGAGCGCCCTCCGGAACTGCCTGCTGAACACGTCGCTGTACGTGGGCGAGGCCACCGACATCGAGCTCGGCGACCTGGAGCACGTGGTGGCGGGGGAGCGCCAGGAGGCGCTGTGGGACCTGCTGGACGCGGTGCTGGACCGCTCCACGATGGGCGTGCAGCGCAACCTCGCGATGCTGTACCGGCAGGAGAACAAGCCCATCTCGGTCCTGTTCCTGGCGATGCGTCGGGTGAAGACGATCCAGGCTGCGGAGCGGCTGCGGGACGAGGGCCTCGGCGACGAGGAGGCCGCCCGCAACGCGGGGGCCGGGGCCATGGCCTGGAAGTGGCGCGGGAAGCTGGGTCGCTACTCCCCGGCGGAGCTCGACCGGGCGGTGTCCCTGCTGCTGGGGGCCGAGAGCGACATGAAGGGCGGCAAGCGCATCGACGACCGATGGACGCTCGAGCAGGCCCTCCTCGAGATCGTCGCCGAGCCGCGACGGCGCGGGCGGCGCTGATCGTCAGAACGACAAGAGGCCGCGAACCCGGGGGTGCGCGGCCGCCGTGTCGGGCGATCCCGGCCTAGGCCTGGGACGCTACGAGCTTGTTGTACGCCAGGGTCAGCCGCGAGATGCGACGGGCCGCCGTGTTCTTGTGGATCACGCCGCGGGTGCGCGTGTGATCGATCACGGAGACCGCCTTGCGGAGGGCGGATCCGGCGGCGTCCACGTCGCCCGCGTCCACCGCCGTGCGGAAGCTCTTGATGTGGCCCCGCATGGTGCCGCGCTGGTCGCGGTTGCGGAGGCGGCGCTTGTCGTTCTGCCGGATTCGCTTCAGGGCGCTCTTGTGGTTGGCCATCGAACTCGTTCCTTACGGTCTGCTTCGTGCTGCGGCGTCGCCTGTCTGCGACGGGTTCACCGCCGGATTCGGCGGAGCCGGCGACGTATAGCGGTGGGGGATCGGTGTGTCAATCCCGTTGTGGCTCGGTGCACGCTTCGCGCGGTCGCGTGCGGGGCCCATCTCGTGTAAGACGCGCCCGCTGTGCACGACCAGTCCCGCATCCGCAACTTCGCCATCATCGCCCACGTCGACCACGGGAAGTCGACGCTGGCCGACCGCATGCTCGAGCTGACCGGGGCGGTGGGCGATCGGGACATGCAGGACCAATACCTGGACTCGATGGACCTCGAGCGCGAGCGCGGGATCACCATCAAGGCCAACACCGTCCGGCTGAAGTACGAGGCCGAGGACGGCGTGGCCTACCTGCTGAACCTCATCGACACGCCCGGCCACGTGGACTTCTCCTACGAGGTGTCGCGGTCGCTGTCGGCGTGTGAGGGGGTCTTGCTCGTGGTGGACGCGGCCCAGGGGGTCGAGGCGCAGACGCTCGCCAACGTGTACCTGGCCCTCGAGAACGATCTCGAGATGATCCCCGTCCTCAACAAGATCGACCTGCCCGCCGCGGACCCCGACGGCGTGCGGGAGCAGATCGAGGACCACGTGGGCGTCGACTGCACGAACCTCGTGCTCGCGTCGGCCAAGTCCGGGGTGGGCGTGCGGGAGTGCCTCGAGGCCGTCGTGAAGCACATCCCCGCCCCTGCCGGGGTGCTCGATGCGCCCCCGCGCGCCCTGATCATCGACAGCTGGTACGACCAGTACCTGGGCGTCATCTGCCTGGTGCGGATCGTCGATGGGGAGCTCAAGCCTCGGCAGAAGATCAAGTTCCTCTCCACCAAGAACGTCTTCGAGATCAGCAAGCTCGCGGTGAAGGCGCCCAAGTCGCTGGAGGTCGACGCCCTGCGCGCGGGGGACGTGGGCCTGATGATCACCGGGATCAAGGACATCTCGGAGACGAAGGTCGGCGACACGGTCACGGCGGCCCGAGCCGAGGACGTCGAGCCCCTGCCGGGCTTCGAGGAGCCCATCCGCATGGTGTGGGCGGGCGTGTTCCCGGTCGATCCGAGCGACTACGGGGCCCTCCGCGAGGCCCTCGAGAAGCTGTCCCTCAACGACGCGTCCTTCTGCTGGGAGCCCGAGACGTCCGAGGCGCTGGGCTTCGGCTTCCGCTGCGGCTTCCTGGGGCTGCTCCACATGGAGATCATCCAGGAGCGGCTGGAGCGCGAGTACCGCCTCGATCTCATCACCACCGCGCCCAACGTCATCTACCGGGCGACGCTCAAGGACGGCGAGGTCCGAGACATCCACAAGCCGTCCGAGATGCCCGACCCGATGCTCCTCGAGACGATGGCGGAGCCGCGGGTGAAGGCCCGCGTCCACGTCCCTCAGGAGTACGTGGGGCAGGTGATGAAGCTCTGCGAGGCCAAGCGCGGGCGCCAGCTCGGGATCGAGTACCTGAGCACCACGAAGGTCGTGGTGGAGTACGACCTGCCCTTCGCGGAGATCATCTTCGACTTCTACGACAAGCTGAAGTCGGCCACCCGTGGGTACGCCAGCCTAGACTACGAGTTCAGCGAGTTCGAGGTGGCCCCGCTCGTGAAGATGGACATCCTGGTCCACAACGAGCCGGTGGACGCGCTGTCGGTCATCTGCCACCAGGACCGCGCCTTCGGCATGGGGCAGAAGCTCACGAGCAAGCTGAAGCAGGAGATTCCGCGGCAGATGTTCCAGGTGCCGATCCAGGCCGCGATCGGCAAGCGGGTCATCGCGCGCGTGAACATCAAGGCGTTCCGCAAGAACGTCACCGCGAAGTGCTACGGCGGCGACATCAGCCGCAAGCGCAAGCTCCTGGAGAAGCAGAAGAAGGGCAAGGCGCGCATGAAGTCCGTGGGCTCCGTGGAAATCCCGCAGTCGGCCTTCTTCGCCGTGCTGAAGTTGGACGAATGAGCAACGACACGCCCAAGGCCCCGAAGCGGGTCAAGAAGCCGAAGTCGCCGATCCGCGAGTACGCCGAGGCGATCACCATCGCCCTCACGCTCGCGCTCGGGCTGCGCTTCTTCGTGATCGAGGCCTTCAAGATCCCCTCCGGCTCGATGATCGACACGCTCGAGATCGGGGACTTCATCTTCGTGAACAAGCTCTCCTACCGCACCGAGATTCCCTACTCGCTGCTCGGCGTGGGCATCCCGGGCGGGGGCACGACGCTCGCCCAGTGGGACACTCCCGAGCGCGGCGACATCGCCGTGTTCCGGTACCCGAAGGACCCTTCGGTCGACTACATCAAGCGCATCGTGGCCATCGAGGGCGACACGATCGAGCTGCGGCGCGGCGAGGTCTTCCTCAACGGCGAGAAGCTCGAGCGCAAGTTCGTGCGCACCACCAGGTACGACGACCAGAACTGCCGGAGCGTGAGCGCCGGGCTCTGGCGCGAGAACAACGGCACCCGGGAGTACGAGGTCCTGCTCGAGGAGCGACAGCGAGGCTTGCGGGTGGACAACCACGGGCCCGAGACCATCAAGCCGGGCCACGTGTTCGCCATGGGCGACAACCGCGACAACTCGAGCGACTCGCGGATCTGGGGGCAGGTGCCCGTCGAGAACATCAAGGGGCGGGCGCTGTTCGTGTGGCTCAGTCGCGACGCCTGCGGAGGGTTCCTGGGGCTGCGCTGGTCGCGGTTCTTCGAGCCCGTGCGCTGATGGACGACTACCCGATCCCGCCCGGCTGGGCCCCGATCCCGGCGTCGTCGTGGAGCGCAGCCGAGCGCCGGGACACGCTGATCGGCCTCGGCGACACGACGCGTGAGGCGGTGAAGGGGTGGCTCGACGGCGCGAAGCACGTCGTGCACATCGGCTACGCGAAGCACGCGAACACCGGCGACCACCTCATCCTCAAGGCCGAGCAGCTGCTGTTCGAGTCCCTGGGGGTGCAGTACACGCCGCTGGACATGTCCACGTTCCGCATCCCCGAGAACCTGCGAAACCTGCCCCTGGTCTTCAAGGGCGGCGGATACCTGGGCGACCCGGGAGCGTGGCACTACAAGAAGATGGCGCGCTGGATCCTGAACCAGAAGGCGCCGGTCCTGATGATGCCGTGCTCGGCCCGCTTCGACTCGGTGTCGCCCGAGCTGTGGCGGCGGGCGGTGCGCTTCTCGGAGCTGACCATCTTCAACCGCGACCGCCGCAGCTTCGGGATCATCGACGAGATCGTCCCCGGGCTGCCCAGGCTGGTCCCCGACTCGGCCTACTTCTCCACGCGGGCGCTGCGGCACCGCGGGGGGGACAAGAAGGTGCTGCTCCCGCGATCGGATCGGGAAGCCGCGGGGATCGGCCTGGCGGGACGCTACCCCGGCATCGAGGTCCGGGAGTGGCTCCAGAAGCGCGTGAAGCCGTCGAACGTGCTGGACGTCATCGCCGACAAGCTCGACCAGGCCGCGTGGCTCGCGACGGACCGGCTGCACGTACACGTGGCGGCGAAGATCCTGGGCATCCCGCACGACTTCCTGCCGAACAGCTACCACAAGAACACGGCGTTCTACGCCACGTGGAGCACCGAGGACCCGCTCGTCAGCTGGGTCGACTCTTAGGGCCGCAGCGCAGCTTCGGGAGCAGGGCGGGGGTGAGCAGGGCCGCGAAGACCGCCGCGCGCAGGACGATCGACACCACCGCGTCGCCGCGAACGCCGAGGTCGGGGAGCAGCTCGAGGACCTTCGGCGCGATCGCCTCACCGGCCAGGAACGCGAGCCCCAGCAGCACCACGCCCGTGAGCAGCAGCTCGGCGTCCAGGGGGACCGGCAGGACTCGCCGGCTCGCCCCGAAGACGATCAGGGTCAGCACGGCGTAGGACACGAGCGTCGCTGCGGCGGCCCCGGCGGCCCCGTGCTCGGGGATCCACAGGAGGTTCAGCGCGACGTTCACGGCCGCCGCCGCGACGGTCGCCGCGGGGATCGCGAGCTTGCGCTTGCGGTGGTACAGCGCCGCGACGAACACGTAGTAGAGACCCTGGAAGCCCGCCCCGAAGGCCAGCAGGCGCACGAGGTCGGCGGCCTGGGCGTACCGCGAATCGAACAAGGCCAGCGCGGTGTCGGGGCCCACGGCGGCGGCGCCCACGGCGGCGATGAGGACGGCGAGGGCGAACCACGTGGTCGAACGTCGGAGGGGTTCGCGCTGGGTCGGGTCCGGGATCCGCTTGTGGAAGGTCGGCGACCAGGCCCGGTAGCCCGACATGGACAGCACGTTGATCACCACCGGGAAGAAGTAGGCGGCGGTGTACAGGCCCAGCTCCGCGCGGCCCGCGATGTCCACGAGGAGCCACCGATCGACCATCGTGAGGGCCCACGTCGAGAGCAGGTGCGGCACGAGCGGGATCGAGAACGCGAGCAGCGGCACGAGGTGCTCCCGGCGCCACCCGAGGTCCACCCGTCGAAACGTGTACACGACCAGCGGGACGCCCACGACCGCCGCCCCCACGAGCTTCCCGTAGAAGATCGCGAGCACCCCCACGGCGGTCGTCGCCAGCAGCCCCACCACCAACCCGGCCTCGAGGAAGGACCGGGTGATGTTCAACAGGATGAACGGGCGAGGCCGCTCCTGAGACGTCCACACGGCGATGGGCACGACGGCCGCGGTCCCGAGCACGGCGGCCACCGACACCAGCCGCCCGTACGGGTCCCACGGGAGGTCCGGGAGCGCGGCCGCGAAGAGGCCGGGCCCGACGGCCTCGAGGACGAGGTGGAGGCCGAGGGGCCACACCAGCAGGAAGGCCGCCGCCGCCCCGTTGCAGCGACGTCGCCCCTCTTCGTCGTCCAGGAAGTCGTACTGGAACTGCAGCAGCCCCCCCGGAATGCCGAGCCCGTACACGGTCGTGAGCAGCTGCAGCGCCATCGCGCCGAGCCCCCACAGCGCCAGGTCCTCGGGCGCCAGGAGCAGCGTGTAGACCGGGACCAGCGCGAAGGCGACCATCCGCGCCGCCAGCTCGCCCACGGAGTAGATCGACGTGTTCTTGGCGATGCGACCCAGCACCGCGGGAGAATACGCGTGTAGAAAGCCGCCGTGACCACGCCCCGCGACTGCATCGTCTGCCACGCCTCCGACCCCCGCGTGCTCTACCTGTGCGACGAAGAGTTCGTCTCCACCCTCGTGTTCAAGGGGCATCGGCGGGCCTACACGATCTGCGAGTGCAGCCGGTGCGGCCTCGTCTACGTGGGCGAGCGGGTGACGGACGACCTGCTCACCGAGCTCTACGGCGCGGAGTACTACCAGGGGCGCGACAGCACCGGGTTCGTGGACTACTCGGCCCAGGAGCGGAAGTACCGCGCCCGGTTCGCGGGGCGGCTCGAGCGAATGGCGCCCCACCTGGGCGACGCGGGGCGTGTCTTGGACGTCGGGTGTGCCCTCGGGTGGTTCCTGGCGGAGGCGTCGCAGCGCGGCTGGCAGGCGGAGGGGCTCGAGCTCAGCGACTACTGCGCGCAGTTCGTGAAGGAGCGCTTCGACCTCCCGGTGCGGGCGGCGACGCTCCCCGACGCCGGGTACGACGAGGGGACCTTCGACTTCGTCACGCTGTGGGACACGGTCGAGCACCTGGTGGACCCGCGCACGACCCTCGAGCACGCGCATCGGGTGCTCAAGGCGGGCGGTCGGATCGCGCTGTCCACGGGCAACGTGCGCAGCGTGCGCTCCCGCATCAAGGGCAAGCAGTGGGCCCTCGTGCGCCCACCGAAGCACCTCTATTACTTCAGCCCCGAGACCCTCGAGCTGCTCGTCCAGGACTGCGGCTTCGAGGTGAGGTTCGTGTGGCAGGAGCTCCCCGGGAAGATCCCGCGGCCGCTGCGTCGTGCGCTCACGCGGCTCACGGACCACGCCGGAGACATCTTCGGCATGCTCGCCGTGAAGCGCTAGGAGTCCGTTGGGCATAGATCCAGCCGACTCGGCGCTCCCCTGCGGGGGCACTTGGGAACGCGGAAGAACGGACGTCGCGGAGGCATCGAGCTTCGATCGACTCCGGAGCGGGTTCCTGATCCA
>Ga0209992_10000674_pt1 | contig 42859 bp, 47 predicted proteins | sample 2SBtaG_2_FD_182564 | JGI IMG/M metagenome (GOLD analysis project Ga0209992, IMG submission 182564) | Deep subsurface microbial communities from Kolumbo volcano to uncover new lineages of life (NeLLi) - 2SBTROV12_ACTIVE470 metaG (SPAdes)... | ecosystem: Environmental > Aquatic > Marine >...
AGAAGACAATCGACCTGTTGCGGTCACTGCCTGATGATAAGAGGTGTGTAAGCGCCCAGTTTTAAGGTCAATTTGCTTAGGTAAGGCCTCTAAATAAGTCGAGTTAAGTTTGGTCAAGGTACGATAGCTTAGAATTAAATCAACCAATGGGTGGTCTAATAACCTTAAAGCCTCTTCATTGGTAGACGGCGCACCTTTTGGTGTTTTCTTTTTAGCTTCCAACCCTAGCCCATCTTCAGAAAACAGAATTTGTTGAATTTGCTTTGGAGATTCTAAATTAAATACGTCACCAGCCAACTCATACGCTTGTGACTCAATGTCTTTCATTTGTGATGCGATGTCTAATTGTTGTGCACTTAAGGCATTAACATCTAACGCCACACCATTACGCTCCATGCGCACCAACACTTCAATCAGTGGCACCTCGAGAGTTTGGTACAATTTAGCCAACTTAGGATACTGTGCCAAATCATCGTCCAATACTTGATTAAGCACTTGGGTTACAATCACGTCTTCACAAGCATATGGAAACGCTTGATCTAGACCAACTTGATTAAAGGTAATTTGTTTTTTGCCTTTACCCGCCACATCAGAAAAATGAATGGTTTGATAATTAAGATAGTGCTCGGCCAAATCATCCATATTGTGTCGTGTTGCTACCGAATTTAGGCAATAAGACTTCACCATGGTGTCGTCACTAATGCCTTTTAACACAATGTCATAATTAGCCAAAACATGGGTATCGTATTTAAGGTTTTGCCCTATCTTGCCAATGGCAATATTTTCTAAAATAGGCTTTAGTTTATTTAGAACATTTTCAAAATTTAATTGTTTTGGAGCATCTAAATAGTCATGTGCAACCGGCACATAAAAACTGTCCTTATCAACTAAAAATACCCAACCTACAATTTGGGCATTCATATAATCTAATGATGTTGTCTCTAGATCAAAAACAAAAGAGTGGCTTTGCTCTAATCTTTGCACCATGGCTTCAAAATCTTGGTCTTCTAATACCAGTGTTTGAGAATAGTCATTCATGAAATCATGACTTGGTACGCTATTGACCACCTCAACCACGACTTCGTTTTCTACTTGTGCTGTCGGTGCTGATGCAGGCATCTCGTTGGTGGCGTTTAGCTGTTTTAGCCACATTGAAAACCCATATTGCTGAAACAAACTGGCCAACTTGGCATTATCCGGACCAGGCTCATCTGTCAAAATATCACAAGGCAGGTCAACATCAAATTTAAGCTGTACCAACTGATAAGACAAGTCTAATAAATCAAAATTGTCACGTAGCTTTTCACCAACTTTGCCATTAACTTGATCAGCATTGGCTTTAATGCCTTCGATATTTTCAAACTGATCTAGCCACTTAATGGCGGTTTTCGGACCAACACTCGGCACGCCAGGAATATTATCTGCACTATCACCAGTCAACGCCAGCAAGTCTAAGATTTGATCAGGACGTACGCCCATTTTTTCTGCCACACCCGCTTGATCAAACAATTCGCCCTTCATATTAAGCTGGGTAATGTTGTCACTCACCAATTGCATCAAGTCTTTATCGCCACTCGCAATAACGGTTTTTAATTTATTTTGATCGGCACAACGACTTAAAGTAGCAATGACATCATCTGCCTCAACGCCAGGCACACACATAAAATGAAAACCCATGGCACGAATAATTTCATACAGCGGCTCAATCTGCATAATTAGCTCATCATCAGCTGGCTTGCGGTGTGCCTTGTATTCTGGATAGATTTCATGCCGATGGTTCTTTCCCTTAGCATCAAAAATAGCAATTATTTTGGCTTGTGGGTATTGTCGTTGTAAATGCTTAATCGCATTAATAACCCCAAACATAGCCCCTGTTGGGAAACCATCATCGTTGGTTAAATTTTGTGAAAGCGTAGAAAAATAAGCCCTGAATAAAAAGGCCGATCCATCCAATAAAATGAGTTGGTGTGACATGCGCCAAATTTTACCAATTTTTACTCGGCAAGATAAGCCTTAACTTGTATATCAACGGTATAAAATAAGCTTTATTTGATTAAACAATTGTGACCACTCCCGAAACACTTATCAGCGCTAACGATATCAGCTTAAGCCATCATGGAAAGTCTGTATTAGACAACGTTAGTTTTGAGTTAAAAAAAGGTGAATTTATCACGCTGATTGGTCCGAATGGTGCCGGAAAAAGTTCACTAATCAAAGTGTTGTTAGGTTTAATTAAAGCAGACAGTGGCGATATCAAACGATCAGCCAATATTAGACTTGGCTACACACCGCAAACTTTTAGCCCCAATCCGTTTATTCCAATTTCAGTGATTGATTTTTTAAAATTAAATCAAAATACCACTCAAAACTTCATACATGAAACAGCCTTATTAACAGGCATTGAAGGCTTATTGGATTCGCCATTAAAAAAACTTTCTGGCGGCGAATTGCAGCGCGTCTTACTTGCTCGCGCTCTACTGAGCAAACCCAACGTTCTTATCTTAGATGAACCCGCTCAAAATCTAGATGTGAATGGCCAAATGCATTTGTATAAATTAATCCAAGACATTCACCAGCAACAAGGTTGTGCGGTGCTAATGGTCTCACATGATTTACACCGAGTGATGAAAGAATCCACGCAAGTGTTGTGTTTGTATCATCATGTTTGCTGCATGGGGCAACCTGAAGCTATTATCAAGGATAGTCAATTTAACGATTTGTTTGCTGATCAAATGGATGAGTTAATGGCAACTTACGAACACCATCATAATCATTGTCACGAAGACTAGTTTTTTCTCCTGCAGAGGCAAAGCCTTTCTCTATCTTATTAGGCTTAATTTATAAAACCATTGTTTGAAGTTTATTAGAATTCTTTTACTTTATCAGGGGCAAGGCATTGCCTCATAGATTTGTTTGCTGATCAAATGGATGAGTTAATGGCAACTTACGAACACCATCATAATCATTGTCACGAAGACTAAAACGGACTAGCGGATATATTTGCCTTTATAACGGTCACAGCCTTTATCGTCCTTATCGACTACCGCACACAACGCTTTAAAATCACCGTGTGAAAAACTACCTTTAGTGATTTGAACAATTGCATTCCATCGGCCTTTTAATGGCAAACTGACTTGTGCTGTGTATAAAGATCCATCAAATTTCATTGGAACAGAAAACTGATTTCTAGGTCCGACTGAGCGCTCAAAATCAATGACAACCTTAGCATCTTTCAATACTTCAGCATGCTGTGAAATACTAACTTTATAAGTTTGGTGTGTCTGATACAAGGCCAACTCTGGAACCAAAAAATCTAACACCCAGCCTTGTTCATCTAGTTTTTTCTTAACAGCCAACACTTCGCCATAACGCTCACCACTTTCATATGCATCTTCAACTACCATTCCTGGGTGTGATTCTAGTGCAGTAATAATACGATACACCGTAGCACCGACCAAGATTAAAAACAGTGCTAGCATTGACACCATGATTGGGCTTTTTTGAAAAGTCATTTAACGCACGCTCTTAGGGGTAAAAAATGATGATTCATATTCTAAGGTTGTATCATCGCCTGTGACTGAAAAAATCACGCTATTATTGTCACCCACATTACGCTCAAATGCTTTCAAATAAACATAGATTGATTTAACATTACCTGAATTTATGGCAATATTTTTATATTGTCTTTGAGATTTTAAATGGGCAATTTCACTTTTAAAACTCACATCAACCCGTGTTGTCTGGTCGGTTTTATTCATAATTTTTAATTCATACTTATTACGAATCGATCCATCAGATAATTGCACAAAAAGAGGTTGTCGATCGTGCAATACTTTAAAATCCATCGGCGCAATATTGAACAAACCATAAGTTAGAATCGATAAAGCTACCAATAAAATAGTTGAATACACAATCACCCTAGGGCGTTTATATAAGGCAACAAAAGGTTTTTTGAATTTCATTTCATCAAGCGAAGTGTAACGAATCAGGCCTGTTGGTTTTCCAACCTTGGTCATCACCGAATCACAAGCATCAATACACAAGCCACAAGTGATACAACCATACTCTTGGCCTTTACGAATATCGACACCCGTTGGACACACGGCCACACATTGATGGCAATCAATGCAATCACCTTGGTCTTCAGTATATTGACCCCTAGAAAGCTTTCTACGGTGCTCACCACGATAATGGTCATAGGTTGGCATAATGGTTTGTTTGTCTACCATCGCCCCTTGAATACGCGCATAAGGACAAATCCATAAACAGGTTTGTTCGCGCATGTGGCCTGCAAAAGTATAAGCACCCAGTGAAATAGCAGCAGTAATGGTTAGCGTCGTGCTAGAAGCTGAACCATCAAAATAATCAGACCATGACACGCCAAAATACAACATCCAAGTAACGCCAGATAAAAAAGCAATGGCCAGCCAAACCACATGTTTACTAATTTTAATCCGGATTTTGGTTAAATCCCACGGCGCCACTTCTAGCTTTCGACGCTTAACAGGTGGCCCTTCAAAAAATTCCTCAACTTTGGTGAACATATCGGTCCAAACTGTTTGGAAACAAAAGTAACCACAAAACACGCGGCCCAACACTGTCGTCATTGCTGCCAATAAAATAGCCAAGAATAGCAACACCATGGTTAGCATCCATAAGTCTTGTGGAAAGATCGTAATATCAAACAAGTGATACTGACGCTTTTCAATATCAAATAAAATTGCCTGTTGTCCATTCCATGTAATATAAGGCAAAATAAAAAAAGGCAACCAAACTAAAGTTCCAAACCATTTAAGTAACCGAAATTTGCCACTCATACGCTTAGCATGAACAGTTTTTTCACCTAGATTTTGCACCCATTGATCGCCTTCTGTATAAAGGTTATCTATCTGGATATTATCTTTACTCACACATTCTCACTTGATGTTAAATCAATTTGCAATATCATATCATCAATACACTTATTGATGCATTGATATAGGTCAATAATACAACTAAGCATTCGGCATCAAAACACGCCTCTGATATAATGTTATTTTTTTATTTAATGGACCTACCATGAAAGATATTATTGAAGCCGCTTTTGAAGACAGAGCTAACCTTAACCCACAAACAGCCAGTAGTGAGATCAAAGAAGCGGTTGCTGAGGCAATCCATTTATTAGATTCTGGCCAAGCGCGTGTTGCTGAACAAAAAGCCATAGGCGACTGGACGGTTAATGAATGGTTAAAAAAAGCCGTTTTACTATCATTCAGACTAGAAGACAACGTACCAATGCAAGGTGGCTTTACCCAATACTATGACAAAGTTCCCTCAAAATTTGCAGACCTTACTCCAGAAGAATTCAAAGCAACCGGCGTACGTGTGGTGCCACCTGCTAGTGCACGTCGTGGTTCTTTCATTGCACAAGATACGGTACTCATGCCATCGTATGTTAATATCGGCGCTTATGTTGATTCTGGCACCATGGTAGATACTTGGGCAACCGTTGGCTCATGTGCACAAATTGGTAAAAATGTTCACCTCTCAGGTGGTGTTGGCATTGGTGGCGTTCTTGAGCCATTACAAGCTGCGCCTACCATTATTGAAGACAATTGTTTCATTGGTGCAAGATCAGAAGTGGTTGAAGGCGTGATTGTTGAAGAAGGCGCGGTGATTTCAATGGGTGTTTATATTGGCCAATCTACTAAGATCTTTAACCGTGAAACCGGAGAGGTGACTTATGGTCGCGTCCCTGCAGGCTCTGTTGTGGTTTCAGGCAACCTTCCTTCTAAAGACGGAACATACTCGCTTTACTGTGCGGTGATTGTAAAACAAGTGGATGCCAAGACGCGCTCTAAAGTAGGCATTAATGAATTACTAAGAGGAATTTAACTTATCTCAAAAACTAAAAAACCCGCCTTTCGGCGGGTTTTTTATTGGTATTTATGTGTTACTAGTCACGTGTAAACAACGCGTAGATAACAGCAACTGCTGCTAAACCAACTAACCCTTGTGCACCAAGGCTAGCAACGATACCAGTAATAGTGCCGATTACATCGCCACCAATAAATGGCACGCCCGTTGCGCCAGTACCGAAGATCACCTGAACCACGATGGCTAAAGCAATTAAAGCCATACCGGCTTCAGTTAGTTTTTTTATTGTACCGATAACAGTATCAAACATATTTTCCCCTCTTTAGTTATAAAAACCCCAACCTTTGTGGTTGGTTATTAACTTTTTTACTATAAACGAACAAATTGTCAAGGTTTTTTGATGAAAAAACGCAAAATAATTGATGAAATTAGACAAAAATTTGATAAAAGTTGCAAATTTACAACAATAAAACCCTTATAGAGCAAGGGATAACGCGATTCCAATGAAAATCGCCATGCCAATGAAATTATTATGCAAAAAAGCTCGAAAACAGGCTGTTTTTTCTCTGTTTTTGATCATTTTTTGATGATAAATCATTAAAAATGCACTTAAAATCAGTGAAATATCGTAAAAAACGCTCAAATTGAAAATTTCTGAAATTTTTAAAAGCACCAATAATAGACAAATTTGCAAGATACCAATGATCAATTTATCAAATCTTGCAAACAGTACTGCGGTGGATTTCACCCCAATTTTTAAATCTTCTTCTCGGTCTGCCATGGCATACATAGTGTCATAAATCACGGTCCAAATAACAGTAGCAGCAAATACCCACCACGCACCCTCAGGCACATTGCCATTCGTTGCAGAAAATGCCATTGGCACACTCATAGCAAATGCCAAGCCCAATACAAACTGCGGTAGATGCGTCCAACGCTTGGTAAATGGATAGAGCGTTGCCAGCCCAGCGGCAACAAACGCCAATTGAATGGTAAGACTGTTGGTCATTAGCACCAAACCAAAGGCTACTAACATCATCATAAAAAATAAGATGAGCGCAGATTTAGCGCTTACCTCGCCTGAGGTGATTGGTCGATGTTGTGTGCGTTCAATTAATTTATCAATTTTTCGATCAGCATAATCATTAATCACACAACCAGCGCTGCGCATAATGACAACGCCTAATACAAAAATAATGATTAGTTCAAGCCGTGGCAATCCATCGGCTGCTAAAAACAATGCCCACAACGCTGGCCATAATAGTAAGTAAATACCAATAGGCTTGTCAAGACGCATGAGGCGGAAATAAGGATTCATAATTGGTTTAAGAAATCTTGCAAATCTTGGGTGAGTGGCGCTTGCACTTTTTGAATCTCGTTGGTGAGTGGATTGGTAAAAGTTAGTTGGTGCGCATGCAAAAATAAGCGCTTCAGGCCTTTGTCTTTAATCTGTTGATCAAAACTCGGATCACCATACTTGTCATCACCGGCAATTGGATGGCCGGCATGTTTGGCATGTGCACGTATTTGGTGCGTGCGTCCGGTTTCTATCAGCACCTCAACCAGTGATGCTTCAAAATCATCGAGGTGAAAATTCTTCAAAGGCTGAAAATGACTAATGGCAGTTTTACCTTTGTTATCAACCACCGTATATCTTGAATTTTGATAAAGTGGTGCATCAATCGTATGGCGCTTTTTACTCCAAGCACCTTTGACCAAGGCCGTATAACGTTTTTCCATTTGATGTTGATTAAGCTGCTCGTGTAAGTTTTTTAAAACACTGCGTTTTTTTGCAATTAGCAAAACACCAGAAGTGGCGCGATCTAATCGATGTACCAGTTCAACTGGATCTTTATACATGCCGCGCAAAGTTTCAATCACGCCAATAGTAACACCGCTGCCACTATGTACGGCCAAACCACTGGGTTTGTTAATAATCAGCAAACCTTTGTCTTCATACAAAATACTGTTGGTTAATAATTGCTTTAAGTTATCTGACGCTTCAACCTGACCAGATTCTGATACACGAATTGGCGGGATACGCACCACATCATCCAATTGTAATTTGTATTCTGCTTTTTTTCGGCCCTTATTGACTCGCACTTCGCCTTTTCGAATCACTCGATAGATATGTGACTTCGGCACACCTTTAAGGTGTTTTAATAAATAATTATCCAGGCGTTGGCCTTCGGAAAACTCATCAACCGTTTGAAAACTAACACTCATAAAGAAAACAGCTGTTTGAAATTAGTGGTGGTGGTCTGGGCAATCTCACTCACACTGGTACCTCGTATCTCGGCTAATTTTTCAGCCACATAATAAGTGTAAGCTGGAGAGTTTGGTTTTCCGCGATAGGGTACTGGTGTTAAATAGGGAGAATCGGTCTCTACAAGCAGTCGATCGGCCGGTACTTTTTTAGCAACTTCACGCAACGCACCGGCACTTTTAAAAGTAATAATGCCAGAGAATGAAATATAAAAACCCAAATCTAATGCGGCTTCGGCAGTCTCCCAGTCCTCAGCAAAGCAGTGCATCACACCTTGTTGGGCTTTTTCTTCTTGCATTACTTTAATGGTGTCTGCTTTTGCATCACGCGTATGAATAATCATCGGTTTGCCCGATTGGTTAGAAGCAGCAATGTGTCGCCTAAAACGCTCACGTTGCCAATCGGCTGTGTCTTTTTCAATGTGAAAATAGTCAAGCCCTGTTTCACCAATGGCGATAATTTTGTCATGGTCTGCTAGCGTAAGCAACTCTTCTACACTTGGATCTTTGCCATCTTGCTCTGTTGGATGAACGCCCACCGAAGCGTAAATTTGATCGTAAGATTTAGCCAAAGAAAACACATCATCAAAATGCTCAAGATCAATACAAACACACAAAAATGTATCTACCGATAAATCTTTAGCATGGGCCAGCATACTCTCAACACTGCCACCAAATTGGGCGAGATCAACACGGTCAATATGACAATGGGAATCAACAATCTTCATAAGCCTATTTTTTTCAACCAGCCTTTGGCTTTATCATCTAGTTTTCCCTTAATACCTTCTAGTTCGCCCTCAAGTTGTCGACGTATACCCTCTTTAATTTCTTTTTCACCTAATCTTAAACCTTGATTCTCTACTTCATCTTGGATTCGACGCAAGGCTATTTTCATTAGTTCTGCACCCACAAGATCGATCGGAATACCTTTAGAAGCGCCAAAATCACGGATCAATATATCAGGTACTTTCACTGTGTCTTTAAACCATTGGGTGTCAATTTTAAGCTGCGTGTTAACAAAAGTAAGTGCTTTAATTGTGACTCGAGTATCTGAGTGCTCATCGACAAGATCAGTGGTATTTTGATATTGTGCATTGTTATTATTGTCAACACTAGGCGATGACTCTAAATTCTTTAACAGCGTTACCAAGTTAACTTTGTCATCACTTTGCTCTAATGTAAACAGCAAACCATCAAATTTTAATTGCTCTAAGATAATTAAGTCTTCAGTGCTTTCAGGGCTAATCTGCAAATCCAAGTGATTTAAAACGAAGGCATTTTCATTTTTAAAATAACTTGGGTTTTTAACTTCAATAAAATCTAGGTTGATTTTTCCAGCTGATAAATCGCTTCTAAACTCACTAATACTAACCGGTGTTTTAAGTGATTGTTGCGCATAAGTTTCAATTGCGTTTTTGCTTAATCCATCAAAAAACACAACAATAGCAACAATAGCAATGGCGCTTAATAACAATAAATAAGTGAGTAATTTCTTCATGGTTGCTCCAGTTTTATTTCTAATAAAAATCGATCGTCTGACACATAAGGCACATTAATTTGGTGTGCTGTCATCAGCACGCCTTGTACTTCTTCTTGGGAAAAATGATCTCCCTTCATTAACAAGTAACAACCATTATCACACAATAAATGTCGCGTTAACTTTAATGTTTTGTCAACTTCAGCAAAGGCCCTTGAAGTAATTTGTGCAAAACAAGTTTGAGGTTTGAACACCTCAACTCGCTCGTTAATCACACTAAGATTATCCAGTTGCAACTGTGTTTTTACAAACTGCATAAATCGACATTTTTTACCCACACTGTCAAGCACACTAACAGATAATTCAGGCTTCATAATCGCTAGCACAATACCGGGCAAGCCTGCACCTGCGCCTACATCTAATAATGGATCATCATGAATATAGGGCAAGATTGACAAACTGTCAATCAAATGTTTTTTAACGCCTGATTGTGGGTCGCGAATAGCGCTCAAGTTATAAGTCTTATTCCACTTGGCCATTAATTCAAGATAATTTAGTAATTTATCGCTCTGAGTTTCGCTCAAAGCCAAACCCATTTGCTCGGCTCCGCTGAGCAATATTTGTCTAAGATCGCTCATGAAGCAGCTTTATAAGTTTTTAAATAAACCAATAAAATAGAAATAGAAGCCGGCGTTACGCCTTGAATACGGCTAGCTTGGCCAATGGTTTCTGGGCGGTGAAGATTTAGTTTTTGTCGCACTTCTGCTGAAAGTGCACCAATCGCATCATAGTCCATTGATTCAGGCAGAATCGTGTCTTCATTTTTTCGATATTTTTCAATCTCATCAAGTTGGCGTTTAATATAACCTTCATATTTCACCTGATTTTCTACCTGCTCAATCAACAACCGGTCTTGTAAAAAAGGTTGGGCTGATTCAATTTGACTGAGCAATTGATAACCAACCTTAGGTCGTTTTAATAGCGTTTCTAAATTGTACTCATGATTTAACTTAACGCCCAACACCTCACTTGCTTGTTGGTCATCAGCTTGCACCCAAGTGCTTTTTAAGCGTTGCTTCTCTTTTGTAATTAAGTCATATTTTTGCTCAAATGCCTGCCAACGCTCATCATTAATCAAACCTAATTCTCTGGCTCTTGGTGTTAAGCGCTCATCTGCATTGTCTTCTCGTAAGAGTAATCGATACTCAGCGCGTGAAGTAAACATACGGTATGGCTCGTTGGTGCCTTTGGTAATCAAATCATCCACCATTACACCAATATAACTCTCGTCACGCTTCGGCAGCCAAGCATTTTTTTCTTGTACGCTACAAGCAGCGTTAACGCCTGCCAACAAACCTTGAGCTGCTGCTTCTTCATAACCGGTGGTGCCATTAATTTGACCAGCAAAATACAAGCCCGATATTTTTTTAACTTCAAGTGTTTGTTTAAGGCCTCGAGGGTCAAAAAAGTCATATTCAATGGCATAGCCAGGGCGTACAATCTGTGCATTTTCAAAACCTTTAATCGAGTGAATAAAATCAACCTGTACCTCATAGGGCAGCGAGGTAGACACGCCATTTGGATAAACTTCATTCGTGGTCAAACCCTCAGGTTCTACAAAAATCTGGTGTGAATCACGCTCGGCGAAACGCACCACCTTGTCTTCAATCGATGGACAATATCGTGGACCAATGCCTTCAATATTTCCAGTATACATCGGTGAATCCTTTAAACCTTCACGAATAAAATCATGGGTTTTTTCATTGGTGTGAGTAATGTAACAAGGAATCTGCTGAGGATGATCCGAGGCCTTTCCCATAAAAGAAAAAGTTGGCAACGGCGTGTCGCCAGGCTGCACTTGCAATACGCCAAAGTCAATACTTCTGCCATCTAGCCTTGGTGGTGTGCCGGTTTTTAACCTGCCCACACCCAAGTCATAATTTCGAAGCGTTCTTGATAATGCATTTGAAGGTGCATCGCCCGCTCTACCGCCTTCAAAATTAGACTGACCAATGTGAATCACACCGCCCAAAAACGTACCCGAAGTCAAGATGACCTTGTCAGCCATAAAGCTTAAACCCATTTGGGTTTTAATGCCCTTAATCACATCGTTCTCAATAATCAGATCATCGACCGCTTGCTGGAATAAAGATAGGTTGTCTTGGTTTTCTAAAATATAACGAATGGCTGCTTTGTACAAAACACGGTCTGCCTGTGCTCGAGTTGCGCGAACCGCTGGCCCTTTAGAAGCATTCAAAGTTCTAAATTGAATGCCAGCCTTGTCAATAGCCGTTGCCATCGCACCGCCCATGGCGTCAATTTCTTTCACCAAATGGCCTTTACCAATACCGCCAATAGCTGGGTTACAACTCATTTGGCCAAGTGTTTCAATATTATGCGTAATTAATAGCGTACTCACACCCATACGTGCAGAAGCCAAGGCAGCTTCTGTGCCGGCATGACCACCGCCAATCACGATTACTGAGTAATGCTTATTAATTTGCATGATTTATTGTATCACCTGAAAACAAAAAAGGCCCGTTATAAAAACGAGCCTTTCAAGCTTGATGTTTAGCAGCTTACTTAATGTTAGCGTCTAACTCACCTGAAGCATATCTTTGACTCATTGTATCTAATGAAGATACTTTGATTTTGTCCGCCTGACCAGCTGAACCGAACGCTTCAAAACGTGCAGCACAGATTTCAGACATTGCAACCGTTGAATCTTTTAAGAACTTACGCGGATCAAAGTTTGATGTATTTTCAATCAAATGCTTACGCACTGCACCCGTTGAGGCCATACGTAGATCTGTATCAATGTTTACTTTACGTACGCCATTCTTAATACCTTCTTGAATTTCAGATACCGGAACACCATAAGTTTGACCCATATCGCCACCATGCGAATTAATGATTTCTAACCAGTCTTGTGGCACTGAAGAAGATCCATGCATCACTAAGTGTGTGTTTGGCAAACGCTCATGAATCTCTTTAATACGGTCAATACGTAGAATTTCACCATCTGGCTCTTTAGTAAATTTGTAGGCACCGTGCGAAGTACCAATTGCGATTGCTAAGGCATCAACATTAGTTGCTTTAACAAAATCAGCAGCTTCTTCAACAGAAGTTAATAGCATATCAAGGTCTAATTTACCTTCAGCACCATGGCCATCTTCTTCGCCCATTTCACCTGTTTCAAGTGAGCCTAAACAACCCAGCTCGCCTTCTACAGAGACACCACCTGCGTGTGCCATTTTCACAACTTCAGCAGTTACTGCAACGTTGTACTCAAATGAAGCTGGTGTTTTACAATCTGCTTCTAACGATCCATCCATCATTACCGATGAGAAACCTGACTGGATTGAACGCAAACATACTGCTGGCTCTGAGCCGTGATCTTGGTGCATTACTACTGGGATGTGTGGGTACATTTCAGTTGCTGCAATAATTAAGTGACGTAAGAACGGCTCACCTGCATAACCTCTAGCACCAGCAGAACCCTGCATAATAACTGGCGAGTTAGTTCTATCTGCGGCTTCCATGATTGCATGCACCTGCTCCATATTGTTTACGTTAAACGCAGGCATTCCATAACCATTTTCTGCTGCGTGATCTAATAATTCTCTTAATGAAATTAACATATTTTTTCTCCTTTACTTTATTACTTCTTAATAGTTAGTGTCGCCCACATGAAGAATCTTCATCATATTGGTTCCACCTGATTTATCTTTATACATACCCTTGGTCAATACTACCAAATCTCCATCTTCTACAACCTTGTTATTTTTCAGTGTTTCAACAACGATATCATTTACTTGAGACCAATCATTGGCACTGGCCTTTTCAATACCGCACGGATAAACACCACGATACAATGTCGCTTTACGTAATGTTTGCACATTATCACTCATTGCAAAAATTGAAATATTTGAGCTCATTCTCGACATCCACAAGGCTGTTTTTCCAGTTTCTGTGAGTGCAGCAACCACTTTAACCCCTAGGTGATTAGCTGCATACATAGTACTCATCGCAATGGTTTCGTCAATCGCTTGGAAATTCTCATGCAATCGGTGATGAGAAGTTTTGGCAATTGGATTTTTTTCAGTTTCTAAACAAACATCATGCATCGTTTTGACTGCATTTTCAGGGTAGTCTCCTGCTGCTGTTTCTGCTGATAGCATGACTGCATCGGTACCATCAAGTACGGCGTTTGCCACATCAAATACTTCAGCACGCGTTGGAATTGGGTTAGTAATCATTGACTCTAGCATTTGTGTTGCTGTAATCACAATACGATCATTTGATCTGGCCAATTTAATTAAACGCTTTTGCTGTGCTGGCAGTTGTGGATCACCAATCTCAACACCGAGATCACCACGCGCCACCATAATGCCCGCTGATTCTTCGATAATATCTAAAATAGTTTCTTTTATTAAGGATTCAGCACGTTCAATCTTAGAAATAACACCAGCATGTGCACCTGCTGCTGCTAATAGCGTTTTAGTTTCACGCACATCATCGCCACTTACTGGAAATGATAATGCCACATAATCAGCTTTGGCTTTGGCCGCGATTAAAATGTCTTTTTTGTCTTTTTCAGTGAGCGCATTAGCTGACAAGCCACCACCGCGAAGGTTAATTCCCTTCTTGTCAGATAAAGGCCCGCCCTGAGTCACTACTGTGTTGATTTTATTTCCTTCAACACTGGTTACCTCTAAAACTACTTTACCATCATCTAACAACAATACATTGCCTGGTTTAACTTCTTGAGGTAGTGTTTTGTAAGCAATACCAACAGATTCTTGATTGCCTGATAATTCATCCATATCAGCATCTAAAGCAAAAGAATCGCCATTATTAAGCTGGATTTTAATGCCGTCTTTAAAACAAGCGGTACGTATTTTTGGTCCTTGCAGGTCCATTAAAACACCTACATAAGTATTGTTAGCTTGCGCCCATTCACGTACCGCTTTTACACGGCCTAGATGTTCTTCTTCACTACCATGTGAGAAGTTAATGCGAACCACGTTCACGCCTGCAGACAAAATGCTTTCTAATACACCTTCTTTATCCGTTGCCGGGCCGAGTGTTGCTAATATTTTGGTTCTTCTTGCCAAGTTTTACTCCGCTGCTCTTTGCTCTAAAATTTCTACTGCTGGTAATTTTTTGCCTTCTAAAAATTCTAAGAATGCGCCACCGCCAGTTGAAATATAGCTCACTTTACTTTCAATATCGTACTTATCAACTGCTGCTAATGTATCGCCACCACCTGCAATTGAAAATGCATCAGATTCAGCAATCGCCATCGCCAATGTTTTGGTACCACCTTCAAATTGATCAAATTCAAACACGCCTACTGGGCCATTCCAAACAATAGTGCCTGCGTTTTTCATAATCTCCGCTAATTGTGCAGCTGAATCTGGGCCAATATCAAACATCATGTCATCATCCTCGACCGTATCAGCAGATTTAGTTTCTGCTGGTGTTGTTTCTGAAAATTCCTTGCCACAAACCACATCAGTCGGTACTGGGATTTCACAATCTTCCATTAATTTTTTCGCTGTAGGGATTAAATCATGTTCACAAAGCGATTTACCAACATTGTAGCCTTGTGCTGCAATAAAGGTGTTAGCAATACCGCCACCAACAACCAATTGATCTACAATCTTAGACAAAGATTCTAGCACGGTTAATTTAGTTGATACTTTAGAGCCACCAACAATCGCCACCATTGGGCGCTTAGGGTTGTCTAATGCTTTACCTAATGCCTCTAGCTCGCCTGATAACAACGGACCAGAACAGGCAACCGGTGCATACTTAGCCACACCATGAGTTGAAGCTTGTGCACGGTGTGCCGTACCAAAAGCATCCATGGCAAAAATATCACACATCGCTGCCATGCGCTTAGATAGGTCGTCGTCATTTGACATCTCGCCTACATTAAAACGTACGTTTTCACAAAGCACAACGTCGCCATCATTCATTTCAACACCGTCTAACCAGTTCGTTTCTAAACGCACATTAACGCCTAATAGTTCTGTTAAACGATCAGCAACAGGTTGTAAAGTAAATTCATCACTCGCCTCGCCTTCAACTGGACGACCGCGGTGTGACATTAGCATCACTTTAGCACCTTGTTTCATCGCCATTTCAATGGTTGGCAATGAGGCTTTAATTCGCTTATCACTGGTAACCACGCCATCTTTAATAGGCACATTAAGATCCTGACGGATCAATACCTTCTTTGAGCTTAATTCTAAATCTGATAAATTGATAACTGACATAATATTCTCCTACTTATTTATGCAACTGACTGATCAATAATTTTAATCAGACTCTGTTCAACTGGCTCGATTAGTGATGATAAGTCATCGGCATCTGACAGTTGAGTAATATGTTTAGAGGGTAGAGCTAATCCAACTTTGGTAGCACCATCCTGTGTATATACCGAAATTCGGCACGGCAACACTGTTGCCAAATTCATATCCTTTTCTAGGATATCTTTTGCAACCTTCGGGTTACAAACTTCAAACACGTGACATTCTTGTGTCAACTCATGGCCTTTACCAGCCAGTGTTTGTTTAATATTGTAAGAATGCAAAATTCCAAACTGATTGTTTGGAACGGCTTCTTTTAAATTTTCAATAACTTCTTCAACACTAAGTTGAGAGTCTCGAATATATAAATCTGACATAAAAACACGGCCCGTATTAGCGAGCCGTAATTTTTTATTAATTAAGCAATATGCTCAACTAAACGAAGCATGTTACAAGTGTAACCATACTCGTTATCGTACCAAGAAACAACTTTCACAAACGTGTCGTCAAGTGCGATACCTGCGCCAGCGTCGAAAATTGAAGAAGCACTTACACCACGGAAATCTGATGAAACCACCATGTCTTCTGTGTACTGTAATGTACCTTTCATTGAACCTTCTGAAGCTTCTTTGATTGCACCACAAATTTCTTCGTAAGTTGCAGGCTTATCTAACTCACAAGTTAGATCAACTACTGAAACGTCAACTGAAGGAATACGGAAAGCCATACCAGTTAGTTTGCCGTTAAGCTCTGGTAATACTACACCTACTGCCTTAGCAGCACCCGTTGATGAAGGAATGATGTTTTCAAATACTGCACGACCACCTCTCCAGTCTTTCATTGAAGGACCGTCAACTGTTTTTTGTGTTGCAGTTGATGCGTGAACTGTTGTCATTAAACCACGCTTTAAGCCCCAGTTATCATTGATAACTTTAGCAATTGGCGCTAAACAGTTAGTTGTACAAGATGCCGCTGAAATAATTGCCTGACCTGCGTACTCAGTATGGTTAACACCGTATACAAACATTGGTGTACCGTCTTTAGAAGGCGCTGATTGAACTACCTTCTTAGCACCAGCATCAATGTGTGCCTGACAAGACTCTTCAGTTAAGAAGAAACCAGTACAGTCAATTGCTACATCTACGTCGATGTCGCCCCATGCTAAATCTGCAGGGTTGCGCTCAGCTGAAAGACGAATTTTCTTGCCGTCGATAACAAAGTTATCACCTTCAACAGCTACTTCACCGTCAAAACGACCGTGTGCTGTGTCATATCTTAGCATGTATGCTAAGTAATCATTGTCTAATAAGTCGTTAATACCGACTACTTCTAATTCTGGAAAATCTTTTGCGATTGCACGAAACACCATGCGACCAATACGACCAAAACCGTTAATACCTACTTTAATTGCCATTTTCTTCTTACTCCTATTTACTTTTATTACGATTACATCAAAAGGATGTAATTTTTATCAAAACAAAAAGGTTGCATGCAACCCCTTTGTTTAATTCTTTATTTAACCGATTACTGATTTAGCAGTTGCAACAACGTTATCTACTGTAAAGCCAAATTCTTTGAACAAGTCACCTGCTGGTGCAGATTCACCAAAGGTTGTCATACAAACTAAACCGCCATCTAGACCAATGTACTTATACCACGTGTCACCAACGCCTGCTTCAATTGCAACACGCTTAGTACCTGGTGTTAACACAGAATCTTTATAGGCTTGATCTTGCTCATCATATGCATTCGTACAAGGCATTGAAACCACGCGTACATTTGCATCCATCGCTTCAGCTGCTTCCACTGCCAAACCAACTTCAGAGCCTGTTGCAATAAAGATAACATCTGCATCACCATCACAATCTTTAAGTACGTAACCACCTTTTTCAATGTTAGCGACTTGCTCTGCAGTACGCTCCATTGGTGTCAATGCTTGACGTGAGAACACCAAGCCAGTTGGCGCATCACCTCTTAAGATTGCCATCTTCCAAGATACGGCTGATTCGATTGCATCACAACCTCTCCAAGACTGGAAGTTAGGGATCATACGCATCGTTGCCATTTGTTCAACTGGCTGGTGCGTAGGGCCATCTTCACCCAGACCGATAGAGTCATGTGTGTAAACATAAATGGTGCCGATCTTCATTAGGGCTGACATGCGTAACGCGTTACGCATGAATTCCATAAACATAAAGAAGGTTGCACCGTAAACTTTGAAACCACCATGTAGAACCATACCGTTCATCATGTGTGCCATACCAAATTCACGTACACCCCAAGAGATGTAGTTGCCGTTAGCATTATCAGCATTCACTTTAACCGTACCTGACCAGTTAGTTAAGTTAGAACCCGTTAAGTCAGCTGAACCACCAAACATTTCTGGTAGTAATGGACCCATCGCTTCAATCGCTTTTTGTGACGCTTGACGTGATGCAATGTTTGGCATTTCTTCTTGCGTTTGCGCAATAAACTTATCCATTTCCACTTCAAAGTTTGCTGGTAATGTACCCGCCATACGACGTTCAAACTCTGCTGCCTCTGCAGGGAATTCACCCTTATAAGCTGCAAATGCGTCATTCCAAGCTGATTCATCAGCAGCACCTTGTGCTTTATGATCCCAGCCTTCATATACGTCAGCAGGAATCTCAAATGGTGCGTGATCCCAGCCTAATTGCTTGCGTGTTGCTGCAATTTCTTCGTCGCCTAATGGTGCGCCGTGACAATCGTGTGTGCCAGCAAGATTCGGAGAACCAAAACCAATCGTTGTCTTACAACAAATTAAACTTGGTTTGTCTGTTACTGCTTTGGCTTCATTGATTGCATTGTTAATTGCGTCAGAATCATGACCATCAATTGCTATTACATGCCAATCGTATGAATTAAAACGTCCTGGAACGCCGCGCTCCATCCAATCGCCAATATGGCCATCGATAGAAATATCATTATCATCCCAAAATGCAATCAACTTACCTAAACCTAATGCACCAGCCATAGCACATGATTCATGTGACAAACCTTCCATTAAACAACCATCACCCATAAATACATAAGTGTTATGATCAACAATTGTGTGACCCGGCTTGTTAAATTGTGCGCCTAAAGTACGTTCAGCAATCGCCATACCGACTGCGTTAGTGATGCCTTGACCTAATGGACCTGTTGTTGTTTCAATACCATCAGCATAACCATACTCTGGATGGCCTGCAGTCTTAGAATGCAATTGACGGAAATCTTTAATATCGTCCATGCTTAAATCAAAACCTGTTAAGTGTAATAACGAGTACATTAGCATTGAACCGTGGCCGTTTGACAATACAAAACGATCGCGATCAGCCCACTTAGAACTTGTTGGGTTGTACTTCATGTGGTCGTTCCAAAGTACTTGTGCAATATCCGCCATACCCATTGGTGCACCCGGGTGGCCTGAATTTGCTTTTTGAACGGCGTCCATGCTTAAAGCACGAATTGCGTTTGCTAGATCTCTGCGTGATGGCATATAATTTCCTCGAACAAAAACTGAACAATTATACGTAAAAAATACGCTTCAATCAAGCCACTTGATAGTGCCTATTGCAATAAGGAATTAGAGGGCGGTTATAACTCTTAAAAAGAGGATTTTTTATTACTTAATCAAAATGTTGTGGGACATCCATACTCTTATGCAAAATACGAATGATAAAAATATCGTTGTCTTTTTCTTTATAAAAAACCACGTGAGAGCGATGGTAAAAACCAAGATAACCTAAACCAACATGATCATAATTCAAACCGATATTGGGATTGTCTGACAGGATTTTTAAACACCCTTCTAGTGAGCTATGATATGCCAGCATAGCGTCATAACCAAAGCTTTTTACAGTGTAATCAATAATACTCTCAATATCTTCTATTGCTTTAGAAGATAAGCTAACCATCTATATCAAACTTCTTTTTGGCTTTAACTAAAATATCATTCATTGACAAGGCGCTTATCCCACTATCTTCACCCTCTTTAAGGGCTGAGCGCAAGGCGGATAATTTTTGCTTATGCTCTTGATCTTTACGCACAAGATCTCTCATGTATTCACTATCGTTACCGTACTGACCCGATTTGATTTGGGACTTAATCCAAGCATCTTGCTGCTGCGTCACAGTAATTGTTTTTCTTAACATGTTTTTTTACCTGTTTTCTAATAGTATGAATATATCATACCATGTGTCTATTACACAAGTATTTTTTTATTGCACAAGGCACACGACAGAACGAACGAGGGAGTATAGATAAACTATATGACTGAGTGAGTGATAAGTGTAACGCAGTGCAAGGGAAAAAGATGCAGCAGAAAAGTGGTGGTTATGGGTGGACTTGAACCACCGACCCCAGCATTATGAATGCTGCACTCTATCTAGTTGTGAAAGAAACAGGCGAAAACACAGTTCTTAGATAATTATTAGAGTTTGCGAGTCAAAACAATTTTATTCTTGGTTTTCTGTAATTCATTTCTTCTCGAGCTTTCTTGGCAGCATTACTGATCTCGTTATCTCCATTTTTGTAGGCTTTTTTGAGCCAAAATTCTGCTTGAGAGCGACTCTTGTCAATTCCATCGCCATTCATATACATGATGCCCATGAGGTATTGAGCACTTGGCAGATGTTTTTTGGCTACCTTCAATATTCTCCTGGCCGCTTCTTCACGATCCTTTGGCACGCCAGTACCCTTATAAAACATCATAGCAATATTATATTCAGCACCATAATGACCTTGATCTGATGCTACACACCACCACTTAATCGCTTGATCGTAATCCTGCTTAACGCCTTTACCATTTTCATACATTGTGCCTAAATTATATTGGGCTCTAGAATGTGACTGATCGGCCGCTTTTTTAAACCATTTAAGTGCTTGCGCGTCATCTTGCTTAACCCCAACACCATGATAATACATGTCAGCTAAATCAGCTTGCGCAAAAGCATTGCCCTTCTCTGCCTCTGATTTGTACTCAATAAAGGCAGTTTCATAATCGCCTTCCATAAAAGCTTGAAAGCCCTCTGGATATCCAGCCTGAACTAACGTAGAAATAAACAACAATAGGGTTAATGTAGAATAATGCATAAAAGTATTGTATACATTGTTAGCAAGAAGTGGAAATTAAAACGAAAAATCCTAATTCGACACTTCGATGTAACTCTATTTTATGGAGACTACTTTTAAAAGGGGAGGCTCAAAACCCTTTTTTAAATCTTGGTTATTCATGAGACATTTCTATCTTAATTTGGCCAGTCTTTTGTGCCAATATTTTTTTCTTGCACAAGGCAGACGACAGAGCGAACGCGGGAGTATAGATAAACTATATGACATAGTGAGCGATAAGTGTAACACAGCGCAAGGGGAAAAGATGCAACAGAAAAGTGGTGGTTATGGGTGGACTTGAACCACCGACCCCAGCATTATGAATGCTGTGCTCTAACCAGCTGAGCTACATAACCAAAAGAGCGTGTATTATCGGGAGATTTGCAGATAAAGTCAATAGGCAACAAATAATATATTGTTATCGTTGCCTATGATTATCAAAATAATCAGTCGTATAAAATCCTAACTAACTATCTTGTTAGACTAGTTGACGTTTGTTTCATCATCTTTAAATCGATCAAAATAATGGCGGACAATCGCGCCAGTAGGTTTGTTCTCAATCTTGGAAAAGATAACGTAGTTAATAATAGCATGGAGCACCAGTGTAACTATTAGGCCTTCAAAAATACCGATCTTAAAAACCAAGGCGCCACACAAAGAGCCGAGTAGTAGTGCATACGGACCGAACTGTGCCACATGGAGTAAGCCCAATATCATTTTAATACCCACAAACGCCATAATAATTGCCAATGCAAAGTAAGGTAGATGATCAAGATAATGTGAGTTAAATACAAAAAATGTGATCACCAGACCAATCACTAAAACAGATAATTTAGTATAGGCGCCTGCAAGTTTATTTGTCGAACTCTTGGCTAAACCATCAAGGTTAGTCATACCACCAAAGAAGCTTGCACCCATATTAGATACCCAAATAGAAAGCAAACTGTTGTTACTATTACAAGGCCTTTCTAGTGGATCAATTTTTTCAATCGCTGCGTTACTCATCACCTGCTCGATTACATCTACGACCGCAAGCATTAACGCGAAGAAGATTGCATATATCCACATATAAGCCGTATCAAAATCAGGAATCGGCAAACCAAGCGCAAAATTAACATCCTCTACTTTTAACATCTTAACATCAACGAACTGTGCAGCAACAATACCTAAGATTATTAACGCAAAATATGGCATCGCAGGTTTAGTGTCTTTGTATATTTTAAATAATGTTAGGAAAATCGCTGCACCTGCAATTGAAAGCACAACAACAGTGATACGATCTGCATTCCAAAACTCTTCTGACGCTGCCATACCGACAGGTAACATCCATAAAAATGGTAAAAATTTAAGTGCAATTTTTAAACCGATACCGGCCAACAAGCCTTCAACTAAGTAAGTTGGAACAGCCTGAAGTAAATAGCGTTGCCAATCAAACTTCCATATGATTGCCTGGAAGGTGGCAGTCATGAAAATAATAAAAGCCATATTCTCAATCCCGAACGTGGCAACACCCATGGCCAAAATAGGCGCCAATCCTGCTGCAATACCTGGTGCACCAATAAAGTTACCAGGGCGGAATAATGCAAATAAGAAACCAATAAATGAAGCAAAAGCAACTGTTGCTAGACCCACTTGAATTGGGTAATCAGACATTAACGCAATACCAATTGATAATGGAATCGCCATTGTTGCGGTGATCACACCGGCCTGAAGATCTCTACCTACATATTCTTTCCTAAAAGCAGCAGAACCATGGTCCTGAAGGTCATTATTCTTAACTTTACTCATATCTTATAAATCCTTAAAACTATATCAAAACAATAGAAATTTGATGAATTATCTAAAAGTTTAATATTTTTGTCAAGTATTACTCAAAAAAAATGCATTTTTATAAAGTAATTGCTAGAATACATAACTATGAATCCCATAAAAATTGCACTCACTGGTGGTATCGCTTGTGGCAAATCAAGTGTTAGCCAAGTTTTTAAAAAAATAGACCTGCCTGTTATTGATCTTGATGTGATTGCTCGAGAAGTTGTTGAGCCTAATACTCAGGGATTGTCGGAGCTTGTGGCACACTTTGGTAATGATATTCTCAATAAAGATCGATCGCTTAATCGAGAAGTGTTGCGTCAACAATTATTTGAAAATAAAGACAATCAACAAATGATTGAAGAGATTTTGCATCCAAAAATATTGGAAAAAATGCAAATGGACATCAAAAAACTGGGTAAACCGTTGGTTATCGTTGAAGTGCCATTATTAGTGGAGCAAAATCTGTCTCATTTGTTCGATCGGGCCATTGTGGTGGATTGCGATGAGCAAAACCAGCTAAAAAGACTGTTAAAACGTAAAAATATTGATGAAAAACTGGCAAAAAGCATGATATCGGCACAAGCTAGCCGAGAACAACGCCTAGATTTGGCAGAAAAATTACCGACCGATATGATTGAAAATAATTCGCAAATTTTTGAAATGGAGCAAAAAACACGAGATTTAGCAGAAAAACTACTTAATTTGTAGTCGTTTTACTGCATTGCCACCAAGCAAATGCTCGGTGATGATTTCATCAATATCGTCTTCATCGATGTATTGATACCAAACATCATCAGGATACACCACTGCCACTGGACCGTGCTCACATCGGCCCAAACAACGCGACTCACTCACACCGATTTTCCCCTCACCAAGCATTGATTGATCACGGCATTTGTCTTTGGCATAACGATACATCTGCTTAGCGCCGAGCTGTGAACAACAAGCCTTGCCGTCTTTGCGCTGATTATTACAAAAGAAAATATGTCGAGTATAGAAGTTCATGGCTTTTCCCTATAAATCAATTGCACGCTGATAACAGTGCTTTTTATCGATGTTTGTTATTTTGGCGGCTAATTTTGCCGCTTTTGAGGCGCCCATTTCAGCAAGCAAAATGGGTAAAATTTTATCTAGTTGTTCTTCGCCTGCAACTTTGTCGTCCTTATCAACGCCCGATATTAAAATAACAAACTCGCCTTTTTGGTGGGCATCATCCGCTTGTAAATAATCAATCAAATTGGGCAATGTGTCGGTTTTAATGGTTTCAAATGATTTGGTAATTTCTTTGGCTAAGCAAACCACACGCTCATTGCCCAATACAGATTGACAATCCAACAGGCAAGCTAAGACGCGCTTAGGAGATTCGTAAAAAATAACGGTTTCATCCAAATGCGCACTGGCTTGTATTGCCTTGACCCTTGCGGTTTGTTTGGCGGGTAAAAACCCAAAAAAACTAAAGCGGTCGCTGGCCATACCGGCAACAGACAAAGCGCTAATAATGGCACTTGGTCCAGGAATTGGCACCACATCAATGTTTGCTTTTTTGGCCTCACTCACCAACACATAACCAGGGTCGCTAATCAGTGGCGTGCCCGCATCGCTAATCAGTGCGATGTTTTTACCGCTGAGTAATTCATCAATAACGCCAGCTGTTTTATGGGTTTCGTTGTGCTCATGAAATGCACGCATTGGTGTGGTGATATTGTAATGATCAAGCAGTCGTTTGCTATGACGGGTGTCTTCCGCCAAAATTACGTCAACAGTATTTAGCGTTTCAATCGCCCTAAAGGTGATATCATCTAAATTTCCAATTGGTGTGGCAACAATATATAACGACATAAAACATGTTTAGCTTTAAACGACAAACCGGCAATCAAGCGGAAAACTTAGCGCTGGCCCATTTACAAGAAAACGGCCTGCAACTGATCGAACAAAACTATTTAACTAAATGTGGTGAAATAGACATTATTATGCTTGATAAATCAGAACAGACATTAGTTTTTGTTGAAGTTCGTTATCGTCAAAATAATCAATTTGGCTCAGCCACTGATACGGTTGACCAGCACAAACAAAATAAACTGATTCGTACCGCGCAGCACTATCTTCAACAATATTCAAAGTATCAAGAATTTATCTGTCGGTTTGATGTTGTTGGTGTAGAATCTGATTTAAAATATCCTACAATTAACTGGATAAAAAATGCTTTCGAGGCCTAACCCATGATGAAAAAAACACTGCTTTTATCAACCCTTATTCTTAATTCAATCTTACTGAGTGGTTGCGTTGTTAGCACGGCATCGACTGTCAGTACTGCGGTCTCAGTTGTTAATGAAAGACGCACCACAGGCGAGATGATTGATGACAAAACCATTGGGCTTAGACTCTTAGCTTGGGCAACTGAAGATGCAAAACTAAAAGATGCGCACGTTAATTTTATGTCGTTTGATCGTATTGTATTAGCCACGGGCGAGGCACCAAGTAATGATTTGCGTAGCTATATTATTAAGCAAATACAAGTCGTTGATCCGAAAATTAAAAAAGTCATTAATGAAATTGTTGTTGGACCAAATAGTGGTTATTTGAGCCGTATGAAAGACGGCGCGATTACCGCACAAGTTGAGGTGCTATTTCATGACCAAGAGGTTTTCCATCCTACCCATGTAAAAGTAATGACCGAAAACCAAGTGGTTTATCTGATGGGTGAAATCACTAAACGTGAAGCTGATAAAGCCGCAAAAACAGCCGCTAAGGCCAAAGGCGTAAAAAAAGTGGTTAAGCTTTTTGATTACTTAAAAACACGTCCAGCCGCAGAAATTGAACGCGACAAACAAAGAGAGATTGATGCACAAAAAGCGGCAGAGCTCAAAAAACAGCAGGCTGAACTTGATGCAAAAAAAGCAGAGTTAAAAAGACAGCTTAGAGCCCTAGGTGCTAATACTGAAGGTACGCCGTTTTAATCAACTAGCTTTTTAATAGGGGCAAACGAAAATCGATGTTGGTGCTTAATCGCGCCATGGGTTTGTAATGCTTCTAAATGGACTTTGGTGCCATAACCCTTGTGCTTGGAAAAGCCATATTCTGGATACTGTGTATCTAGCTTAATCATTTGTCTATCGCGTGTTACTTTGGCAACAATCGATGCAGCAGAAATCACCGGCTCGGTTAAATCGCCCTTAACAATCGCGGTGCAATTGTCTAGCTGTGGACAGCGGTTACCATCCACCAATACCTGGTCATATTTGATGTTTAGATTTTCTACTGCACGTTTCATGGCCAGCATGGTTGCTTGCAGAATATTAATTTCATCAATCTCTTGTGGGGTTGATTCGCCCACCGACCACTGACATTGATCAGTAATTAATTGATATAGGGTTTCTCGTTTTTTCTCACTGAGTTTTTTTGAATCGGTGAGCTCAGGTAAGTCAAAATCTTTTGGCATGATGACAGCGCCAGCCACGACAGACCCTACGAGTGGGCCACGGCCTGCTTCATCTACGCCAACAATAATCACTTAATCGCTTTAAAACCAATGTCAGTTCGATAGTAGGCATTATCCCAGTCAATTTTGGCTAACAAGTCGTAAGCATTCGTTTGTGCATCTAGCGTATCGTTACCAAGTGCGGTTGCGCAAAGCACACGACCACCACTGGTGACCACTGAGTTGTTGTCCATTTTAGTGCCAGCATGGAAAACTTTTGCATCACTGCTATCAGCTGGCAAGCCAATCACCTCGCCTGATGGATAAGCATCTGGATAGCCATTAGCCGCTAATACCACACCCATGGCTGAGCGTTTATCCCACTGTATAGTGGCCTGATCAAGCTGACCTTTGGTGGCCAAGAGGCACAAGTCTGCTAAGTTTGATTGTAAGCGCATCATAATTGGCTGTGTTTCAGGATCACCAAATCGACAGTTGTATTCTAAAACTTTAGAGTTGCCTTTTTGGTCAATCATCAGCCCTGCATACAAAAAGCCTGTATACGCATTACCCTCAGCTGCCATACCCTCAACCGTTGGTTGAATCACTGTATTCATGACTGATTGAAAAATCTCATCAGTAACAATTGGTGCAGGGGAGTAAGCGCCCATGCCACCTGTATTGGGGCCTTTGTCGCCATTATCACGGGCTTTGTGGTCTTGAGAAGTCGCCATTGGCAAGATATTTTTACCATCTACCATAACAATAAAACTCGCTTCTTCACCACTCAAAAACTCTTCAATCACCACACGAGATCCAGCCTCGCCAAACCGATTGCCTTCAAGCATATCGTTAATAGCGTCAACCGCCTCAGCCTCAGTATTGGCAATAATCACGCCTTTGCCTGCTGCCAAACCATCTGCCTTAATCACAATCGGTGTGCCTTTTTCTTGAACATATTTAATGGCGGGCAACACCTCAGTAAAGACATCATAAAAAGCCGTTGGAATGTTGTTGCGACCCAAGAAGTCTTTACAAAATGCCTTGGAGCCTTCGAGTTGTGCAGCATTCCGAGTTGGGCCAAAAATAGCTAGCCCTTGTTCTTGAAAACGATCAACCACACCAATCACCAGTGGCGCTTCAGGGCCAACAATCGTCAAATCAACTTGATTGTCTTTCACAAAATTAATGAGTCCGTCAATATCTTCTGAGCCAACATTGATATTGGTGAGCTTACTTTCTAGCTCTGTGCCCGCATTGCCTGGTGCAACGAATACTTCTATTACTTCGTCAAACTTGGCACATTGCCAAGCAAGTGCATGTTCACGACCACCCGCACCAATAACTAAAACTTTCATATTTTTTCCTATACGTATTCTTCGATAAATTCTCTAAATTTCTTGTGTGACATAATTTGCGTGCCATCACAATTAAATGACATAGAAATTGTTGAATTAAATAAATTAATCACTGCTGAACGCAAGTAATAACCTTCTAAATTACGTAAAGCAGGAATGTGTTCAATGATGTACCTAAGTTCATCTTCATCTGTAAGCTGCTTCATAATTTCATTGCGTGCATGAAAAGCCTCTTGCCAGTCAGGTGAAAGATATTCAAAAGCATGGTCATGCTCAAGCATATGATAGTAACGTTTAATCAAAGCTTCTTTTTCATCAAGAGTAATAACACCAAAATGGTTAAAAACATAATCTGGCACTAGTAAGTTTTCAGCTAAATGTATTTCAACATTGAACGGGTCAAACACCGACGAAGTCTTAATTTCGCCATTATTAAGCCCAATAACAATTCGGTAAACACCAGTTGATAACAACAAGAATAAAATAACCTCTAATAATTCGTCTATGTTTTCATCGACTAAGTTAAGTGTGCGCTCACGGTTATATACGCTGTCACGCAGACTCTTATCACCTTTAACACTACGCATTAGGTTTTCGTCAAAACCATAACCAATCAAGGCGTTTTTTTTGTTATCTCCAGTATTCATAATTTAAATTATAGTCAATTCTTAAATGAATAATCGCTTGGGTTTGATGTCACCCTCTTTATCTGGCTCACCAATGCCTAAAAATTGTTTATGGTTATCAAACAACTTGATGATTTCTAATGGGCCTTGCCCACTAGAAGTGATAGATCTGCCGTTCTTAATGTCAGTGGTTTGTTGCTCATCAAGATAAATACTATCAAAATTTGGCAACATCTCTTCGGTAGCAAATATTTTTTCATCCAGCCTTTGATAATTATCGCTAGCCAGATTTTCCAAGTCTGAAAATTTAATCGTTTGACCAATGTCAATATGAGCAAAACCTGTACGTCTAAGTTCAATCACATGCGCACCGCAGCCTAATTTATTACCAATGTCTGCAATCAAGGTGCGAATATAGGTACCCTTAGAGCAAGACACTTCCAAACTAACAACGCCATTTTCATAACCCAGATAATCAATATGATGAATAGTCACTGGGCGTGGTGGTCTGTCAACTTCAACACCTTGTCTGGCCAATTTGTACAAAGGTTGTCCGTTTTTTTTGAGAGCTGAATACATTGGCGGCACTTGTTCAATATCGCCAACAAAATGATTAACAGCCAAGCGAATTTCTTTGTCTGTTAACTGCTCAAAGGGTTGGGTTTTAATGACTTCGCCTTCACTGTCGAGCGTATCAGTCGTTTGCCCAAATTGTCCGCGCACAAAATAACGCTTATCGTCATCTAGTAAAAAACCTGCCACCTTAGTTGCCTGTCCTAAACAGATTGGCAAAATGCCACTGGCCAACGGGTCTAGGGCGCCAGTATGGCCTGCTTTTTTAGCAAAAAATAATCGTTTAACTTTTTGCAGGGCGGCGTTCGAGCTTAAGCCTGTGTCTTTATCAAGCAAAACAATACCGTTAATTTCTCTGCCTTTTGGATTGCGCCGTGACATGGCTAATGATTACAACTTAGACAACAAATCTTCAATTTTAGCACCTGTATTCGGCGCAGGATCAAAGATAAATTTAAGCGCTGGTGTGTGACGCAAATCTAGCGTTTTAGACAAACGCGAACGGAAAAATCCGCTGGCTTTATTGAGTAAAGGTTCAACCGTTGCTTGTTCAGATTCTGGCACAGTGTAGAAGACTTTGGCGCTACTTAAATCTCGGCTAGATAATACATCAGTCACGCTCACTGCCTGTAATCTAGGGTCTTTAATCGCTGTTTTTAGCAGCATGACCAACTCACGACGAATCAATTCATTAACGCGTTCAACTCGATAAGAAGGTTGCTCTGCCATTAATTAGTATTTTATAAACTACGCGCCGTTTCAACACGCTCAAATACTTCGATCTGATCACCTGGTTGAACATCGTTATAGCCTGCTACGCCGATACCGCATTCGGTGCCCGATTTAACTTCTTTAACATCGTCCTTGAAACGTCTTAGAGATTCTAACTCACCTTCATAGATAACCACGCTATCACGCAAAACACGAATCGGTGAATCTTTTCTAACCACGCCTTCTTCAACCATACAGCCGGCAATATCGCCCAACTTCTGTGACTTAAATACATCTTTCACATTGGCAATACCAATAATGTTTTCACTTAGTTCAGGGCTAAGTAGTCCGCTCATAATCGCCTTAACATCATCAATTAGGTTATAGATGATCGAATAATATTCAATGCGCACACCTTCATTATCAGCTGTCTTACGTGCTACTGCATCCGCACGTACATTAAAGCCAAGCACTAAAGCCTCTGAGGTTGCTGCCAGAGTAATGTCAGTATTATTAATACCGCCCACACCACTTGAAACCACTTTTACGCGCACTTCATCAGTTGATAATTCTTCTAGTGCTTCTACCAATGCTTGAGCTGATCCTCGTACATCTGACTTTAACAAGACGTTAACCGTGGAAACATCACCTTCTTCCATTTTCTGCAGGAAGTTATCCATTTTTGAGGCCTGCTGTCTTTGTAATTCAGCTTCACGATCACGTGTTTTTCTAAAGTCAGCTACTTCACGCGCTTTACGTTCAGACTCTACCACCAAAACTTCGTCACCTGAATCCGGCACACCAGACAAGCCTAACACCTCAACCGGTGTTGATGGGCCTGCTTCTTTTAATACCTTGCCGTGGTCGTTAACAATTTGTTTAACCTTGCCGTATTCTAAACCGGCAATCATAATATCGCCTTTTTTCAAGGTGCCTGATTGAACCAAAATAGTGGTTACTTTGCCGCGGCCTTTTTCAAGACGCGCTTCTAATACAATACCGTGTGCCGGGCCTTTAGCCATTGCTGAAAACTCTAATACTTCAGCTGTTAATGTAATAGCATCTAGTAAAGCATCAATACCTTCACCTGTATGTGCAGATACTGGCATCATCATCACATCCCCGCCCCAGTCCTCTGAAATTACATCATGAGTTGAAAGCACCTGCTTAATCTTATCAATGTCTGCGCCTTCTTTGTCAATTTTGTTGATGGCAACAATGATTGGAACATCGGCTGTTTGTGCATGTTTAATTGACTCAATTGTTTGTGGCATAACGCCATCATCAGCAGCAACAACCAAGATCACAATGTCGGTTGAATTCGCACCACGAGAGCGCATTTTTGAAAACGCTGCGTGTCCCGGTGTATCAATAAAGGTAATTGCACCCTCATTTGCCTGCACTTGATAGGCACCAATATGTTGAGTAATGCCACCCGCTTCGCCATCGGCAACCTTAGCCTTACGAATATAGTCTAATAACGAAGTTTTACCATGATCAACATGGCCCATAATTGTAACCACTGGTGGTCTAGGGCTTTCATCACCCGTTGCTTTTGATTTTTCAATCAGCGTGTCCTCAACAGTCTCTTCTTTACTAGCAACACCTTTGTGGCCCATTTCTTCAACCACTAATAACGCAGTATCTTGGTCAATCACATCATTTAGCGTTACCATCACGCCCATGCCCATTAGTACTTTTAATACCTCTCCAGCTTTGGTGGTCATTTTTTGTGCTAAATCAAGGACTTTAATATTTTCAGGAATAGCCACTTCATGCACTACTTTTTCAATCGGTTTTTGGAAGCCGTGTTGTGCTTGCTCTTCTTGAATTTTTTGGCTTAAACGCGTTCTGTCTTTTTTCTTTAATTTACGATTTGGATTGTGCTTAGCCACATGCAACTGCTGACGGCCATTGGCTTTACCTGGTGTATTGCGCAAACGCTTTGGTTTTTTCTCTTCAGCAGGCGCTTCTTTCTTTGTTGCCTGTTCTTTTGCTTGTTGTTTTGCTGCCTCTTGTTGCTCTTTTTGCGCTTGTGCTTGTTCTTTTTGTAGGCGCGTCATTTCTTGGCGCTTGGCATCTTGAGCTGATTGCTTTTCATCTGCTGCACGACCAGCTTCTAAAGCTGCTTGTGCTTTAAGTGCTGCTTCATTATTAGCAGGTTCACTCGCTTGAGCTTGGGTTTTCTTAACACGTTTCTTCTTAACCTGCACTTTAACACCACCCGTGCTTGCGCTTGATTTGGTGCTTGGCTTACGTGAAACCGACATGTTAGATTTGCTACTTGAGCGCTTTGACAAACTGCCCATCAAGATTTTACGTTCATCGGCTGAAATTTCAGAATCTACCGTTTTGTCATTCACGCCTGCATTCGCTAGAATCGTAACAACCTCTTCCGGGGTTTTTTTCAGTAATTTAGATAACGTTTGAACTGTGTGTGCCATAATGCTTGCCTATTGTTTTATTTGTTTTTAATTAAGTTTTTTTATCTTTACTTAATTAATCAAACCATCCTTCATTTTCTCTTGCGGTCATAATAACAGCCGATGCTGCCTCAGTGTCCATATCTTGAATATCTAACAACTCATCAATTGACAATTCTGCTAGGTCATCCACGGTTGCAACTTCAGCTTCGATTAATGCTTGCGCCAAATCTTCATCAACCCCTTCAACACTCATTAACACTTCAGAAGATTCTGCATCGCCTAGAGCTTGCACTAATTGTGCATCAGAAGCGCGTTCTTGTAATTCTTCAACCATTGATGCGTCAAACTCTTCAATACCTTCTAGGCTGGCTGCGTCTGCATCAGCAACTTCATCAACACTACCAAAACCTTCATCAATTAGTACGCCGGCTACTTCAGAATCAACGCCAAGCTGTTCAGCTAGTTTGTCACTAACTTTTTGGTTTTCTTCTGCTTGCTTGTCGTCTGACTCACCGACTGACATCACATTAAGTTTCCAACCTGTTAGGCGTGAAGCCAACTTAATATTCTGACCACCACGGCCAATTGCGAGTGCTAACTGATCTTCCTCAACGGCGATATCCATTGAATTTTTGTCTTCATCAACAACGATAGAGCTAACCTCAGCAGGCGCCATCGCGTTAATCACAAACTGTGCGGGATCTTCATCCCAAAGGATAATATCAACACGCTCACCATTCAGTTCATTTGATACTGCTTGCACACGTGCGCCACGCATACCAATACAAGAGCCAATTGGATCAAGACGCTTGTCTTTTGCCTTAACGGCTAATTTTGAACGTAAACCAGGATCACGACTACCGCCCATAATCTCAATCACACCTTCAGAAATCTCTGGCACTTCCATCTCAAATAGTTCGATCATCATCTCAGGCGCTGTACGACTTAAGAAAATCTGCGCACCGCGTGGGCTTGATTTAACTTCTTTAATGTAGGCTCTTAGACGATCATTTTTACGAATCGATTCATTCGGAATTAAGTCAAACTTGGAAATCATGCCATCAACACCGCCCATATCGACATAGGCATTGCCTCGGTCAATACGCTTTACCGTTACCATAATCACTTCGCCCACACGCTTGGTGTAGTCTTCAACAATCACTTCTCTTTCCGCTTCGCGTACTTTTTGAATAATCACTTGTTTTACAACTTGAGCAGCGATACGACCAAACTCTTCGGTCTCTATTGGCTCACGTACAAAATCATCAACCGCTACGCCATTGGCGTCTTTTGCATGAACGTGTAATTCTGTATCAAACTCGGTGCCGTCATCATCAACAAAGTTTTCACCGTCTTCAATCACCATCCATTGTCTAAAAGTATTAAATTCACCGGTTTTTCTATCGATTTCAACATGCGCATCAATGTTTTTGCGTTTCTTTGTTGCAACAGCCAATGCCTCTTCTAAAGACTCAAGTACATCTTCTTTAGAAATGTTCTTTTCATTAGAAATTGCCTCAACCATTAAAAATAATTCTTTACCTTCCACGTCTTTCTCCTGCTTAAAAGTCGGCGACTAAGTTCGCCTTTTCAATTAACTCAATATCCAGCATGACTGGACCTAATTCTGTTACTAATTCAATACTATTGTTGGTTTCACTAACACTGCCAATGGCACCATTAAATTTTCTTTGTCCATCAATTGGTCTAACCAATCGTAGTTTAATATCATGGCCCAAAAAGCGCTGATAATGCCCAACATGAAACAATGGACGCTCTATACCTGGCGATGATACTTCTAAATTGTACTGGCCTGTGATGGGGTCTTCCACATCCAAAATCGCACTAATCTGTCTTGACACTGCTTCGCAATCATCAACACCAATGCCGTTATCTGAGTCAATATAAATTCTCAGAATACTGTGCTTGCCGCTAGCAACATATTCAATCCCCACCAGTTCGTAGCCCATGTCTACAATCACAGGGTTGATTAATGCTTCAATTTTGTCAGCAACTTTTGCCATTACTTAATCGTCAAATAAAACCTAATAAAAACCCCCTAAAAAGGGGGTCGTAATTTTGGTAGCGGGGACAGGATTTGAACCTATGACCTTCGGGTTATGAGCCCGACGAGCTACCGAACTGCTCCACCCCGCACTAAAGGCGGCAATAATACGCTCTTGTGATGGCGTTGTCCAGTAAAAATATAAGTTATTTCAATGACTTTACTAAAAATCGGCCGATCTTTAAAGACTAGATTTAGAAACATGGCTTGCACCATGTACTTTAATCTTATAACCTTTTGCCAACAAATGCTTAACGTAAAGCTTGTTATAAGTAAAGAAAAATACAATATTTGCCAGCCCCAATGTCAATATGCACAAAGGTGCCATCAGTATCACTGACTTCCAATCACGGCGATAAATAGCTGGACAAAAGAACAAACACAACGAAGTCCAAGAGAAACCGACAGGGGCGTGTTTCACTTCTCCAGTTCCAGCGTTTGTTAGTGTTAGTGTTGTGTAAGCCAAATATATCTCCTCAAGCGGGTCATTGTACCGATTTTTGATTATCTTTCAACACCCTAATCCAAAGTATAATACGAACCATGAAACTCGCTGTACTGATGGATGATATTGCCAATATCAATCCAAAAAAAGATTCTTCACTGGCGATGATGCTTGAGGCTTCACGTCGTGGTTGGGAAATTTATACCTTCGACACAACAGACTTGTTTGCCGAACAAGGGAAAATTCTTGCCCACGCATCAAAAACCACAGTCACTGATCACGTCGATAATTGGTTTGAAAAACAACACAATCAAGCCATAGAGTTAAGTGAGTTTGATGTCATCTTAATGCGTAAAGACCCACCTTTTAACATGGATTACATTTACGCTACTTATTTACTAGAACAGGCTGAGAATGCTGGCGTACTGGTTGTTAATAAACCGCAATCTCTACGTGATGCTAATGAAAAATTATTCGCACTTAACTTTGCGCACTGTATGCCATCAACACTGATTAGCCCTCAGATAGATCAAATTAAATCCTTTATTAAGACAGAAAAAACCGTTGTGGTGAAGCCACTGGATGGTATGGGTGGTAACGATATTTTTAAACTGAGTGAGGGTGACGACAATATTGACGAAATACTCGATTACTTAACTCACCAAGGTACACGCCAAATCCTCACTCAAGAATTCTTGAGTGATATTGCCAAAGGCGATAAGCGCATTCTGCTTATTAATGGCAAACCGATTGATTACGCGCTAGCACGCATGCCGGCTAAAGGTAGTTTTAAAGGCAACTTGGCAGCAGGCGCCACTGGCGTCGGACAACCTTTAAGTGATAGGGATTACTATTTATGTGAACAAATTGGCCCTACTTTAAAAGACAAAGGCTTAATGTTTGTTGGGCTTGATGTGATTGGTGATTATATTACTGAAATTAACGTCACCAGCCCAACCTGTATTCGTGAACTTGATGCGCAATTTGATCTCAATATTGCCGGCGTATTGTTTGACGCTATTGAGCACCAACTAAATAACGCGTAAGCACCACACCAGCGCCTGCTGCTGATAACGACAGCAAAATATTTAATAAAATATTAACACTGGCTTGGCCGTAATGTCCTAGGCTCATCATCTCAATTGACTCCCAAGATAGGGTTGACATCGTGGTTAAAGAACCCGTAAAGCCAATCAATAGTAACAATCGATAAGCCTCATGTAGGGCGGCCTTTTCTAAAACAATCACCACCAGTACGCCTGCCAAAAACGAGCCAATAATATTCGCACTTAAAGTGCCATAAGGGAAAGCTGGACCAAATGTTGTGTTCATAAATTGTGTTAGATAATAACGAATAGATGCGCCAATCGTTGCACCAATACCGATTGCTGCAATCGTTGGTAGTACATTCATCTTTTACCTCTTAATTGATCTAGTTTTTCTTTGATTTTAATCTCTAAACCCCGATCTGTTGGCGCATAATATTGTTGCTCGCCTAGTGCTTCTGGAAAATAAGTCTGCCCTTGTGCAATACCCTCTTTCTCATCATGCGCATATCGATAGCCCTCACCATAGCCCAAATCATTCATCAGCTGAGTTGGTGCATTACATAAATGCTTTGGCACCGCCAAATCAGCAGTGGCTTTTGCCTCAATCATTGCTTGATTAAAAGCCTTATAGACTGCGTTAGATTTTGGTGCAACGGCGCAATACGTCGCCGCTTGGGCAATGGCTCGATTGCCCTCTTTATCGCCCACACGCTCATATACATCCCAGGCATTAAGGGTAATTTCTAATGCTCTTGGATCCGCATTGCCAATGTCTTCTGAAGCAATGGCTAATAATCGTCTGGCAATGGTTTTTGGATCGCAACCACCCACCAACATTCTGGCCATCCAATAAAGTGCTGCGTCTGGTGAAGAGCCACGTACTGATTTGTGGAAAGCCGAGAGTTGCTGATAAAAAATATCCCCACCTTTATCAAAGGCGCCAATTTTATCTTGTAATAATTGCCCAACCGATTGCACATCTAAGTTGGTCAATTTAGCCAATGCAATTTGTTCAACAATATTAATCAATCGACGTGCATCGCCGCTACTGGCGTTAATAATTTGTGCGCTCACTGCTTGATCATGAATCTCAAGCTGCTCGTGTGTCAAGGCTCTTTCTAATATTTGAGACAACTCTTGTGCGCTTAAAGAGTTAAGCACATACACGCTCAAACGCGACAAAAGCGCTCGGTTAAGCTCAAATGATGGGTTCTCAGTGGTGGCGCCAATGAGTGTAATAAGGCCTGATTCAATATGGGGCAAAAATCCGTCTTGTTGGGCTTTGTTAAACCGATGTATTTCATCAACAAATAAAATGGTTTTTTGCCCGATATTTTGAAACTTTTTGGCATTTTCAACCACAGCTCTTAGCTCTTTTACCCCATCTAACACCGCACTCATTTGTGCAAAATGACCATCAACCTGATTAGCAATAATGCGCGCCAAAGTGGTTTTACCCGTGCCTGATGGGCCCCACAAAATCATAGAGTGTAGTTGCTGACGATCAATCGCTTGCTTAAGTGGATGTGTGTCGTTCAATAGATGAGTTTGACCAAAAAAATCATCTAGTGTCTGTGGTCTTAAATTTTCCGCCAAGGGCTTCATGGATTTATTTTTACCACTTTAAAACCCTGTTGTTGATTCAATATCAACACAACTGACAAATTAAGCTGCTTAGCCAATGCAATTGCTTTTTCACTGCCCATCGCCATCATTGCAGTCGCATAAGCATCAGCTGTCATGGTTTGCTTATCGAGTACACTCACTGATGCCAAATCCGTATTGGCTGGCAAACCACTACTCGGCGTAAGAATATGCATATAACGCACACCTTCCCATACAAAATAATGACGATAATTACCTGAAGTAGCAATGGCCTGATTATTTAAAACAATGGCAATCGGCTGGGCGCCATTCGGCTGTTCAATACCCAACATCCAGTCTTTTCCACCTTGTTGGCCGCTCGTTATGACTTCGCCGCCAATCTCCACAAGAAAATCTTTCACTTGATATTTATTAAGCAAATTGGCTACTTGGTCAACACCATAACCTTTGGCGATGGCTGACAAGTTAATATGGATGTCTCTGGTTTTTTTCACTTGGCCGTCATTTAATTGCAAATGTTGAATAGATGACAATGGCAATAGTTCGCTCACTTGTGCTCGACTTGGTTTCTGCGCTACCTTGGCTACACCAAAACCCCAAGCATCAATCAACCGGCCCATGCCAGGGTCAAAATAACCCTGCGTTTGTTGGTAAATTTTTTGTGACTGATCTAGGACAAAAAACAATTCATCCGACACTTCAATCCACTGATTAATTGGTTTTTGATTCAGTAAAGACAGTTCTGAATTTTTATCCCAAGTTGAAAAAGTTTTGTTCACTTGGTTTAGCACTTGTTCGATTTGTGCTTTGGAAACCGATCGACCAACAGTCTTGACCGTGTAGCTAGTACCCATGGTTGAGCCCGAGACTGTCTGTGTTGGCTGATTATCGCCACAAGCACTCAAACCTAAAAAGATAGAGATTAATAAGGCCTTAAGCATTATATAATTTTGACATGTTGAGATTTATTTTTTGCTTGTTATTAACGACGTCTGCATATGCAAATGATACCACTGCACGTAGCTTTGAATCTTTCTTAGCAGATATCCGCGTTCAAGCCACTGACCAAGGCATATCAACTGCCACACTTGATCAAGCCTTTCATGGCTTAACCCCCAACCCTAAAGTGATTAAATTTGATCGATCACAGGCCGAATTTAGCCAAAATTTTTGGCGCTACCTAGGCTCAAGAGTTAGTCCTTATCGACTGAAAAATGGCAAAAAGTTATTACAAAAACACCAAACCGCCTTTCAGCATAATTACCAAAAATATGGGGTGCCACCACACATTATTGTTGCTTTTTGGGGCTTGGAAACCAACTATGGCAACAACACGGGTGATTTAAGCCTGATCAGATCTTTGGCGACCTTGGGGTTTGATGAGCGCCGTTCAGCTTTTTTTACTGAGCAACTATTAACCTTGCTCAAACTAATTGATGATAATAAGATTCCACTTGACGCCCAAGGTTCGTGGGCTGGTGCAATGGGCAATGTGCAATTTATGCCAACCAATGTTGCCGCTTATGGTGTTGATGCCGATGGCGATGGCGAGATTGACCTATGGGGTAACAAAGCCGATATTTTTGCCAGTGCTGCCAACTTTTTACAAAAAATTGGCTGGCACCGAGGCGAGCGCTGGGGTCGTGAAGTCACCATTCCACAAAATTTTGATTACCAACTGGCCAACCTAAATACCAAAAAAACCGTCAACGAATGGCAAGCGCTTGGTGTGCGTACAGCAACCAATGAAGACTTGCCAAGCTCTACCATGAATGCCTCATTAATATTGCCAATGGGTTATAACGGCCCGGCTTTTTTGGCGTATCGTAATTTCCGCGCAATCCTTAAATGGAATCATTCAATTCTTTATGCTCTGTCTGTCGGTCACTTATCTGATCGCCTTGCTGGTACACGCAAATTATTTGCTGAACCAATTACCGAGCCCTCTTTGAGCCGTGATGATATTAAATTTATACAAACCTCACTCAATCAATTGGGTTTTGATACTGGCGAACCCGACGGCATTTCCGGCCCTAAAACCCGTGGCGCCACGCGCCAATATCAACGCGCCAACAACTTGCCGATTGATGGCTATGTTGGCTATCAATTATTACAACAGCTGCAAACGCCATGAGTATTAAAACCTATCTGGGTTTCGATGTTGGTACTAAGCGTACTGGTGTTGCCATTGCCAATAGTTTAACGCTACAAGCCAATGGCATTGAGGTGGTTACCCATCATAAAGACGGCTCAACCAATTGGGAAAGTTTTGATCAAATCATTCATGCGCACGATGTTAATACCTTTATCGTAGGCCTGCCCTTTGACCAAGATGGCAAAGAACAAGAGATGACTTTTATCGCAAAATCGTTTGCCAGAAAGCTAGAAAAACGCTTTAATATCAAAACCGAAATGATTGATGAATATTTATCCTCATCTGATGCCAAAAACCAACTAAAATACAATCATTATCATCCAAACGCCGAACGTGGTGAAGTTGATAAACGCTCAGCACAGTTAATATTGCAAACATGGTTAAATGAAAAAAGATTTGATTAGCAACGATGTTCAACTTAGCCCCGAGGGCAAGCTAATCCATTTATTAGGCCTTGAAGGCCTTTCCAAAAACCATTTAACTCACATTCTTGATATTGCCGATGGCCTCATTGACAATACTGGTAATCTAAAAAAATCCAAAGCACTTGACGACATGAGTGTGGCCAACTTGTTCTTTGAGCCCTCAACCCGTACTCGAAATACTTTTGAAATTGCAGGCAAGCGCACCAGTGCCAAAATTATTAACGTTGACTTAGCCAACTCAGCCACCAAGAAAAACGAATCACTACTCGATACTATGCATACGCTTAAAGCCATGCAAATCGACATGTTTGTCATTCGCCACAAACAAAATGGGCTGCCGCACCACGTGGCTGAAAATTTACAAGGTGTCTCTGTCCTTAATGCTGGTGATGGTGTTAATGCTCACCCAACCCAAGCATTATTAGACATGCTTACCATTCGCCAACACAAACAAAATTTTGAAAATTTATCCGTGGCCATTGTTGGTGATATTGTTCATTCACGTGTCGCCCACTCGGGCATTCAAGCACTCAAAACCCTAGGCACAAAAGACATTCGCTTAATTGCGCCAACTGGTTTGCAATATGGCTCTGAGCGTTGCGCCACAGTTAAATGCTTTAACGATATCCAGGCCGGTCTAAAAGATTGTGACGTGGTGATAGTATTACGCCTACAAAAAGAACGCATGCTAGAGGCTGATATTCCTAACGAGCAAGAATACTTTGATGGTTACGGCCTAACAGCAGAGCGTCTAGCATTAGCAAAACCAGATGCCATTGTCATGCATCCAGGTCCAATTAATCGTGGTGTAGAAATCGACTCCTCTGTTGCTGATGGTGATCAATCTGTCATCTTACAACAAGTAACCAACGGTATCGCCGTGCGTATGGCGGTAATGGAAATCTTGGCTGGTAAGTCTTAATCATGGACAATTTAATTGACTACGACGAAGTCAAAAGCGTCTTACACCATTTAAACACTGACGATACGATTGCTAGTGCACATGGCATCTTGTGTGGTTTTGCTTGTGTTAAGCCTGATCTTGCACTTGATGATTGGCTCAATGAGGTCCTGGTGAGCATTGACTTTAATAATCTCAATGAAAAAACCGCCCACGAACAACTCGCACAAATCTATAACAACACATTATCACAACTCGGTGATGCGACATTAAACTTTCAATTGCTAATTGCTGATGAGAGTTGCACACTTAGAGAACAAGCCGACACCCTTATTCAATGGTGTCAAGGTTTCTTAGTGGGGCTGGGTTTACAAAAAATTTCTACCAACGATGAAGACGTACTAGAAATGATTAAAGATTTTAGCGAAATATCTAAACTCGATGTCGATATGCTTGATAACGAACAAAATGCACAAGACCTGAGCGAAATTATCGAATTCGTACGCATGGGCACGCTGCTTATCCAAGAAACACTACAACCTTCTAAACAAGATTACATCTCTCCAGAACTCCTGCATTAGGCCTTGTTACAACAGGTTTATAGCCGTCTTTGGCCTTTAATCAGTATATTATAAAATTACGCTTTAGTGATAGTGTTGCAAAGTGTTTGCAAGTTGTTATTATGTTTGCCTTAAAGCGCTTAAATCTTGAGGAGGAGGTAGCCGCCTAACTAAACTTGAGGAGAATAAAAAAAACGACTACCTAGTAGAAAATCATGAAAAGTATCTCGGGGGAGAGATTATGATCTTCTAGGTATTATTATACCATAATATTAGAAAAATATAATATAGATTGTAAATTTATTTACAAAACAAGGAATATAAAATATGCATAAAAGCATTAAGCAATACCCCAACAAAGGAATATTAGCACTCCTAGCAACGCTATTCCTATTCTCTAGCAATGCATTTGCAAGAACACAAGTGATTAACGCCAGTATTGACTCGGTCGAGCCAATCTACATGAATTACACAATTGAAAAACTCATCAAGCCTTGTCAAACAACGACGCCCGGCTGTTGGAATGTCAATTACAAAAAAAGAACCTTAAAATCTCTTCAAGGCTATCGCGTTAAATTGTCTGTTGATGGTCAGCAGTTCACCGCTCGTATGCGTGTAAAACCTCAGGGTGATCAGTTAAAAATTAGAGTCAGTAAAGATTTACTTGGTCAGCCAAGTAACGTTGCCATGAACGCAGCGGTTGTCTATTAACGCTTTTCTAGGCTCGCCACTTGTTTTGGCGCACTAACTTTTGGCATTGGTAATGCCTCAACCACAAAATCGTAACCCCTATTGCCGTAGTTATAAAAAGCACTGTCTGCTCTTTGCATCGGTGTCTTAGGCAAAAGATCAAACATTGCTAATGGATTAAACACGCCGTAAGGCTTAGAAGCCTCAGCAGATGCGCCTGTAGCAGCTAATAATAGCGCTAGTGCAATCGTGTTAATCATAATCATTAGTTTCATTTTGTTTGTCTCTTGGTTAATTAAGTATGTTGCCACCTTATCTCTTGAGGAGAGAATAATTCTTGGGGGAGAGTGGCAACATGAAACATATTATATCATGAAATTCTAATATGTCAAGTTTATTATATAAATTAATTCTAATATAGTTTTAAAGTAGGGTAAAAGCGCGCCACACTTTTTGGCAATATTAGCCATTAATGATAGTTATACCAATGATTTCAATTATGTTAATATTGAAATCGAAGTAACAAAACAATTATTTTTTTATCTTGAGGAGAAAACAAATATGATTAAGTATGACGGTCAAGAAATTGGCTCACCAAAATGTGGTGTTACCCAAGTGTGTGTTGCAATGGCCATGTTAGCTGGTGCATTTCTAACCCTGATCATTATTGGTTTGGTCATGAATTACATGCCAGGCGTGTAAGCTTTTAAAAGCTTACAAGTAAAAAGCGCACTTTTTAGTGCGTTTTTTTATGGTCTGACCAGTATTTAGAATTCATATCAAAAAAACCAATGAAGCACTAATTTTTTGTTCTAACTGATTTTTTTCAAGTACTTTTTATTTCTATAAGGCATTTTTTTAAGCGAGTGAAGGAGTGTAGGTAAAACTACATGACTGATTGAGCGTAGAAAATAACGCGATAGAAATGAAAAGGATGAAGAAAAATGGTGGCCACACCTAGAATTGAACTAGGGACACAGGGATTTTCAATCCCTTGCTCTACCAACTG
>Ga0209992_10000675_pt1 | contig 42772 bp, 36 predicted proteins | sample 2SBtaG_2_FD_182564 | JGI IMG/M metagenome (GOLD analysis project Ga0209992, IMG submission 182564) | Deep subsurface microbial communities from Kolumbo volcano to uncover new lineages of life (NeLLi) - 2SBTROV12_ACTIVE470 metaG (SPAdes)... | ecosystem: Environmental > Aquatic > Marine >...
AGAAGGCTGTTATCTTTTTGTTATGCTCATATAAAACTTCTGCAACAATTAGATCAACCGGAGAATCTATATCTACCGTCAAAAATGGACCCTTTATTTCTAAAGGTAAAATATGGTTTCCTGTCAGAGAGTTCTTTTCCAGGCAAGTTGAGGTTTTGATAATGTCGAGAACACCATCCCCGTTAAATACTTTCGGCAGTGCCTGTCGGGGCATATTGTATGATTCTTTCCCATCAAGCTGCACAAATGGTTGAAGGAACTTTTCTTCCCATTTCCACATTTTATAAGGGGTAGTTGGGGTTTCCTGGACCGTCTTCACGCAATCAGCTTCGGGATTATCCGCCAACATTTTTATGGCAAGTTCAATCAACCCTGGCGGTCGTAAGGGAGTCGTTGGGCGAAGCTGGATCCATAAATCCGGAACATAGTTTTCATTCTCCTTAAACCATTCAATTGCATGCAAAAAAACTGGCAAATCCGTTGTATCATCCTGAGCAAATTCTGCTGGTCGTAGAAATGGAGCTTCGGCTCCAAAACTCCGGGCAATTTCTGCAATTTCAGGATCATCCGTTGAAACAATTGTCCGGTCTACTTGAGGGCAATTTAAAGAATACTCTATAGAATGGGCAAGTAACGGCTTCCCCGCCAATGGTGATATGTTTTTCCCGGGGATTCCCTTGGAACCTCCCCTAGCTGGAATAAGTGAAACCACGAAAGTCATATCAATTCTACCTAGCTCATTTTTTCTTCAAATTGAAGTTTCATCTCCTGACATTTTTGCTTGTTCAAACACCCAATCTCAATACCATATTCCCTGGCTCTGACTATATAGTCCTCTGGAAAATCATCGGGGAAATAATATTTAGTAGAACCTGTAAAAATAATTTCACTTCCCTTTTCTTCCATCTGAACAGATCTCCCAAGTTTCCATGAATTTAAATACCAACCCTCCCACAATAAGAAAGTTTAACGAAGTTAAACTGTTTCCCTCATAATTGCAAACCATGTCATAGTATTCATATTCCAAAACTAATGATACGTTTTAAAGAATCCCTTGCAGTTTTTCCAGCGCAATCCAGAATCCTTCCCCACCATTCTTATGCCCCTGCCAAATTTCAGGGATAAAGGATGCTTCAGGGCATCCCGCATCAAGAATTTTGCCCAAGCAGTTAAAGTCAATATCGCCTTCGCCAATCTGGAGCCCTTCCCCATTCACTCCCTTTGAATCGCCCAAATGAAGGTGCGCTGAAAACGGTGCTATCTTTTCTACGAAATCAAAAAAGTTTAATCCATAATAATTACAGGTCAAACTAGTATGAGAAACGTCAAAACACATTCGAAGATTTAATTTTTGACACCATTCAACAATCTCATCAATCATAACGAAAAGGTTTTGGTAACGCTGTCCACCGAAATGCCAGGGAAAAGGTGCCATTGTTTGAGGGATTAATTCTACCCCCTCCAAATCCAGCTCAGTCAAACTATCAGCAAAACGTTCATAACAACCTTGAATTGCTGATACAGGAAGAGGTTCGTCCATAGTAAACCCACCGATATTAGCAACAATCATCGGTCTTTTTGTCTGCGGAAAAAAGCGTTTAAGGTCTCTTGTAATATCGATCACTCGTTGGGTTTCTTGCACCGAATATTGACGATAAGATTCATCTTGAGTAGCCAGATCCATTAATCGACTACCGGAAAACAACTCGGGAGCATGCACTACAAAGTCAAATGGGTATGTACCTTCCAAATACTTGCCAGCATCAAGATCAAGATCAGAATAGGAAAAGTGGAATTCATAAATATCAGGCTGGATATATCCTTGATATTCCTGAAAATCATGATAACGAACAGGAACCCCCCAGGGTCTACGGAAAGAATATTTTCCCGGCTCTACCCGTTTATCACTCAAATCGGACATATAAAAGAAGCCCTCCTCTTCAAGATCGCGCTGAAGGATACGACCGAGGAGCTTTTCATAGTTCTGCGGAGAAAGGCCTTGTCCGGGACTTCGGACTTTAATATGCTCTGCATTTATGACCGCGCCTTTGCTCAGAGAAGTTGCAGCAACCAAGCTCTTACCAAGGTTCTCACGGTTGATCATTTCTCCTTGAGATACCTTACGTTCTTGCCCATCTCCTAATGCCTGCTCAATTTCTCTTACCCCTTCTATCAGACGCTTAAATTCACTATGGTCCAGACTGGCGGCATGGTCAGGCCCTTCCATGGTGCGATCCAAGGTAAAATGACGCTCAACCACAGAAGCCCCAAGAGCCACTGCCGCCAGCGTTACAGCTATACCCCGCTCATGCCCGGAATAACCCACCAATTCATGGATACCTTGCAACTGCCTCATCCAAGTTAGCTGTATATCGTGCAATGGGGCTGGGTAGGTGCTATTGCAATGAAGTAAAACAAAGCTCGTATTTCTCTTGTTGAGAAAGTCGACGGTGAGCTGTACCTCTTTACGTAGACTCATACCGGTAGAGAGGATAAGCGGTTTCCCAGTATCACATAGCCGTTCTATCAGCGGAAGATTGGTCAAATCTGCAGAGGCCACTTTGTAAGCCAAAACACCCAACTCTTCTAAAACTTCCACACTGCGTGCATCCCATGGGGTGCATAGATAAGGAATTCCTTTTTTCATACAATACGCAAATAATTTTCGATGCTCGTCAACTGAAAGCTCGAAGCGCCGAAGCAGATCCAATACATATTCTGTGCCGAGATCCTCTCCGTCTTTACGCAGGGTACGTTGTCGGTAAACTTCTTCGAGGTGACGCATTTGAAACTTGACACAATCAGCACCCATTTCTACAGCAAGATCGATCATTTCGGTAGCGCGTTTAAAGCTGCCGTTATGATTGTTGCCTATTTCAGCAATGATGAACACCCGATTCCTACCAACTTCGTAGTCACCAATTTTTAGTTTCATATACCTTCTGGGTCTAAAAAGTTTTTACCTTCCCGCGTTGACCATGCCTGTAAACCTTCATGCTCAAATCGAAATGGCTGGGTTTTTAACCCCGCGGCCTGAAGACTATCGATTAGTTCATGCCTTGAAAAAGGCGGGGAATAAAAGAGAAAAAATCCTCCTCCTCCAGCCCCCAGTAATTTACCTCCGACCGCCCCATGATCGAGGGCATCCTGATAAATCTTATCGAGCCTGCCGTTGGATATTTTTCCACTGAACTGGCGTTTAAGCTGCCAAGCTTCATGAAGGGATTGACCAAACTCCACCAACCTACCACGAAGAAGATGATTACGCGTCTTATAGGTCAACTCTACATTTGACTTAACTTTTTGATGAATGCCTTCCTTCTCTCTTTGCTGACGCTGATCTTTATGGATGTCTCCAGAGTCATGGTCAGTACCCGTGTCACAAAGAATTAGGCTTTCTTCCAACTCTAGCAAGATATCTTGATGGATTCTGAGCGGATGAACAATGTTCTGATCCATTCGGAATTCCATGAAATTAAAACCACCAAAGATTGTTGCATATTGATCCTGCCAACCTCCCGCCACCCCTAAATAGTGGCGCTCCGCCTGAAACGCTAACTCTGCAAGTTCGTGAAGATCCCACTGATCCTGACGGAACTGATTAAAACATCCGAGTATGGCTGCCGATATAGCTGCGGAACCGCCTAGCCCCGAATTCATTGGATAATCTGAATGCAAATAAAGCTCAAAGCCAGTATCAGGATTTACAATCTTTAGCAGAGCTTGAATGAGACCAAATCGTCCCACCTTAGTTAACGCTTCTTGCAAATCTTTTGCATGGAGCGACGCCCCCAAATCTCGGGAATGAATGATCACCTGCTCATCATCACGTATCCGTAACGTTGCATGGCTATAAAGCGAAATTGTGGCATTAATAACCGCACCCCCTTCACTTTCGAAGAAGTGTGTCAGGTCGGAACCGCCGCCGCCGAAACTGACCCGCACCGGTGAACGTGCACGGGCAAAAGTGCGCATCTGATCCTTCGCCGGAAAATGCTCACGACTAATGATACCTGTCAGCATTCGCGCTTCATCCAGCAAAGGAATCACCCGTATGCGATCATCCAGTTGTTTTAGTAAAAGCTCGCGTGAAGTTGTTTGTTCTCCCCAGGTAAAGTTTATATTCGCACAGGACCGAATTGGATCATCCAAGGAAACTCCTTCTATCAATTTCTTGCGAATATCCCCATCTGTAGCCAACCCTGTTACCGCTCCTGAGGGTTTTGTGGTCAGAATAACGCCGTAATGATTTGCATCAATCCTGACTAGAGCTTCTCTTATCGGGCTGGTTTCAGGAATTAAAAATAGTTTCAAGTTCATAGCGCATCTTTTTTCCCAGATTCAATCCATTGACATAAACGAAAATAATCTTCAGGGACACCCATATCTATAAAATCGGTTTCCAGGAATACTGACTTGAGTGTTCCTGAGTTTGCCAGTTTTGGAAACAATTCGCGCTCCAAAGAAAATGGCTGACCATTCCAGTCCTTAAACAAATCTGCATTTAAGTGGTAAAGACCAGCATTGATCAATCCAGGACCAGAGCTATTCTGTTTCTCTTTAAATGCAACAACTTTATTATTTTCTACCTGAACACTTCCGTAGCGCTCTGAGTCTTCCACCTGAACTGTGGCCAATGCAGGTGCTTCAGCTTCGAAGATGTGCCGAACACCTGAGCCCAGCCAAGTATCTGCATTCGCAACCAAAAATTCCCCTGTCAATTGAAGTTGCTGAACAGCGAAGGCAACAGCACCCCCCGTGCCTAGCGGCTGAGATTCTTTTAATGTAAGTATCTCACAATTTTCAAATCGGTTTTGCTTTCGACAGGATTCCAGGAAAACTTCTATAGAATTAACTTCATAATGAAGCAAAAATGCTAAAAGACTAACCCCCTGATCAAGCCAATTTTCTATTTGATAGCTTAGGAAAGGTCGACCATTAACTGGAGCCAATGGTTTTGGAACATCTGATACTGCCGATCGCAGTCTCTTTCCAAATCCACCAGCCAACACAAGTAATTTAATTTGTTTCATTACATCACAAAAAGGAAATATAAAAAACAAATTCAGACAAACTTATTTTAACTCAAAAAAAGTTTATCGATATGCTCATTATTCAGCGAACCTGGCTGATGCTAACCCTAGAAATAAATTAAAGTAAATTAGGGGCTCCCAAAATTTGCTCAAGAGTCTTCTTAAAAATCGAGTTCCCGGGATCATAAACCAAAATCGAAGAAAAATTTGATGCCTTAACATCTTTGCGCCACTGTTCATAATCCACTTCAAACAGATAATCCAGAATGCGGACAAAGCTCTCAGGATTCGGGTTGTTTGTCCAAAAAATACCCTCGTCAGGAAAATCCCCCGGCCAACCGAAGTTTAAAGCTCGGTCTCCAGTCAAAGTACCTCGAATTGGAAAAATTGCCGCTTTAGCTCCCCGGGCTATGGCCTCAACTCCCAGAGTTGAGTCAAGAGCAACAACTATCTCCGCAGAATCAATAGACTGATAAGCGGCGTAAGGCCCCGATGGGTTGAAAAATTCAGGCTCCTCACCCATCAACTCTCTATAATAATCTTTTTCCTCTTCTAGCAAATCTATAGATGGATCTCTTAGTCCAGCGGGAATGATCATCAATCGTTTATTATTATTTTTGGCATATTCTTGCAGACATTGCACAACAAGGCTATCAGGTTTAGTCCAGTGCTCTTCAAAAGGCAGAAAAACCCCTTCCATATAAAATCCCTTGCTTTTACGCCATTGCGACACAAGCGCAATCACACCCTTCTGTGGTGATTTTTCTTTTCGCACCATATTGTTCTTTATCGAGCCTATTATCACGGTTTCACCAGCAATACATTCAGAATATTTTTTTGCAATGTGTGAACCAAGCACCAACATATAATCAACAAAGAAATCACGGGTGGTTTTTGAATCAAGTTCGTTATATGTTTCGAATACACTAAAATAATAACCCCTCGTACCATTCTGAATAAAAAGGGTTTTGATATCCGGATATTTCTTGCTGATTGCATAAAAGTTTACATAATTATCGTTAAAGGTAACGACTAAACGGGGACAAACTTTTTCGATATAAGAATACATATAGGCATTTATTCTACTTTCCGGTTTAAAAAAACTACTATCTGGTCTAAAAAAACTCGATAGGAGCACCGGGATATTGAACTGCTCCCCACGCATATACAACACTTCAGGGTTCCATGGCTTTAAGTATTCCTTAAACACATATGGCCGAAACCCATCTAAAATCAGCACCTCGCTCTGTCTCGGCCAAAACCATTGTTTCTGAGAAAAAATGATTTTTAAAAAACCCCGCCAAAACGCTATTAAACGGTTAAACATTATCTACCTTTCTTACTCAATCCATTTTTTTTTGCGTGCAAAAACTTCACATTTAGCACCTTTTTCACCACCATTCGGATCTACCTATCATTACCTTTGGCATTTGTCTGTTCACTGTAAAGAGCGTTTACCCTTAATGTTAAAATCAAGTCAATCAGGATTGAATATTTAGGAGGGAAAAATAATAAGAGTTTTAGCCGGGTATCGCGCACTAATTTAAAATGATTGCATGAACTATTAAAGCGATAAAAAGCCTCGCAATATCCTTAATCCAACCTCCCCGCTCTTCTCAGGATGAAACTGACATCCGTATACATTATCTCGACCAACAATTGCGGGAACGCTTATACCACCATAAAGGCAATTCGCTATTAGGTCTTCTGAATTATTTGTCACAGCCATAAATGAATGGACGAAATATACCGCTTCATTAGCTTTAATTTCTCGCAACAACTTGCTCTCCCAGCTTTTTCGTCCAAAAGGAAAAACCAGGCCATTCCAACCAATATGTGGAATTTTTTGCGAAAGACCATCTGCAGTTTTGGATGGGACCTGTACCACCTTACCAGGAATCAGCCCGAGACCCTCAGCTCGCCCAAATTCTACGCTTTCATCGAACAACATCTGCATTCCAAGGCAAATACCTAATAGAATACTTCCTTGGGAAGCAACTTCGCGCACAACGGAATCCAAGCCCCGACTATTCAATTCATCCATTCCATGAGCAAAAGCTCCTACCCCGGGCAAAACAACGCGTGGCGCTGAAAGAATGATATCAGGGTCCTCAGTAACTAATACAGTAGCGCCACAATATTCCAATCCTCGGCGCACACTTAGTAAATTGCCTAGCCCGTAGTCAACCACCGCAACATCAGGAGTATTCAAAGTCTCTTACTTCAATGCCAGCAGAAATTGCCGCACACCGAATATTATTTATGGTGGCTCTATTATAATGTAGAATATCGGCCATAGCCACGGCATCCGCATTCCCATTTAGCACCGCATCTACAACATCCTCTGGATTACCCATACCACCACTTGCAATAACAGGTACGGTCACTTCTCGTGTAACAGCGTTGATTAAAGAAATATCATATCCTTTCCGCGTTCCTTCTCTATCCACAGAGGTTAAAAGAATCTCCCCCGCCCCTAAATTAATACCTTTTTTGACCCAGTCAATAACATCTAAACCTGTACGCTCTCGCCCGTTATCTGTAAAAACCTCCCATTTATTGGAGACCATTTGCTTAGCTTCAATGGAAAGTACCATGCATTGACTACCAAAACGACGGCTTATATCACTAATCAACTTAGGGTTTGCCACAGCCGCTGTATTCACTGCAACTTTGTCAGCACCACAGCGTAGTAAATTACTAGCATCTTCCACACTGCGAATGCCTCCACCCACGGTCATCGGTACAAAAACATCCTTAGCAGCTTTCTGGATAATATCTCCAAGACTGTTGCGACCATAAAGACTAGCCACACAATCCATATAAATCAACTCATCAGCACCTTGCCGATAGTAACGCAACGCATGCTCATTTGGCGAGCCAATCACACGCAATCCTTCCAAATGGATTCCTTTAATCAAATTTGGACCTTTTATGTCCAACCGTGCAACAAGCCTGATTTTCCTCATACAACCGGTTGTGGATCCGATTTCCAGACAGGTCGTTTCAGTTGCCATAATCCATCAACTTGCTCCCAAATATGATCCGAGCGCCAACTATCAACAACCTCATCAAACTCCTTCTGGGTAATGGAACAATACTCAAGGAATTCATGACAATATTTCTTTGGGAATTCTCCATCATATTTCTTAACGAGGGCAACTCCTTCTTCTCGGGTGATCTTTTCATCTCTGATTTCGTGAGCGGCATCAGAAGTTGCCCGACCAATTCCAAATTTTATAAAACCAAGATAATAGTGAAACCCATCCCAACGATCATCAAGACTCGCATACTTTGAATGGGTCCCCTCAGTTCTTTCAGGGTTGGTAGTAAAGCCCGTATTTTGTGTGCAATAATAAAAATTTTCTTGCGGATCCCAAAATTTGTAATACCCAAAAAAATGTATCTTTGTGTCGTTGTCTATTATTTCTTCATATTTTGGTGACATGAAGGGTTTTAAATCTGCCTCAGAAAGCCCATGCTCCAGCCAAAATTCTGGCGGGAGACCCGAAAAATAAAGCCGATCAAAATCATGAATAGTCTTATCTGGGCGATAAGCATTATCCATATCTCCCCCATACTCAGCATCTCCATTCTCCCCATACATAATCAAGGAGACTTTATATTTCACAGCCATATGTACAGGGAAATTAGTTTGCCCATATATAAATGGCTGGAAAGGGTCTCCCAAATGCTTAAATGCCAAGTTAGTTAGTTTACGTGTAACTGTACCATTAGGGGTTCCTAAAACATGATCAAACCCAGAAGCAATAAAGGCATCGAGGTTTTGACGCCCAATTTCAGTAGCCCTGAGCGGAGCCCAGGTTACACAGAGAGGGTTCATGTTATACTTATATTTGAGCTGATGAGCGGTAAAACCACCATCTTTTCCGCCACTACAGGGAACTATAACGTCATAATCACCATTATTTTTTCTATGCATATCGCACAATTCGATCAATTCTTTTTCTCGTTCCTTCCAATCAACTTTTTGGCGCTTGTATACAGCAAAGTTGCAGGCAGAACAGACCCCATTTTCATCAAATGTGATTCGCGGACGCTGGTTCGATACCGTACACTTCCTACAAAATTCCACATCAATAGGCAAGTTGTACAGACTGATTAAATCCTTTTTCTCCATTTCACAAAATCCTTTGTTTTATAATATTTCTCGGATATCAATAAATAACTTCAAGTATAAAATCAATCTGTTTTTTTAGATGTATTCTCATCCTGCGCCCGATCCAAATCATCTTCACTCCCGACATCCAGCCAAGGCTCATGCATAGGGTACACAATACTACGCATGTCGTTTTCATTCTCTAAAAAACGGGTGAACAACGTTGACATATCACAGTGTTTACCAACTTCGAGCATATCAAGCACCTCAGGCTCCAATACGTATATACCTGCATTTATATGGTTCCTGATAATGGGCTTTTCCTCAAAACCAATAATATCTACACCCTCAGTCTGAACAACGCCAAATGAGTGTTGCCACTCATACATACGCACAGCCATGGTGGCTGATCCTGAATTACGGCAGTGATAGTCTAGCATATCGCCATAGCGAATATCGGTTAACACATCTCCGTTTGAAACTACAAAAGGTTCCTCAGGCCGCGGACTCAAAAGACCAAGAGCTCCGGCAGTACCGAGAGGTAACTCTTCATGTAAATATTCAATGCGCACATTCCATCGGCTGCCATCGCCAAAATAGTCTTCTATCATGTTACCAAGGTAGTGAACAGCCAAAATAAAATGCTGGAATCCTTCTTCCCTGGCACCAATAATAATATGTTCCAGCATCGGCTTATTGCCCACCATCATTAATGGTTTGGGGCAGTTTTCAGTATGCGGTCGCAAACGAGTTCCCTGACCACCTGCCATGATTACCATCAGGTTAGGACGCTTGTCGGGAGTAATCAGATTATCCAACAGATGCAGCCCTATCACCCGCCGGTTTTCATCGATAATTGGCAATTGACGAACCAGGTTGGTCTGCATAAGTTGAAGTACTGCTTCACGTCCCAGCTGGGGCGGCACAACTATTGGATCTCGAAAAACAATTTCATCAATCGAACTATCCATCCGCAATCCGCGCAACAAACCCCGCCGAATGTCTCCATCCGTCAGGGTGCCCTCCAATAAGCCATCCGACCCTACTACAATTGCAATTTGCAATTCCCCCATCTCCAAACAACTAATGGCTTCCTGTAAGGTCGAGTCAAGAGGCAGTAAAGTCTTCCTCCATTGCTCTGGGGGTTTAGATGTATCAATATCCGACATGAGATTGCCTGCCTTTTAATTCATTGGATTTGGTACTCAAGTTAGTATTCAATACAATAATTATATACAAAGATAAAAATGAGCGCCTTTTCCAAGAACAAAAGGCGCTGGCCTAGCACTCGCTTGGATACTTTATAATTGATTACGCCAAGTAAGTTTATTTGCAACAACCGATTCCGCCAGCTTCCAGTCGAGGGCATCATCGATATCAATGGAAGTTATTTGATCCATTTCAATTCCAAGACATTTACCAAGAAAAAAACTTTTTGTCTCACGTAACTTTTCACTACGAATAAGGTACAAGGCACCATTTGGAGTGTAAATCGGGTCAACTTCCTGGCGTCTAGCTTTTAGTTCCCCGCCCTTATCAAGAGGTAGCAACCTCATATTCTCATCGGTATAAAAAAGAGTAGCTAAACATCTGTAAATTGGTTTGACACTAATTATCCCATCAATGGCAGGGTCTTCCAACATCTTCACCGCTTGTGAAAGAACTTCGGGGGAGCGAAAAGGCGAGGTAGGCTGCAATAGCATTACAAGCCCAGCCATAACTCCGGTTTTTTGAGTCATCCAGTCAAGCGCATGAAGAACTACAGCTTCTGCTGTTGCCTTATCCCCGGCTAATTCAGGGGGCCTTATAAATGGGACATCCAACCCTAGTTTTCTACCGATTTCAGCAATTTCCTCATCATCGGTACTGAGTAAACATGTTGCTTCAGGTAAGCCAGATTTCTTGACTGCTTCAGAGGTCCAACCAAGTAGAGGAATATCTCCAAGGGTGCGGGCATTTTTACGAGGTAGACCTTTAGAGCCTCCTCTTGCAGGAACAACGATTAATAATTCTTTAGAAGGCAAAGTAATAATAGGTTAGTTTTTAAATTTTGTTGAAATGATCCTAATCATTTACCCGAAAAGTTGCTCCAGATGTTGGGAGACTAGCTTCAGAAGTATCTACCCCATGCGCCTTGTTCCAATATTTTTCATATTCTCTAATTCGCTTGTAGTCAAAATTGACCATCATTTCTCGCAACCCTAGAAGTTCAACAGCATTAAAATTGTGCGATATTACAGCAGTAATTTTAGTAGCATCCCCCAGGTCTTCTATATATTTTTCCAAATCACCACCATATTGCTCTAAAATCCTTTGCCTATAAACCGTAAACCATTCTGACCCTGGGTAGGGAGTAGCGAAAAAAGGTTTTACAACTATGCCTAATTTTTCCCAAGCCAACATATTTTCACGTAACGATTTGAAGTCTTCGTTGGGGAAACCAATAATTTGATTTGGAATTGGACGAATTCCGGACTCTAACGTCCAGAAAAAACTACGCATATTTGTTTCTGGCGTGGCTCCTTTTCCTACCGTTCTCATTACATGCGGTGAAAATGATTCATAGCCATAAACCAAATGTGAACAACCGGCTTGACGCATGGTCTTGAGAATTTCAGGATTGCATAGAGTAGCGTGGCTCGTTCCAGACCAATGAACTCCCTTGCAATTTTCGTCATGCTCCACCCCATCCCTCGAACAGGTGGGCTGCAACCCTTCTTCAATCCAAAGACGACAAATGTCATTCATCCATGTTCTGCCAGAATATTGATCCATAGTCATGAGGTTTTCATCAAGAAACCCAACAAAGTCAATATTATATTTATCATAAGCATACTTAACCAGGCCGACAACGTACTTTGGATCGTGGTATCGAATGGTGCGTGAGTAGTTTCCTGGTTCGTCAAATGCAACCGTGGCTTCACCTTCACTATTTTCAACGTACCGCATGTCACCCGAAATTCCCAAGTGATAGCAATACCGGCAAATCAGAGAACAACCATAACTGGAGTTTATGTCGAGACGTCGTTTGGCAAGCATGCCCTCCTCGGAGAATAGCACCTGACTATTGGGGAAATAAATTTCTTCGAGAGGGAACAAATCCCAAGCCGGGTAAGGCAATGAATCTAAATCCTTTACAAGCTGCCTTTCTGTGGATAAAACCAAATCCCTATCTTTAGAGTATGAAATAGTGCCATTGATTTTTGACCAATCCTTGTGGCCAGCATCTATTGCATCTAGAATTTCAGGAAGGGTCTCAAAACCCTCACCAACAACTCCAACATCTACTTCTGGCAACCAGGTCATCATTTCTCGCGGAAGAGAAGTAAGAATACCCCCACCTAACACAATTGTGGAATCAGGGCAATTTCCCCGAGCTTGTTTTATGATAGCCTTTATTGAAGAGTAAGCTGTAGTAATACCGCCGAGCCCGATCACATCCCAGTCATCCGCCTGAAATACCTGGCCTAATACTTCTGGACCTTTTCGCCATGCATTTTCGTCATACACCTGAACAAGATGGCCCCTTTCTATACAAATCGCACCCAAAAGGGCTATTCCGTAAGGAACATGTCGAGGCACATCTTCCTCTCGAACGACTGGGTTTATAAATAATATTTTAGCCATAAATTTTTATTTGCTTACACTAAAATCATTGCTAGTAGTTAGGACTAATGCGGATTCGTTCAGGAAACCATCAAGCGAGGTAAAAATTATGTTCTCGCCAAAAAGAATCCCCCCACCCGTACAATTATATGTAACACAAGAGGCATCGGCTGCCATTTCGAGAAAGGTTTTTCGGTACCACATGTACGCAGGATCGGTATAAAACCACTTTTTCAAATAGGGATTAAAAATTCGCATGAAAACAGTGTCAAGCTGCTCTTCTGGCACCATCTCCAACAATTCATAGTAATATTGTGTGTTTTTATACGGAGTGTCTGCGTAGTAGGAAAAATCCATCCCAGTTAATGCTACATGCTGTTTGTCAAGAACTGCATCGGCAATCATCCAACAAGCGGAACCAACATTGCCGCCAGCATTCAGACAAGGCAATCCATTTAATTTATGAAGTTTTAAAGTCTCACTACCAGGGAGGTCGGGATCATCGTACATTGGGTTCCACCAATAGATCTCCATCCCTGTATTGATAGCCCGTTGGACTACCGCATCAGAAGCAGAGGTAGACAAAGCAATCTTAATTTTTTTTCCATATTTTTCGAGGAGTTCCATCACCTCATCATTCACTCGCATCTGATCTGCAAAAGCAGGGTCCATGTCTTGACGAGAAAAATAGTCATCCGATTCAAGATCAGCCCTTACAAGGTCAGGGTCACCAAACCAACGGACGATTCTTTTAGGATGCGGGTCCAAGGTGACCACCAAATCAGGAATGATATCGTTTCTCAGGCAATAAAGCATAGCACTGTCTGGAACAATGATCGCCCCTTTATACCCTGAAGATTTTAGATTCTGGGCTACATTCGTTTTGTGCAAGCTAGGTCCAGCTGCAATGATAACAGCCTGGTCGCCTTCACCTAAAGGAGCATTCCGCAATTCTTTCAGGCTCAAGCCTTTATCAAGGAATTTCAGGTTTTTATGGGCATTATTGATACCCTCATCTCCGATTTTACTCAAAGTAATTTCTTGCATGCTAGCAACCAAAGCCAACCCTAATTGGCCCGATTGCAATTCATTTTCCTTGAGTTTATTTTTTCCCATAAAGATCTCTATTAACTCGCGCCATTGTCCTTTAATTCATTATCGGCCCAAAGCACCTTTTTCTTTGATACAAAAGCTATACTTCCACCAAGTTTTTTGAGCGCTTCCTGCTCAAAACGCTCTTCAAGAGAATCTTTTCCACCAGTTCCAGTAGAATTCACTTCTTTTTTAGTCTTAAAATTTCCCTTTAAAAATTCACTCATATAAGTTCTTCTTTTCTAATGTTATAAAAGAAGAGAGGAGGCCTCCTGACCTTTGCTCTCATTAATATAGTCGTCCTCAGCCTATACAACCGATATACCAAGATCGAGAACACCTTCTTTTCGAACTTACCAAATATTCTTTTTATTATATCCTAAAACACTGATCCTTCTATTACTTAAAGGCATTTTTGTTTAGATATAAAACCGTAGAAGTCTGGTATTTTCCAATAATTGTGTATCCTTCATTGTAGTAAAAACGCCTAGCCGATAAACTCATCAAAATTAGATTTAAGATCCTTGGACAAAGTAATTACTCTAATAAATTCATCTGCATTCGCGAAGAAGCTGGAAGGCTTCGGCTGCCTTAAATCCCGCAGCTGAACCACGTAAGGCTGCTAAAGCACGAATAGCCTCATTGCTCCTAGGAAAAGGGAAGTCACCCAACTCGGATTTGTAAACAGCCATGATCTCCAGCTTACGTTCAAGGTACTCGCTAATATCGAAAAAATAATTAGGACGAAAAGCATTATCCTGGTTTAGAGCGAAATCGGTTTCGGAAATTGTTTCATAGGCCAGAACTTTCTTTACAGAGGGATAACGGAACCATTTTGTGCAGGCTATCGCCGCATCAAACACAATCCGATGATCGGTATGCGCATCAGAGCGACACGGCACTAACACCTCTATCGGTTGAAACTCTCTAAATACAGCAGAAAATTTATCGATTAGATCACTCATGGGTAATCGATCCAGTTTCGTAGAAGGTAAACACAAGTTAAAAACCTGATCGAACCCAAACAATTCACCAACCTTGTCAATTTCAGCTTCCCGCTGTCTCACAGTTTCAGCTGGCCAGCCTGCCTCCTCTGACATACCTGTAACTATCAGCCAACCTAATTCGGCACCATCTGCTTTGTGACGCAATAAAGTACCCCCACACCCAAGGGTTTCATCGTCAGGATGAGGGGCCACAACCAGAGTCTTCATAGATACTCCTCACATGAAGGTTTAAACTCAGGCTCCGTCATCAACAACAAAATGGCGTGTTCACCGCACTTCACCAAAGCTTTCCCATCCTTAATAACAATAATTTTTCCCGGTTCAAAATTTTCGGGGACATCCTTCATCAATTCAGTCTTCCAAACCTTAATCTCATGCCCTTTATATAAAAAATGTGCGCCCACATAAGGTTTCGCCAAACCACGCACCAGATTATGAATGGTATTGGCCGACATTCTCCAGTCAATCTTTCCATCCGCCTCACCTCTTTTGCGCCACGAATTTGCCTGCCTGGGGTCCTGAACAATTCTTGGGGCCGATCCAGAGTTTAATTGCGACACAAAGGTTTTAATTTGTTCAATAGCGCAATGGGTTACTTTTTCATAAAGCATGGCAGCATCGTCTACGTCTAAAACTTCTATCTTCCTCTGGGATAAGATATCTCCACTATCTGCACCTTCATCCATAAAGAAAAAAGTTGATGCGGTTTCCTTCAGACCAAGAACCAACGCCCAAATAAGCGGATGCCGGCCTCGGTTGGCTGGCAATGCTGCGGGATGGAAACCGATAACACCTTGAGGGGCAATGTTTAAAATTCTTTTACCCAGCAATTTTGACCAACCAAAACAAAATATGACATCAGGATTTTTGTTCGCCAACCATTGAATAGTTTCCTCTGAATTAATATTCGGCGCATACGTCCATGAAATATTATGCTTCTGGCAAATCTCACTAAGATCACAGTGGTCAGCGTTGAAGGGCGAGTCTTGCAAGGTACAAACACCCACAACATCTTGCTCCATTTCAATCAGCAATTCAAGGGCTCGGCGTGAAAACTCGATCGCACCAATAAAAATAATCCTCATAAACTATTCAAGTCAAAAAAACGCTTTTTAAGAATGCTCTCTAATGAAATCTCCCTGAGTGCCTTCACCACTCGATCACTGGCACCTCCATCACCGTAGGGGTTTTGAACCGTTTTTAAAATCAGCTGAAATTCTTTGGAATAGAGTTTTTTTAAGGCCACAGCTATCGATTCCCGATCAGGAGAACAATCAATTACACTCTCTGCCTTGATTCGCCCTCGCTGGCGGTCACCAATATTGATCGTTCCCTTTGCAAAGCTAGGAACTTCAAGCAGACCACTTGAAGAGTTGCCCAACACCCCATCAACATGCTCAATACAAGAAAGGTAACGTAATTGACCCAAGGAAGTATAAGCCCGCGCATTGGAATGGCTGGCCACAAACTCATTGATCATTTCAATAATCACACGACCATTGGTGTCGGCATTTGTCAGAGTAAAAATAAAATTGGTATCTTCAAGTTCACCCAATGCACTAAGCAGATCCATCATCTGCTTAGCCGACGTCTTTTCTTCTAAAGTAACCGGGTGAAAAGTAATTAGAAGGTTTTTTAGACCCAACTCAAAATCAAGAGAAACTTGTAACGCTGAACGATCCAGCAAAGAAAGTTTCTTAATATTATCGATACCCAACCCCCCTACCGTGAAAACCCGGTCGGGGTGCTCTCCTAATTGAATCACACGTTTTCTATATTCTTCTGTCGCCACGAAATGTAAATGCGACATCTTAGTAATAGAATGGCGAATTGGTTCATCTATTAAGCCTTCGGTAGACTCTCCCCCATGCAGGTGTACCACAGGAATCCGAGCCACCATGGCTGCAGTTACCGCTGAAAAAATCTCAAATCTATCTCCTAACACCAGCATCATATCTGGTTGGAGCTGTTGCAAAACTTCCCCAAAACCAATCAACCCTATCCCCATAGATTTAGCTAATCCCACAGAGGTATCAGAGCTGAGCAGCATCTCCACCTTTCGATCAATCCTAAAACCATTTTTTTCAATCTCGCGGTAGGTCAGACCAAACTCAGGCGAGAGGTGCATTCCAGTAGCTATCACTTGCAACTCCAGCTCCGGAGCCTCGCGAATTCCTTCCATTACCCAGCGCAACAAACCATATTCCGCTCGCGCACCCGTGACAACACAAATTTTACGACTCATAACTCGATCAACTCATCTGTTTGAAACCCACGTGGAGCTTTTTTACCCAGCACTTCGTCCCAGAGCATTGGCAATAGACCTGTTCCGGGGCGCTTGACCGTAAGATTTGACTCACTAAAAACTTCCCCTTCGAGGATATCACGTGCTGCCACTAACGATTTTCGAACTATAGATATATTTTTTAGCTCACTGGTACTGGGGCGCTTAACACCATCACCCATCGCCTGCTCTATATTGCGAATGGCGTCCACCATCGACTTTAGTTCATCGGGTTCGAGACTTGCTTTGTGGTCCGGGCCGGGCATACTGCGGTCGAGAGTGATGTGTTTTTCGATTACCTTAGCTCCCAAAGCCACTGCAGCAATAGCCACCTCTATACCCAAAGTATGATCTGAATAGCCCACCTGAACGCCAAAAGTATCCCGAATAGTGAGCATAGCCTGTAGATTCACATCTACCATAGGCGTGGGGTATTCGGTATTACAATGAAGCACTGTTATTAAGTTGCGCGATGTTCCTGCCTGCTCCAGAACACCCAAAGCTGCTTCGATTTCATTCAGGTTAGTCATTCCAGTCGAGAGAATTACCGGCTTCCCTAATTGCCCCACATGACGCAAATAAGGTAGATTTGTGATCTCTCCAGAAGGTATTTTGAAGTTGTCCAACCCGAGCTCCACCAGTAAATCAATACTTTCAAGGTCGAATCCGGTAGAAAAAAACTGAACTCCTTTAGACCTGCAGTGCTTAATCAATGTCTCATGCATGTCTCGTGTTAATTCCAGTTTGCGGATCATTGCATGCTGGGATTCTCCCGCATCTGTAGTCTGATTTTGATAATCGGCTTTGCTAGCATGAGCGGTAACAACCTTATCGGCTGAAAAAGTTTGGAACTTGACTCTGTTGACACCGGCATTAGCGGCAACATCAATCAATTTTCGCGCAAGGTTTATATCGCCATTATGATTTACACCGGCTTCAGCAATGATCAGGGTTTTTAATTTGGTTTCTTGAGTCGTCATGGCATGCTGATCCCCGTTTGGCAGTCGGCAAGCACCTGCTGCCCCATACCGATCACACAACGCTCACCAATGTTGACGCATTGCCGCACACTGGAATTACTACCAATAAAAGTTCCTGTTCCAATGCAGACCCCACTGTTAATAGCAGCCGCTGTTGCAATGTGACAATGGTCTGCGATAACCACGTCATGCTCTACAAGTGACTGACTATTTATAATACAGTTTTTCCCTACAATCGCTCCCGCATTGATAATGGCACCATGCATTACGATGGTGCCCGGACCCAGTTTCGCATGAGGCGAAACATAGGCATTCGACGACACAATAATAGGAAACTCATAGCCATGATTCTGCATCAAGTCAAAAAGACGTATTCTCGGTTCCGCAGTCTTAATTTGGCCAATAGTAATCGAGGCATTTACACAATCATGCAGTAGTACCGGCAAATCCTCATCCGTGCCAAGCACAGGATAATTAAGAATTTGTGAACCGACTTCATGGGAAAGCCCTACAAGCCCTTTCACCACAAAACGCCCTTCTTGCTCAATCGCGTCAATGCAAGCTCTAGCATGGCCACCAGCACCCACCAGTAAAATTGACTCCCGCGTCACTCCACACCTCCCAGTTGAGCACTACTCGGTAGATTTATCAAACGCCTTCCCAAGGATTCAGCCACAGGCAAAGGCATTCTCAGACATTCCCGATATGGTATCAATTGATGTAACGGAGTCCAAACTGGCCGGGTCATTAGCCCCGCATCTCTAGTCACGGTAAAAATTGCTTTTTTTTGGTCTACTACAGATTCATTTAGCATTAGCGTTTGCAACCAATAATTACTCTTGCAGTCAGTGGGTTCTTCAACCAAATTAATACTTTGAACACTGGCAAATGCTGATTTATAAGATTCAAAAAGCTTGCGCTTAGATTTTAAGAACCCATCAAGCTGTTCCAATTGAGCACAACCAAGAGCCGCATTGATATTTGGAAGACGATAATTATAACCAATTGAGTCGTGCACAAAATCCCAATCGTGAGGAACCTTAGCAGTTGTGCTTAAGTACTTGGCACGCACGGCCAACTCCTTGTCATTGGTTAAAATAGCACCTCCCCCACCTGTAGTAATTGTTTTATTACCATTGAAACTGAGCACGCCTACCAATCCAAAAGTTCCCATGTGGCGGCCCTGGTAAGTACTGCCTAAGGATTCGGCCGCATCTTCCACCAAGGCAAGATGGTAATCCTGAGCCACAGCCATCATTCCATCAATATCTACAGGGTGACCAAAGGTATGCATAGGAACAAGTGCTCTAATTATCCGCCCTGTATGCCGGTTCACGCATAGTCCACTACGGATTTCTGAGATACCTTGAAGGTGTTCACGTAACGCATGGGGATCGATTCCCAGGGTACGCTCCTCACTATCTACAAAATGCGGAGTTGCTCCACAATAGCTGACTGCATTAGCAGTAGCTATAAAGGTCAGGGCGGGGATAAGTACTTCATCGTCAGGCCTGACTCCCACCAGCTGCAAAGCAACATGCAGTGCCGCAGTACCATTGACCGTTGCTACCGCATGTTTGGCGCCGGTATAAGTAGTCAGACCTGATTCAAAATGGTCGACAAACTCACCCACCGAAGAAACAAAGGTTGAGTCGAGACATTCCTTGAGATACTTCCATTCGTTGCCATTAAATCGAGGCTCATGCAGTACTGCCGAATCTACCCCGACCACCGACCGGATAGCATCGACAACTTGGCTAGCAAGAGTGGATTGTTTGGATGTAAGACTCATAAGTTATAAATTTCTGACTTATAGCGTTCAAGGTTAGTGGGTTTACTGAACCAAGCAACCGTTTCCTGTAAACCTCGACGAAAACCCTCCAGTCCACCATATTTTGGATGCCAGCCCAACAACTCTCTAGCTTTGTCATTCGCTGCCCATAATCTTTCCACTTCGCTCTTTTCAGGGCGAAGGCGCTGTTCGTCTGAAACAATCTCTATCTCCGCTCCCATTACATCTGCAATTACGGCGGCCGTATCCCCGATAGAAACCTCAAAATTATTTCCAATATTTATCACTTCCCCTACATTTTTTTCTGATTTTAATGCCACGATAAAACCAGCTACCGTATCGACTACATAGTTAAAATCCCGAGTAGGACTCAGAGCACCTAGTTTAACCTGGCTATTGCCTGTCGCAATTTGGGTAATAATAGTGGGAATCACTGCCCGTGCAGATTGGCGCGGACCGTATGTATTAAAGGGACGAAGAATAGTTACCGGCGTATCAAAGGAGGTATAAAACGACATGGCAATTTGATCCGCTCCGATCTTGCTCGCTGAATACGGTGACTGCCCCTGAAGAGGATGCTTTTCAGTAATTGGAACAAATTGCGCCGTACCATAAACTTCGCTTGTAGAAGTATGTACTACTTTGGAAACACTTAGATCGCGCGCTGCCTGAACAATGTTTAAAGTACCTTTAATGTTGGTATCAACATACGTATCAGGCGAATGATACGAGTAAGGAATTGCAATCAGCGCCGCCAAATGCAATACGGCATCACAACCCTTCATGGCAGCTCGGACACCATTGGGGTCGCGAATATCGCCGGCAAACACCTCGAACTTACCTGCAACATCCTCATCGCAATGATCCAACCAACCCCAGGAATTAAAAGAGTTATAAAAGACAAAGGCGCGCACTTCATAACCAGCACGAACCAGTGCCTCGGTAATATGGGAACCGATGAACCCTTCAGCACCTGTAACAAGTATTCTCATAACTATTTAACGGAGATTATGTCTGCTTACTTAATAACAGGGCAGGTTCTCCCTCTTCTATAATCCGCCCATTTTTAATTCTATATAGATAGTTGCAACGCTCAACAGTACTCAACCTGTGGGCAACTATGATCAAAGTTTTGTTCTCTTTGAGGGCACACACGGCTTCCATAAAGTCAATTTCGGTAGCAGTATCGAGTGCACTCGTAGCCTCATCCAGCACCAACACTGAGGGGTCATGATAAAGTGCGCGAGCAATTCCAATCCTTTGGCGCTGACCGCCAGAAAGACGAACGCCACATTCTCCAACCAGGGTATCTAGGCCTTGGGGTAAGTTATTGACAAATTGTTCAAGTTGCGCAGCACGGAGAGAGCTCCAAACAGCAGCCTCATCAATATTATCGGCGGATAAACCAAAAGCTATATTGCGGCGAATCGTGTCATCCGTAAGAAATATGGACTGCGGAACATAACCCACCTTACCTTGCCAACTACGCAGGTTGGTCTGGATATCCACGCCATCGACCCGAACAACACCAGCGACAGGCTCGAGCAGACCCAAAATAATGTCCACCAAAGTACTCTTACCCGCACCAGTATCACCCACAAAACCGACTGAGTCTCCCTGCCTGATGGAGAGATGGATCTTTTTCAAGACCAAGGTGTTGGTTGATGGGTAGTGAAAATCGACCCCATCAAGAACCAAATCCTTTTTAAAGGATAAAAGTGCACATTCCTTCAGAGGCCGGGCCTCCTCCAACAAGCAAAATTCTTTATGCAGATTATCAAATGCGGCCGATGAAAAGCGTAAGTTCTGAAAAGCGCCGATAAGCCGGTTAGCCGAAGGCATGAGACGGAAAGCCGCAGCCGCAAACAATCCTAATACAGGCATCACAGATTCCATAGGTTTGCCTTGGCCAATCATAAGAAGAACCATTGCGGCTATTCCAGCAATCCCCACTAGCTCCAACCAGAATCGGGGCAATGCAGCTAGGGTGATATTGTATCTGCTCAACTTTGCGCTACCTAAATTATTAAACTGATACTGATCTATAAAGTTTTTTTCACGCCCCAACAGCTTAATATCCTTTGCCGCGCCAAGTCCTTCTCGCAAATACTGGAAACGCAACTTTTCATGCTCCTGGTAACCCTCGCCCCAGCGCTTAACGTGGCCTCTGGTAAAGCGATACCCTGCCCAACTGAACAGACCCAAGGTACCCGTCACCAATAGTGCGCTCACGGGCTCTACGATCAGCATCAATGTCAACACTCCCAGATAAACTAATGATTCTGCAACTATCAACATGCCCGACTGAATAGCACCCGTCATTTCACCAACCTGATTCAGGGCATTTCGGGTCAGTTCCGCCGAATTGCGTTGCAGGTGAAAGGTGTAAGGCTGTCTCAGATAACCGGTAAAAAGCCGTAAAGAAAAATCTGCTTTAATTCCAAATGTAAAACGTGCCTGCAGCCAAGTGAGAAAGATTAAAAACAAGACCTTTACAATATAAATTCCAACCAGAGCCAGCATTGCAAAAACTACTAACTGTTCATGACTCGGGTTTCCTAAAAGGTCCAGCCAAGGCACTAATACTGGAAATTTTTCGGCCGGGTTGCTCTTAGTCATCAGTGATATTATGGGAATAACAGCACCTACGCCCAATGTCTCAAGTATCATTCCAATAAGCATGAGCCCCAACAACAATACTCCAAAACGCCGCTGAACAGGAAAGAGCATGGACCAGAGTTTTTGGAAACTTAACATATCACTTCGTTGCTCCGCCAATCAATGAGGCTTTATTTTAATTACCTGCGTAACACAATTTATTTCGTAAAGGTATGTAAAGCAACCCGAATATTGCCTTTATGGCGATCTTTTTAATCATGAAAAATCGCCCCTTTGTTTTTATAGCTCTCAATTAGTATCTTGTCTTGCTGCTCTTTCCTTAATACACAGTTACCAATAACTAACATTTCTATTTCCGTCCCCATAAAGCATTTGAAAGCATCTTCAGGTGAGCAAACAATGGGCTCACCTCTCACATTAAAGGAAGTATTAACCAATACCCCGCAACCTGTTTGCTCTTTGAATCGGCTGATTAATGCGTGATACAATGGATTTGTTTCTAAGTGGACTGTTTGAATGCGTGCCGAATAGTCCACATGAGTGACTGCCGGTATCTCAGAGCGTCTGATATTAAGCTTATCAATCCCAAATAGCTTCTCCTCTTCGCTGCTCATCGGACGGCGCTTCTTTTGTTGCACACCACCCACAAACATCATGTAAGGGCTATCGCAATCCATTTCAAACCACTCCGCAACATCCTCTCTTAACACCGAAGGGGCAAATGGGCGGAAACTTTCTCGATATTTTACTCTAAGATTTAGTGTCTTCTGCATTGTCTCGGAGCGTGGGTCACCCAGAATAGAACGACCACCTAAAGCTCTTGGCCCAAACTCCATACGCCCTTGAAACCAACCAACTGCTTTTCCCTCTGCAAGTGTCTGTGAGGTTTGCACTAACATTTCCTCTTCTGAAACTTTTTCAAATTTGGCATTACAGTTGATAAGCTTTTCTTCTATCTCCTGTTGTGAGTATGATGGCCCAAGATATGAACCTTGCATGGATTCAGTTGGGTTCACCTTACGAGGTTTGCCCATCTCTTTATACCAGGCGGAGAGGGCTGCACCCAAGGCGCCTCCTGCATCACCAGCCGCTGGTTGAATCCAAATCTCCTTGAAGCTTTTATCTCTAAGAACCTTTCCATTGGCGACACAGTTTAAAGAGACACCACCAGCCAAACAGAGGTTTGGGATAGAGTATTCTTTTGCTAACGAACGGGTCATTTTGAGCACAACTTCCTCAGTTACCGCTTGAACAGAAGAAGCGATATCCATATGGAATTGGGTTAATTTCTCTGAATCCGGTTTTCTTACCGGTTCTCCAAAAAGAGAAGAGAACTTTTTATTGGTCATTGTAAGACCAGTAGAATAGTTGAAGTAGGACTGGTCAAGACGAAAAGTACCGTCCTCTTTAAGGTCAATGAGTTTATCTAAGATAAGAGCTTTATACTTTGGCTTACCATAAGGAGCTAGACCCATGACCTTATATTCACCACTGTTAACCCTAAAGCCAGTATAATAGGTGAATGCAGAGTAAAGAAGTCCTAGTGAATGCGGAAAGTGGATCTCCTTGACAATTTCAAGGTTACTACCCTTGCCGATCGAAACGGTTGTGGTTGCCCACTCACCAACCCCATCGAGCGTTAGAACTACAGCCTCATCAAACGGAGACGGATAAAATGCACTGGCTGCATGACTAAAATGGTGTTCTCCAAATAAGAGTCTTTCGTCATCAAACTCCTTATCCAGTTTTTTTAAGTTTTTGATCAACTTGCCTTTTAAGAAAAGTTTTTCACGAAGCCAAACAGGCATTGCCATACTGAATTGTTTTAGCCCTTTCGGTGCATAAGCAACGTAGGTCTCCAGTAGACGTTCAAACTTCAGAAATGGTTTTTCATAAAAAACAACGTGACCCACTTTATCAAGTGTCAACCCAGCTTCAGACAACACATAGTCGATTGCGCATTCAGGAAATCTGGGATCATGCTTTTTACGAGTGAAACGCTCTTCTTGTGCAGCAGCGATGATTTCACCATTGACAACTAGTGCTGCAGCACTGTCGTGGTAAAATGCCGATATACCAATTATAGCTTCCATTTATTAAAATATTGTGTATACAAATGGGGCGATTGCCGATCCTTGGCTCAAAACAATGAGCCCTCCAAAAATAGCCATCATAATTACAATGGGAAGAAGCCAGAACTTCTTCCGAACACGTAAGAATCTCCACAATTCTCCCAGAAATGACATAATTATTTTCTCTTAAAATTGATCTCTTATAGATCTCATAGGTTGTTCACGCTGAATCCAATAAGATTTGGCATTTTTGTCAAGTTTTAGTAGAAGCATATCCTTCCCCATTAGCCTCATTAATAAACCAATTGGAACAACAGTTGTAAAATACACAAGTGCCATTACAACCGGCGCGACAATAGCTCCAAGAGCCAGTCCAAACTTAAACCATAGCCTATTGGGAACAGATAATACCTTCGGGGCAACGTAGGCAAGTAGAAATAAAATTAGGGAGGTGATCAAGGACCACAGAAGAACTTCTTTGTTGTCTACCAACGGATAGAGACCGATTAGTAAGAAAAAAATAGCAAAGACAACGCCGAAACTTTTTTCTGACCCACTCTCAATCTCAATATTTGCGTTGTATTCTGCCATTCCCAAAAGAGCCTATCTGAATAAGTGCGTAAAATGTTTTATTTTAGTATTTCAACAGGAACTAGCATGGACCAGAGTTTCTTGAAACCTAACATATCAATTCGTTACTCCGTCGGCCGAAAAAAATTCATTTTAACCCTATGATCTAAAATATAATTCATAGTGCATAAAAACCACCAAATCCAAATCAGCCTCCCCTCCCATTAGCCCTGCATTCTAAATATGCCGTTTCGCCTACGGGTTACTATAGGTTTCACTAAAAAATTATCACCCCTTTATAGCCGACTATTATTCAATAGGGTTAAAATCTCGAAGGCGTAACGATCCCAGGCCGCATCTTATTCAGGCTCATCTTCTAGATAAGAATTATATTTCATAAAGAGAACAATGTCTAAATAAGTTGCTCAACTGACCCTTAAACATAAGGTGGTTTGAATGCGGAGAGTAAGAACTTGTATCAGTTAAAATGCGAAAGCAGATATCTTCTTTGAACTCGGCCGTCAGGAAATAATATTGTCAATATGGATGGTGGCATGTCTCCTTTATTAAAAGGAGGGCTTACGAGCTGGGCGAAACACAATGTTAACTATGGCGCAACAAAGCAAGATCATTTAGAATTGTCAGTGACAGCCTTCTTTTACTTAGGCTAGGCCGATTTGAGAGAAAAATGCGACCTAGCTAACTACTCACCAAAAACAGAAAAGGTCAAAAAGCAGTGTTCAGCAAAAAAGGATGGAACACGTTTCTTTCAGCCCTTAAGAAAAGAGACTACTCCACTATAATATTCATAGCATATATGTCTGTTGGGCTTCGTATACTGGCCATGCTCTGCGCAATACCAATAATTCTAATATTATGGATTTTGAAACCAGTTGTTTGGATAAAAGTGGGCCTTTTGCATTCCGAAAGATTAGGTCATTTTTCATATAATACCGACCTGTTTTTAAGGCGACGGCAATTGGGTATCTACCCCGATGGCCCATATTATTGTTTTTTGTGCAATCCAACACGGTCTGCAAACCAGCAGTTATTGTATATGTGGAAAAGGGTTATTCCTGTATATGAGAGCAGAGTCTTCTCTGTGTTATTTGAACGAATGCTTCCTATACTCAAAAGAACTCCCTTCTACCAAGCTTTACGCGGTGATTCTAATGAATATTATGAATTTAACAATGCAAATCCCTCGCTTTATTTCACACCAGATGAAATTGATAAAGGTCGCAAACTTCTTAAGCTGATGAACGTGGACTTTGATACAGATGAGTATATTTGCATTTTTGCCAGAGACAGCAGCTACATGAAGCAACATCTCCCCGACTTGGATATGAGTTACCACGACTCACGTAACACTGATATTAACAGTCTCATCGAAACATCAAAGTATCTTATTGAAAAAGGTTTCACAATTATTAGGGTTGGCTCAGTTGTAAATAAGCCTATTAATTTTTCTCACAAAAAAATGATAGACTACCCTTATTCTGGACACCAAAGTGATTTTCTCGATATTTTTCTTCAGGCACACTGCAAATTTACAATATCAGCAGGGAATTCGGGGTGTACCGATGTCGGAATTATTTTTGACACTCCCATTCTCACCGTTGAACTTGCCGACCTTGGCATAGCCCCAGTACAAAAAAATAGCTTATATACTCCCAAAAAATATAAATTTATTAAGTCTAACGATTATCTTCGCTTTGAAGACGGGCTAAAACTGGGAACCTTCTGGTATAACCTAGACAAGTTTGGCCTTGAAGTAGAAGCAATGAGTTCACAGGATATACTTGAAGCCGCAAAGGAAATGTTAGATCGAGTAGAAGGAAGGTTCAGATATTCTCCTGAATCAGAAAATTTGATCCAAGCCTACCATAAGTTTTGGGATGCAATAAATTTTCGTGGCCGTTCAATCAAAACCCCAATTGGAATAGACTGGCTAACAAAAAATAAAGATATATATTTTTAATTTGACCTTGCCTGTTTCTCAGGTCTAAGGCCAGGCAAGCCAACACAGAACTCGTATGTGGAGCGGTTAACAGGACTTATCGAACAGAAATACTGAATATGTATGTATTGAGGCGATTGTCAGAGGTCAGAGAAATAACAAATAACTGGATCAGAGGATACAACGAAGAACGGCCCCATGACTCACTTGGCGATCTAACACCCAGAAAGTACTTGACGGCTAACTCAAACCGGGAAAACTCTAAAAGTCAGTGGCCCTAGTTTGGCGAGGGTTACACCCCCAAGACACTTAAATGTTTAATTTAACATCACTTTCGCAAGTCCGATACGGGCTCAAATAATGATTGCCAAGCATCTTCTCGATCTTTGTAATCTCAGAATATGAAAAGATTTTCCAATTTTTGTTACTCTTATTATTGGACACATAATTGTATCTGAAATTATGCAGCTGGAGTGGCAATAGCTCCAAGAGCCAGTCCAAACTTAAACCATAGCCTATTGGGAACAGATAATACCTTCGGGGCAACGTAGGCAAGTAGAAATAAAATTAGGGAGGTGATCAAGGACCACAGAAGAACTTCTTTGTTGTCTACCAACGGATAGAGACCGATTAGTAAGAAAAAAATAGCAAAGACAACGCCGAAACTTTTTTCTGACCCACTCTCAATCTCAATATTTGCGTTGTATTCTGCCATTCCCAAAAGAGCCTATCTGAATAAGTGTGTACGTAGAATTTTTAAGCGACTAAATCTTTAGCAGGACCTGTTAAAAGTATGCCAATAGCCCGAGAAACATGACCGAAAACTAGTTTAACAACTACTTCCATAACCAGATAGTACAGAGTTGCTGCTTAAAAAATACTCTTAAGCATCAGGTGAGAATGTTTTAATGCAATTAGGTTTGAGGTTTTAAGAACTGGCGGTATTAAATAAAATTAGAATGCATCGGCCTTGGCTTTCCTTTGACATCAGGCAGTGGAATATTCTGCTCTACTAGGTCGTACAATGCTTCATTCACCTTGTCCTGGAGACAGAGGGTCGCACACTGTCTGCGAGCGTCAAACTGATCTGAGGCAAGATAATCAAGCACCTCCATGTATTCATCGCTCGCCCAGATATCCCTGAAGCGCATCTCCTCAATGTGACCAATGTGATAACGAGAATACCTTTCGTGAAAAAAAGAGCCGCAAGGAGCGACAATTCCAGTGCCAGACATTTGAAGTAACAACGGCGTTCCATAGCATCTTGCATATTTTCGGTCACGGCCGGTCATCATCTTAGACCATTTTGCTTGGACCGAGTAGTCTGGTGTAGAAAGTGCCTCCGCAACGTGGAGAAGTTCAATAGCAAATTCACTTTTGTACCAACTATAATCTACTCCAAGGCGACCACTTTCGTCATCACTGCAATGTTTAATAACAGTATAGTCAACGCCTAGCTCTCTCCCCAACAAGGCCATGGGAATAACTTGGTCGGCATATTCAGGGAGCAGAACCATTTGCAATCCAATAGTAATATTAGATTTCTGCTCCTTTTTAATCCGGACAAAATCTCGAATTGTTTGTACAACGCTATAGTAGTTTTTTTCCGAGGTACCCATAATCTGGGAGTAAGCATTAGGGTCAGCGGCATTAATATTAATTCTCAGATAAGTTAAACTGTTGACCAACCCAGGAATTTCTTCTGGGCTGATTTTAAAACCATTGGTTCCCAAGGCCATATCAATTCCATTTTCCTTGCCCTTTAAAAGGAATCTGTAATAATCTGGATTTTCTGTACTCTCACCATCACTAACCAGACTTATGGCCCGAACGCCTTCTCCTTTCACATGACCAATTTCCACACAATCGTCCAAAAAGTTCTCATAGGTTTCCCAGGAAACCGGGGAAGATGGGTTTTGCTGCAAACCGGCATAGCAAAATGTACACGCAAAGCTACATTTTTGGGTTAGAGCCATATCGATAGTGATGGGAGCAACTCTTTCCCCGCGACGCCAAGCCTCTATCCTCTCACTGTGATATGCAATTTTGGTCGTATCGAGATGAATGCTCTTACGAGGGTCAATATTCAAATCGATTAAACCGCGTGCCTTTACATCATTTATCTGCTCTCTGGTAATGGCATCAACTTCCTCGCGACTCCGACCCATAATATCTTCTGCAAAATAATTTTTTGTGTCCATTTTTGCAACCTTATCAATATACAAACAGCGAATAATGTTCCAGTCTCTCTTAGAAACCCCATGAAACCGGGCGAATAAAAAAGCCTTGGTTTAATTATTAAACCCTCTAAAGAGATTATTCCTTGATGACCTAAAAAGACCTAGAGAAAACAACTTTAACAATTTTCAAAAGTAACGAGGCCAGTTACAAACCAGCAACTTGTTACGTTTAGGGAAACCCTCACTTATCCTTCATTTAAGTTCAAATCAAACTCGAAAACTCCTGTTTTTAAATGTTTCGGTGATAAATTAAAGTCCTGAAATCGATCGAGCCAATAGGCAGAGAGGTTAAGTCTTTCCTCCAGTGTCTGAATCAAACTCTCAGAAACCTGCCCATAAAGTTTGTGCTGCAGGTATCCTGCGAAATACATAGCAAAGGCATTTTCCGGGGCAATAAGGCCAGTGATATTTTCCAGGTAACGCAACTGCTGCTTTAATTTTACGGGCCGTTCTTCAGAAAATAAGGGATAGAAATTTAAATGGTATTGCATATAGGCCCAAATATCATCAAAACTTTCTTCTTGTGGAACCATATCCAGGTCGGGAACGTTGAAAGCATCTTTAAAATCCTTCTCCAAAAGGTCAGTAGAAGTTCTTTCTGCCTTCTTGCAAGCTTTGCTCTGAGGGCCGCTATTCAGACCCAACTCAGAAAAATCTACACCTTCTTTCTTGATTTTACCTTCGATCAACATGGATTTATATATTGGCGTGTTAGGCAAAGGTTGAAGAGGTGAAATATTATGCCAATCCAGATGCATCTTGGAACCTAGGTCAATGGTATCCAAAATTTGCCGATACGTTTCATTTGGAAAACCTATCATGAGAAAGGCCCTTGCATGAATTTGCTCAAATTTGCGTAACACTTCTGCAGCAGCCAGAAATGTTTCCACAGTTCCCGGTTTTTTAATTTGGCGGAGGATATCCTGATTCCCCGATTCAATCCCGAGAATAAGGCCTAGGCAACCGCTAGCTGCTGCTGCTGCTATCATTTCCTCAGTGCATGAAGCCGCGATGACGCCGTTAGAAGCATCCCAAGTGATTCCAACATCCTGACGGACCATCTCATTAAAAAGCTCCAAAGCTTTTCTGCGATCATATAAAATATCATCGTCCAGCCACACAACATGACCAACATCATACTCCTGACGGAGCATGATTAATTCATCGATAACCGATTGTGTCGAACGCCGGCGCACTCCAACCCCATTAAAATTGCGCACATTGCAAAAAGTGCATTCTGCTCGACAGCCTCTAACCGCCTGAACTGAGGTGATCCGGGTCCCAGGTTCTTTAAAACAATAAAAACCGCCCAGCGAACCCCACCTAGTCAACTCCATCGGCTCCATTAAGTCATGTGCCGGAACGGCATCCAGCTCGTCTCCCTCAGGAGTATTCTTATCATGGAAACACAGAAACCCATCTCCCGAACGAATCTGGACTTGAGCCAACGAATTCGAAGACTCTTTCTTATTAACGATACTTATGAATTCACTGAAAACAACATCGCATTCATAGAGAAAGAACAGATCGACAGCATCCATGTCTGGAAGAAAACTATCCTTAGCTTCGGGGCTGGTCAGACTATTAGTCACATGAAACCCGCCAGCCGCAAGAGGGAGAGACGGATGCAGGAGCTTAATCTCTTTACAGACTTTAACAAGAGACGGATGTGTCATTGAAAAAACTGAAGTGACCCCGACAATATCAGGTTTAAACTCGTTTAGCCTACCAGTTAAGTCTTTTTTCCACGTTGAATCAAAGTCAAATGTTTCCGCGCTTTCAGACAAACGGCAGGCACGTAATATCAAGTTATTAAGATTTATAATGTCAACTTCGATGCCAATTGCACGTAAATGAGTGGCGAGCAGACCCGGTCCATAGGGAGGAAAGTTCGTATAACGTCCAAGTTTTCCCGTGGGGTAATGAAAAGACTCCGAATCAGAATCAGGGGGCATCACAAAGAGGACCTTTTTAACCGACCGACCATTAAAAAGCCTATCTAACTGGTTTTCGGCAGATTGATATAAATCTTCCTTTGATGCGAAACTAGGGTTTTGAGTCAGCAAGTCATCACAACTCATCAAATTTCCTTCCAGCGTCTATTATATAGGTATTATGAAATAGGTATTATGAACTATATTATTTTGAAATAAATGCCCCACCCAAAATTCTTAAAGGACAAACTTAATTCTATCATTGAAGGCTAAGCTTTCACAATATTAAAGGCTCTATATGAAAGGTATCGTAATTCGCTAATAAAAACTTTATGACCGGCATTCAGATCTTCCTGGTAAGCTGCTCAATTAAAGTCTCAAAAGTGGCTCCCGTCCCTCAGTTCCAAGGCCCGAGTTAAGAGCAGATGCGTGTTCAGTAAAAAATTAATCTTCAAGAAACTCAGCATAATCCACATTCTTCTTATAATCGCTAAAACCATAAACCTTTCTCATCCTACGGTCAATACCCACAAATCCACCGTAGGTTCGAAGCGGCTGTAGCTGATCATTGCCCACAAGGCGAAGCACCTGATTCATGGGACCCACCGACAATGTTCGATATCCCAGCGCGCGCTCCTGTGAACTGAAGGGGGTTTCCGTAGACGTGAATCTAGAGGTGATAGACATGCGAATATTTTTGTCACTATGACCCATTGTAGAATGAATTAGCAGAGGGTGCCAGATCAGCAAATCCCCCATTTTGATGCAGTCCAGATTGACGTTCTCAAATTCCAGGCCATACATCGGGTCTATGGCCCTGTTCCTTACCGGAATGAGCCCCTGAGCATGGGAACCAGGAGATACTGACATCCCATTATATTTATCGACATCGGTAATGAATGTTTTAGCAAATATGGAATAAATAGAGGTGCCAGTCCATGTATCAGTGTGTTGATTCTTGTTGAGAACTGGGTCTTTATTCTGCGGAACGTTGATCCAAAGGGCGTCATATCCCAGAGCACAGATATCAGGCCCCAAGTAGCTCTGCATGATCGCCACTATATTCTGATTCGTTATAAAACTCTCGTATAGCGAAGTTTTTTCGTATTTCTCCAAAATGCTAACGGCCCAGCCATTAACATCCTTTTCAATTTTTTTCTCCTTATGAGCCTGCTCCAGTCTGCCGTACCACTCGAAAAAAATCCGCCGAGTTTCTTCTATCAGTTCCGTCTCATAGACGCCCTCATAAACCACAAAACCTTCTTTGACAAAAGCTTCATGAGCATTATTATCATCAGGACAATACTTTTTCATACAGCAGAACCTCCTATTTTAAATATAACTAAACCTATCCCCTGAAAACTCCGGCACGGCTTTCAATTTTAGTGATATATTTTTTCAAAAGACGGGTTGGAATTCCAGGTTGCCCAAGTGTTAAAGCATCTTTGGGGGAGAAAAATTCCACCTTTTGCCCTTCATTGCATTGGACTTCACTAATATGAGATGCCAACTTCGCAATGAAGATAAAATAGGTGCCAGCAAACTCTCCTTCAAGAACAAAGGTAGTCAGGAATTCAATATCTTTGATTTCAATATTAAACTCCTCCTTCATTTCCCGCTGAATAGCTTCATTAGGAGTTTCGTTAGGCTCCACTGATCCTCCTGGGAAGGAGGTCCAGCAACCAGGGTGAATTATACCGGGAAGGTTATCTCTCAATTGACAAAGAAGGTGACCGTTTGGTGCGGCAACAACGGCACTTACAAACTGTTTCCCCTGAGGTTTCTTTGAAAAACTGTCTTCAGATAACATAGCTGCCTATAAAAATTAAATAACTGAGTTTTAGAGCATATCCTCGGGTGTTATCATTCGCCTTACGATATCGGATTATTGAGACTTTTCGTTCCCACCGGAAATCAGGCTGAGAAGAGATCCCCTGCAAGACTGGAGGGTCTCTAAATCTGATAATTTTTGTGAGCGTAGCGTATTCAGTTTTCCCACAATGCTGTTAATCTTTTCTACAACCACATTATTCTGACTGTTTACTACATTATTATATTCTTCAGGGTCAAAGAATTCGTCGTATTTTGGAATAACACGATGAAGAAATGATCTTAAGGCAAGATGACGGGTTCTCGGTGGATCATCGGCAGCAACTCTTTCAAGGTAGTTAGTTAAACCTCCAAAGGCGAGAGAATAGTCGTAACTAATTTTGCTTTTTGGACATATATTTGGAACATCTTTTTTCATAACTACCTTTTAATTTTTCTATGGAATAAATGGTTCAATATCTTCCAGAGGTTTTCCTCGGGTTGGCCTAAACCCAGATTAAGGGAAATAGATTATTGATTCAAGCCTTCCAAGGGCTTTACAATCATATTCTCCTCAAACTCCTTCTTACTCAAAAATGGAAATAAGTTTTCCAAAGGTTGGGATACAATAGCCCCATCAGGCTTTTTAATCGAAGACACCCGAGGAATCAAGGGCTGAGTATCAGACATCATGATTTCACAAATAAATGGGCCTTTTTGTTCCAATACAGAGTTGATTTTGGCATCCAATTCTTGATGATTACTGATTTTTTCCGTCCCAATTCCATAAGCTTGTCCCACTTTAATGATGTCAGGGCAACTTAACCCACTAGATTTTTCAGCACCTACATATCGACCAAAATGGTTTTGCTGCATCAGCTTAATGGTGAGGTATCCACCATTATTTAATACAAATAGAATAACAGGCAATTGATAGTTCACTAAGGTTTGTAATTCCTGAATGTTCATCTGTAAACCGCCGTCCCCGCTGATGCAAACAGTTTTCTTTCGACCATTGGCAAAACAAGCACCGATGGCACCTGGCAAGCCAAATCCCATTGGCGCATGGCCGCTGGAAGTAAAAAGCCGTTGACCTTTTTTAATCTGGAAAGATTGCATGGTACAGGTAAAACTAGTTCCCATATCAGTACAAATAACAGCTGTTTCATCCATTTTTCTTGCCAAAACATCCACAAAATAAAAGGAATTAACAACTTCCTTTTCATCCTTGTATTCAGGTAAAACTACCGGATATTTTTCCTTCCACCCTATACATTTCTTCCGCCAATCATCAACATCTAAACTTTGTTCATCTTCCTGATCTATTTTATTTATAAGATCTCTCATGAAAATTTTTGCGTCTGCCTGAATTGGTAGCTGGGCATCAAAGAAAGGCTTTTCCAATTCGGCAAGGTCAATATCCACAATGATTATCTGAGCCTCCCGGGCGAAAGCCTTAGGGTTGTATCCAGTTTGGGGAATAGACAACCTAGAACCAATGACCAGTATAAGGTCAGCATTTTGAACCGAAAAATTTCCCGCTCGATCCCCAAAAATACCACACCGCCCGATAAACCGGTCATCGTCTGAGGAAATCAGGTCGCTCGAGGTCCAAGAACAAACCACAGGAATATTTAATTTACCCACCAACTCAATAAATTCATTTTCTCCCTTGGCCAATCGAATTCCATAGCCACTGATCAAAACAGGCCGCTTGGCCTTTTTCAACATTTGCATACATTGGGAGATTTGCCTGTCAGAGGGAGCGCTCAACTCTTTCAACTTTGTTTCATCTGGATAAAAAGGGATCATTTCACGGGGGTTGACTAATTGGCTTTGAACATCCAAGGGGATATCCAACCACACGGGGCCGGGCCGTCCAGAAGTCGCCAAATGAAGTGCTTTTTCCATATGAAACCTTATCATAGCTGGATCATCAACAACCGCCGCATACTTAGTAATTGGTTTGACAAGGGTCACCATATCCGATTCTTGGACTCCATATTGACGAAGACCCGTGTCATTGATCATCTGATTCCGAGGCACCTGCCCAGCGATAAAAATAGTAGGAATTGAGTCAATCCAAGCACCATACACACCCGAAACAGCATTGGTGCCCCCAGGCCCGGTGGTGACAAGCGCGACCCCCGGCTTACCTGAAATACGGGCGTAGCCTTCCGCTGCGTAAGAAGCCGCCTGCTCATGATGCATAGCAATGTAAGCAACCTTCTCATGTTTCCCGACTGAGTCAACAAGGTGCATGGCTCCGCCACCGGAAACTGAAAACACATCTGTGACTCCCAACTTCGATATAAAAGACGCAACATAATCAGAAAGCTTTTGAGTTGCCGGTTCCTGCTCTATAATTAGCATGGTAAAGTTGCTTAAATCCTCATTTTTAGTGTTTTCATTAAAATCGCCAAAACTAGCCACGCCTCCAATACTCAAAAAAGGGTTGTCAGACAATTTTTGAGAACTGCAACCAATGACCGAAACCAAAGCATTATTATCGGGGTAACAAGCTATATTGTCGATTGTGCCTTTTTGCACTCTAAAATTAATACTGAGAAACTCCTTCAAGAAAACCTCGCCGTCAGGGGGAATTTTTAACTTCAAACATTCTTTCGGCTCAAAAACCATGCTATCTTTACCCTCGTAGGACACTCCAGCACGACCATATTCATCATTAAGTCGGACCAAGTCGTCTTTTTGTGGAGGCGATTCAATTTCCATAATCCAAATTCCATTTTCTGAAACCGGAGAAATCTGGAGATCACTACAAGCTTCCGTCGAATGAAAAACCCCCCGATCAATATCCACCCCATCCCATTCCTTAAGCTCTAACTCTTCCTCTAGGTGCCGGAAGGTAGCTTGGCCTGACAACAAAATCAATCCGGTCCTTTTCTTAGGGTGACAATGCATAGAGGTTTTCTTTTTGCGAACTAAGTGGAGAATCCAGATAGCCACAAATTCGTTCTCAAAAACTAAGTACTCATAACCCCAAGGTTTTTTAACAATTACATCCGAGAAGTCAGAACCCTCTTTTTTCGCCTTACCATTAAATTTGAGGTTTTTTCTAAGAGCATCCTCATCAAAAATATTTTTAGAAATTCGATAAATCATCAAGCATTTTCCTGTTCTTCAATAAAAATAATCCGTTACCAATTCTCAGCCTACCGTAAAGTTAACTCGCAAGAGCCTTGACAATTTCCCTCATAAAATCCCCATTATTATTGTAGTGAGGGGATGTAATAAAATTACCGTCAATGACTACAGGAACTTTATGCTGGTAATCAGCGCCTGCATTTTTCATATCTGCCTCAATGCTCCAAAATGCGGTCATTTTTCTTCCCTTACAAATTTCTGCAGAAATCATGATCCATGGACCGTGGCATATTGCTGCCACCAATTTTTTCTGCTGATCCATTTCCCGGATAAATCCCTGTACTTCGGGAAGCAATCTTACCCGGTCTGGAGCTTCAAAACCTCCAGGCAAGACTACACAATCAAAGTTATTTGACTTTAAATCGGTCGTGGCCATCGTAGCTCGAGCCGGAACTCCATATTTTCCATAAACGACGGCTCCATCTTTTGTGGCAACTTCTACAGAATGACCTTCTTCCATAAGCCGATAATAGGGGTAGATAACCTCCTCATCCTGAAAACCAGAGGCAGTAATAATTACACATTTTTTTGACATCTCTTTACCTTAGACTGTAGTTAAATAGTTAGTGGACAGAATACTTTTTCAAAACCTCGTTATCGAGCTTTACTCCCAACCCTGGAAACTGCGGCACTCTGACAAAGCCTTTTTCTATCTCCAAAGGCTCGATCAACAACTCCTGATATACAGCGTTATCTGATGTGTCTATTTCTAATAGATGAGCATTTGGAACGCTAGCCATCAATTGGATGGTTGCCCCCAACAAAATCCCGGAGGAATAATTGTGGGGTGATACCAGAATCCCATAGCTCTGAGCTAAAGCACAAATATTTCGTACCTCCTGAATACCTCCAGCACGACCAATGTCTGGCATAGCAACGTCGACCGCGGTTTTATCAAAAAGTTGTTTAAAGCCATACATGCGAAATTCATTTTCTCCTGCCGCTATGGGCATAGAGGTTCTGCTTCGCAAGTCCGCCAAACAATCTATCTGATTAGGGCTTACAGGTTCTTCAAGCCAAGTAAGATCATAGGGTTCCCATAATTTTACGGCCTTAAATGCTTGGAGTTTATTATAGCCTCCATTTAAATCAATCATCAAACCAGTATCTGGACCTATCGCGTCTCGCAAAGCCTGAACCCTCAGAGTATCTTCCTCGGGTGACTTGCAACCTAAATGGGCTTTGATAGTTTGATAGCCCAAACTTTTTACGCGTGAAGCATTTTCTTCCATCCTTTTGGGATCTTTCTCCCAATAAATATCACTGGCATAAGCTTCTATCTTATCTCTGTAGAGTCCCCCTAACAGTTGATATACAGGCACATTTAAAGCTTTTCCCTTAATGTCCCAGCAAGCCATTTCAATGGCACTGGCAGCACAGATTACGGATCCTTTTTGCTCCATATAAACTCCGCTATCTATCAATTTACTACGAACTGCTTCTATATTCATCGGGTCCAGTCCCAACACCTGCTCAACCATAGAACCCGACAAGATTTTCTGAATTAGACGAGCGTCCCCAACTCCCTCCCCAAGACCAGTAATCCCCTCATCGGTAACAACCTCAACAATAAGATGATGTCGAACGTCAAAACCACCTCTGGAGATTCTCATGGAAGAGGTGAGTTTTTTCTGGAGCAGATGGACACAGATTTCTTTTATTTTCATAAATAACTAATGGAAGAAATAACTATTTGTAAAGTTACATTTGGATGATCGAAGATCATTGTAGAACGCTATACAATGACGACAAGTCTAAAATAAAGCTAACATTAGAACTTTTCCAATCGATTAAACCCGAATAACGCCCAACAAAGTCTAAGTTATTTGATTTTGCCGCCTCCAAATCATTATTGGAGTCCCCCACATAAACGGATCTATCATGACTCCAATTTAGCTCTGCTAGTAAAACGGCTATATTATCTTTTTTTTCAACTGGAGAACCTAATATTGCCTTAAAAAAGTGATCTATTTTTCGCTTCTTACAGATTCTTCTCAATTCTACTTGATCAGAGCCTGAGACAATTGCGAAATCAAAAAGGTTCGAATTTTCTTCAAGAAATTCTAGCGATCCAGTAACAGACTTAGCCTCCACAATATCTTGCTCTACCAACTCGGAAAATTGAGCCGCCCAACGATTAACCGATTCATCCGTGATAGGCTCTTGGCGTATTGTATCGAAAAAGTACTCGATTTTTTTATACCGCGAAACCCCTCCATTGGCCATGGCATAGCCAACCAATTTTTCTACCTCGCCTTGAGGGTAATCCTTGAAAAGTTTTCTAAAACCATTAAACCTTATCTCATTAGACTCAACGAGCACTCCATCGAAATCAAAAATAATATGCTGATATTTCACGACTGCAATAGGGTCTTAATATATTTATATAAATTGATAGGGGTAACGGACTCCCGATTACAAACTACTTGCACGTCCAAGGCGGCGGCGGCACTTCCTATAAACAAGGCAATCTCTGAACTCAAACCTCCTCCGAGACATAAACCTGCTAAAGATAAAAATGTATCACCTGCTCCAATGCGGTCTAGCACTTTGGTTGAGAGAATGGGTATTTTGTGAGTTATTTTCAAGTTTTTGTCTAAGAGAAGAGCCCCACCACTTCCCAAGGTTACCGCAAAATGCTTTGCCCCTATTTTCTCAAGGAGTCCTTTTGCTAAATTTTCATAAGTGTCGTGCCGATCATGGGTGGCGACCCTCAGTTCCGGGCCATTAAGCGAAACAAAATCTGCGCGCGGATACCGATTAATGGAGTGGTAACCACGATTCCCACTATTAACCTGAGTATTTACAGCCAAAAAACGAGCGTTATCACAAAGCTTTTGGATCATGTTTTGAGAGATGAAGCCATTGCCAAAATCTGGAACAATGACTAAATCAAACTGCGCTGTATTTTTTCCTAGCCAAGAACAAACTTCGGGATCTATTTGATTTAAAGAGGGCTCATCATTATAAAAATATACCTCAAAAAGCTTCAACAAGTCTGCATCCACATAGCGTCTTTTGACAATAGTGGGGGCATCCGGGAAATAGAAAGGTTCAAAGGTCACATTCTTTTGCAGTTTGGACCGAATAAATTCCTCATGACTACCTTCCGCTCCTAACCCTGTTACGATGGTGACATTATTAACAAATCCTGCCAAGTGATTTGCAACAGCCAGCGAGCCCCCCGCAAATTGCTCCTTTGAAACAAATTTCACAGCTAGGTTAGCCCCCTTACTGGATTGGCCTAAGGGATCTACGTAATGATATTCATCAACGATTGTATCGCCCACCACCAAAACATTTAAATTTTCCAAGCCTTGAAGCATGCCAATGATTTCTTCGTAGCTGTGTTTTTGCCTAAAACTATTAAGGTAGGTCTTGGTCTCGGTGGGAAAAACCCCAAAATGCTCATTTAAAAGACTGGTTGAACTGAAGGTGATATCATCCGTAAAAACTATTTTTCCACCATTAGCCTCGACAGCTTTTTTTTCGGCATAGATACCCCCGGTTATGTCATCCTCCATTTTTTTATAGTCAGGGCCTTTGACATAGGCGTGAGGTTTGATCTTAGAAAGCACGTTAACAGCAGTGGCAGCATTGTTCACGGCAACGAAATCCACAAAACTCAAATACGCCAGATTTTCCGCTCGCAACTCTTGCGAAAACACAGGTCGTCCGGGGCCTTTATTTATAAACTCATCCGACGTTACGGTAACAAACAGAACGTCTCCTTCGTCATGGGCGCTCTTCAAGTATCTGATATGACCAGCATGAATTAAATCGAAATTACCATGACATAGAACCACTTTTTTCCCGGAGTCTCTGTATTCTTTTGCCTTGACAGACAATTGGTCAAGAGTGAGGATTTTCTTAGCGGTTTCTTGCATTTACAGTCCTTATGATTGGAGGCGCCCAGAAAGGTAATGAAGGTAAAAGAGGTGGCCAATTTCCACCAAGCCATAACTCGTAGAATCCAGCCAGATATTCAGATCTCCCATTGACCTTAATGGATTATCATGACCAAATCCGCTAAGAGTGATCACCTCTCCTCCGACTTTTTTTACACTCTTGACGGCATTATGGATATTTGGAGAGCGCCCCGAACTACTAACCGCAATCAACAAATCCTTTTCCCTTGCCAGAGTGGAAAGTGGCTCGGAGAACGAATTTTCATACCCATAGTCATTGCTCATGCAAGACAAGAGTGATGATTCATGCAGGGTTCTGGCATTCAGCTTATTGACATTAATAAAATCGGTAAGGATATGACTAACGACCCCGGCACTTCCACCATTACCTACGAGAAATAAGTTTGCGCATCGATCTCTCAAACTTTCCAGCATTCCGAGATTTTTTTGGATACCCTTTTCATAATCCAACGAGTTTCCCTCATGGTCCGAAAACTCTGCTTTTTCTAAAATAGCCCGAAACTGCCCCGCCTCCTCCATAAGAGTGAAATCACTAGACATTCGTTACCTTATCTCCCAAGAATTGAAACCATTTTGAGGTTGCCTGTTGAATGCTTTCAGGATTCCAAACAGGCGCGTCTCGCCAATCTTCCAACCTCTCAAGCATTTCCTGAACCCCCTCCTCCAGAGAAACTTTTGCCTCCCACCCAAGCATGCGGTTTATTTTACTAACATCCGCAAAAGTACAATCTGGCTCACCTGGTCGTCTGGGTATATTTACCACATCCCCTCCCAGTAAGGCTATCAGTTGATTTACACTGTAATGATTCCCACTTCCAACATTTAAAGCTTCACCAGAAAGATTAGATTCTGCAGCTGATATAAAAGCATCTGCCACATCCGTTACATAGGTAAAATCTCTTGTCTGAGTTCCATCCCCAACCACGGTAAAAGGCTGTCCATTTAGTTTTTGTGCTAAAAAAACTCCAAAAACGGCCCCATAGGCTCCATTAGTTCTGGAACGAGGACCGTACACATTAAAAAGCCGCAACGAAAGCGCAGGAAGCTTGTATAGCTCCGCCCAATGTAAAACAAGCTCTTCTCCTTGATACTTGGTCAAGGCATAAGGATATTGAGGATTTATCGGGGCGGTTTCCCCAGTAGGGTAATTATCCGGGATACCATAACTGGAAGAGGAGGCGGCATAAAGAAAACGGCTAACACCTGTTTCCCGAGCACATTCCAACACATGGAGTGTTCCATTAACATTCATATCGAAATACAGGGAGGGGTTTTCTATCGAAGGCACAATGTCCGCCAGCCCGGCAAGGTGAAACACCCAATCCACACCTTCCATAGTATGAAAAAGAACCTCTCTGTCTCTGATATCTGCCTGAACAAAATTAAAATTTGGGTCATTCTTGAATTCATCAAGGTTTTTCAAACGACCGCAAACCAGATTGTCTACACAAATTACTTCAAGACCACGGGTGAGCAGCCGCTGGCACAAATGACTGCCTATAAAGCCCGCCCCTCCAGTAACCAGAGTCTTCATAATTTATTCCGAATGAGATTTGAAATTGCCAGGATCAAATAAAATTAACATGGGGGATCTGATTTTCCTTAAGCGCGAACAAATACCGATTAGCCTCATCCATACGACAATTTTTTCGGCATTCTTTTATATCCAGCTCATTTAAAACATAATGAAAGTTTTTTTTGCGCTTTTCACCTTGCCAGATGTCTTTAAAAGCTAGGTCGGTGAGATTACCATATTCAAAACGCTCATCCAAAAGATAAGCACTGCACCCATAGACAGCGCCATCGGCCATCACATATGCCCAAAGAAAGGGTGTTGAATTGCATTTACTATAGCGTTCGCTATCTTCCATCATATGTTTCTTCATGGTATTCCCGCGAAAAATAGAGCTGAAATTTTCTGTGCTAAAGGAATTCAATTTCTCACCGACAGTAATGTAGTTGCTATAATCTATATTTTCATACTTGCGCGTTTCGCTGAAGCAATGTTGGGAGTAGGGTTTGACAACCAGATAGTCCACACCAATCTCATCTCTGCAGAGTTTAGCCAAATCACACATTTCATCAGAGTTTTCAGGAAGCAATAAAGTTTGAACCCCAATGGTGCAGGAAATATTATTGTCCTGTTTGAATTTTACAGCTTTCTTTAAATTATCGATCACTAAATGGAAATCTTTTTCCTTGGTTTGATGAACCTCTGCATAGGTTTTAGGCAAACCCGCATTCAAAGAAACCTTGATCCACTCTGTCTTACCGAGTGACTTTTCAACAAAAGCTTTATCCAGAGCTGTGCCATTGGTAGTAAAAGAAATAGAAATCCCTGACTCATGGGTGCATTCAACAATTTCGTTAATATGTTTGTGCAAAAGAGGTTCGCCTTCTCCGGCATACATAATGCTCTTGACCCCCAGTCGACCCATTTCCGGGAGGCGGTCTTTAAGCATTTCCAGGCTCAAAGACCTTGACTTGTAACCAATATAATCTACCGCACAGAAGGTGCAACGGTGATTACAAGCCCCGACCACTGACATCTCAATATAGA
>Ga0209992_10000676_pt1 | contig 42759 bp, 50 predicted proteins | sample 2SBtaG_2_FD_182564 | JGI IMG/M metagenome (GOLD analysis project Ga0209992, IMG submission 182564) | Deep subsurface microbial communities from Kolumbo volcano to uncover new lineages of life (NeLLi) - 2SBTROV12_ACTIVE470 metaG (SPAdes)... | ecosystem: Environmental > Aquatic > Marine >...
CTAAGAAAAGAGCGACAGAAAATCCAGAAGACCTCTTGGAGAAAGACAGGCTAACCGATTGGTTTGATTGATGAAAAATAAACTATACCACTACAACGCAGAGGTAGTTCGTGTTGTTGATGGTGATACCGTTGACGCTTTCGTTGACTTGGGTTTTGATATGCACTCTAAGCAACGGGTTCGTCTATACGGCATTAACACGCCTGAGTGCCGTACACGCGACTTGGAAGAGAAGGCAGCAGGACTCAAGGCTAAGGAGCGGCTTAAATGCCTCTTACGCGAGAATAAGAACAAGTGTGTTATAGAAACTCGACTTGATAAGAAAGGCAAGTATGGCAGGGTTCTAGGTGTTTTGCACATCGACAAGACTAACTTGAACAAAACGCTGGTGAATGAAGGTCACGCCAAGCGTTATTATGGGGAAAAACGATAACATACAGTTCACTGATCCCTATGAGATGCTCACCATTATTGATGATGACATCTTGGCTGGTACACTCAAGTTACACTCGTGGCAACGTGAAATCCTAGAAGACTACGGTAAACCATCACCAGCATCGCACCCATTCAAGGCAGCCGTTCGGGCAGCCAATGGGTCAGGCAAAGATCAGTTCATAATTGCACCGTGTGCTTTGTGGACAGGCATGACATCATCCAACGCAGTTTCGTTGGTAACGACAGCTTCGGGCAATCAGCTTGATCGTCAGACAGACAAGTACATTCGGCAGTTAATGACAGCTATTAACAAGTTGTTTGGTGTAACTGTCTGGAAGATGAACTATCGCCATTATACCAACATATTAAATAACTCAACAATCGAGTTGTTTGTGACGGATGAACCGGGAAGAGCAGAGGGCTGGCATCCTGTTGTGCAGAATGGTGAGTTAGCAATATTTGTTTCGGAGGCGAAGTCAGTACCAGATGACATCTTTACAGCCTTGGCACGCTGCACAGGTTTTACCAAGCGCGTAGATGTGTCTAGTCCCGGCCCGCCTTCGGGACATTTTTACAATGTATGCACGGGAGGCAACTGGAAACAGTATCATGTAACAGCGTTTGACTGTCCGCATCTTTCTGAAGAATACATTTCAGAAATCAAGGAGTCTTACGGCGAAACCTCTGCACTCTACAAGTCCATGATAATGGCTGAGTTCGGTGGTATGGATGAGCAGGTAGTCATCAATCATCAGAAGCTTGTTGAGTTAGACAAGATGGAGATTGAACACGTTGAAGAAGAGAAGAATACAGCGGGTCTTGATTTGTCTGCTGGCGGTGACGAGCAGGTTCTTGTAGTTCGCAATGGCAACAAAACGCTGGCAGTTGAAGCATTTAACTTTAGAGATACAGTTGCCTTAGTTGATCATCTTGAGTTTTTGTTTAAGAAATATGATCTAGATGTAATTTATGGTGATGCAGGTGGTTTGGGCAAACCCATCTTGGATCAACTCCGTATCAATTGGGATATTAAATACGTCTTAAACCAAGCTAAACCGTACAATAGCCTTGCCTATTTAAATCGTGGTGCAGAACTCTGGTTTAGCGTAGCCAAGCTGATTGAGTATGGTGATATTATAGTTCCGCGTGAGACGAAGCTACGCAAACAATTGGCATCTCGTTACTATGTAGTTACGCCGCAAAATAAACTACAACTTGAAAGCAAGAAGCAAGCGAGGTCAAAAGGTCACGTTTCGCCGGATAGAGCAGATGCTTTTGTGTTGGCTTTTGCGGACTATCGGGGTAGGAAGCCAAAAAGATTAGCCGTTAAAAAGGTTAAGAAACACGAACATAAACAACTTCGGCTAAACAGACCACGAGTCACTTTCGGTAAAAGTTTTAATGTAAGAACAAACAACTGGTTACACGATGAAATACAACAATTACAAGAATTATCAGGACGCAGCAACTAACATAAATAGGTTAGCTGACATCTGCGACAATCAACACGTTACAGCGCAGGATCAAAGGCAGCAGCGACGGTTAAATGTAGATTTGGATTTAGAACGTCGGGATGGCTACTTGGCTCCAGATGAAATCTATATTCCAACGCATATAATCGACAGTAACATTCGGCGTGAACAGGCTAAGTATGTTTCTTACATAGTCAACTCACGGCGTACTGCAATCTTCTCCAGTTCAACAAATCCTGCATTCAACACGGGGCCACTTGAGCGTGATTTCACAGAGCGTTGCCGGTACGATGGCTGGCAAATTCCACTCTTTCGTACAATAGACTGTATGCAGCTTCATGGATACTGCGCTGCTGAGATACAATTTGACGATACAAAGCCGGGACACTTTGCTGTTGAATCTGTAAACTACGAGGACTTTGCATTTCCAGATGACACCCGTGACATACAAGCCTGTAGTATGCTGGTGCATCGTCATTACTTTACTCGCGAACAACTAATAGACATGACAAAAACGCGCGAGTTTAGTGCAAAAGAGGTCGAGGCACTTGTCGGTCAAGACCCTGTTGATGAACAGACTGAATCCTTATTCAAGGTAGAAAAGGTTATGTTCCGAAACAACGGGATAGTTCAGGTGGGGTGGTCTTGCGTAGCCAGATGCAACGAATGGTTACGCAAGCCACGTCCACTGTTCTTGGGTCGTCGCGATATGTCGGGCGAAGTCTACGAGACAGATTATCCCTATGTTGTCTTTCATTACATGATAGCAGAAGACATGACTATCAAGAATTGCGTAGGTCGCGCTTACATGGACAAACATACGCAAGAGGCTGTTAGCTCCTTGATGTCATCGTTTGTAACAGCGCATCGCCGTGCATCAAACTTCTACTTCTCCAAGGACGCAGACGATCCAAACCAGAGTAATGAGCAGACCAGTGTGCAGTTTGTGCCGGGAGCATTGATTGATGCAAACGTTAAGCAGTTTCAATTGTCACCGCCAAATTCAACGATGCTGTCAGCTATTCAGACGCTTGTAACTCAGAACTCACAGGAGCAGTCGCAGATGAATTATGCTGCAATGAACCGTCAAGATAGCCGTAAGACAGCTACCGAAATACAGACGGCATCGGCAGAGGCACAGCTTTTGTCAGCAACGCAGGTTTCCTTGTTCAGCATTTCAATTAAAAAGATTTATGAGCATTGTTGGGAAATCTATAAGTCTAGGGTAATTGATGGACTCCTAGAGCCTACAATCCCTTTGCATTACTTCATTGATCACGAATACAACATCAAGCCAGCAGGTGACACAGATGTTGTTGAAAGGCAAGAAAAGGCGCAGAAGATGTTGCAGGTTTGGCCTGTCATTCAACAGAACAGTGCTTTGGCCATGGTTTATATGGAGGATATGCTGACAATGCTATTCCCTGACGAAGCACCTAAGTATCTAACGCAAATGAAGCAAGATACAACCAAGACACAATTGTTACAGCAACTATCCGCAATTGTACAAAGCTTAGTAGTAGACCCACAAACAGGGCAACTGACTGAAGAAGCTCAACCGTATGCACAGCAAATACAGCAAATACAACAACAAGTCCAAGCCCTTGCAGGAGGCGACCAAGGCGGCTCTGGAGGAGCAAGCATGGGGGCAATGGGTGGACAACCCAACAACCAAGGTGTTCCTCAACCTTCTCAGGCAGGAGCGGGAACGCCTCGTTAAAGATGTTAGTTATCTCGCCACAAAACGAACAGTTGCAGACAGCGATGTTCGCACAGTGGCAATTCAAATAAAAACACTAGACGAAATAATACATATAATATATGACAAAGACCGATACAAAAACAGCGGAAGCAATCGAGCAAGAGTTTGACTTTGGCTCAATAGACGTTGGCGATCAACTTGAGGTTGATGAGCTAGATACAATAAAAGCAGTTGAGAAAACTGAGGAAGTTGAAGAGAAACCCGAAGAAACCGATGAGGAACCAGTTGAGACCGAAGCATCAGCAGAAGAGTCTGAAGAGTCAGAAGAAAAGCCAGAAGAAGAGGCAACTGAAGAAGATAATAAGGAAGATGAAGAAGAACTGACTACTGAGGATATTCTCGGTGATCCCTTGAAAGAGGATGAAAGTGATGACGAGCCAAAGGGCCGCACATATGAAGGTTTCGATGATGAGGATAAGCAGTATGCCAAACAAATGTCTAATGCTGCGTATGATCATTTCACGAAAAAGCTTCAGACGTTAAAAGCTGGTAAATCTACAGCAGAAGAGACACAAGACCTTCTATCACACCCCGAAGCTTACTCACTTAATCCAGAGTATCAACAACTTGTGACTGATTATGACAAGGCATCACAAGAAAAAGCGCACTGGCGTAAGCAACTCGTAGCCATTCGCAATGGTGAAAATTGGCGTTCTGTTGAGGGATATGACAAAAACGGCAAGATAGTGCAGGGTCGTGACGAGTTTCAGCCCACAGGAGAATCCGAAATTGACGTACAAGCAGCACTAACTGAGGCCCAAACCTTGAGTAAATCCTTCAGTCAACGCGCTCAGTCAATACAACAGAACCACGCAACTAATTATAAAGACTCTGTTCAGATGCTTGAAGAGGAGCAACGAAAGCAGTTTAAGTGGTTGGAGGACAAGGAGATGGGTAAGAAAACAATAGACATACCCAACTTTGGCAAAACCTCGATCAACAAGATGCGTAAGACATTTATTGACGTTTTACCTAAGGTTTTTGCAAATCACCCAATGGCTGAACTGGCTACAAACCTCTGGATAAATAATCAGATTATGGCCAAGCAACAGCTAGAATTGACTGAAAAGGTTAAGAAACAGACTAGAAATAAGAAAGATATGCTGCGAGGCGAGCCAACATCTAAGGCATCTAAAACTGACGATGATGAGATGTTTACAATGGATGATATAATGAGTGAATTTATCTCGTAAGTTGGCAGACTTCTTGCTTTAATACAGGTGCTTCTGACGGTAAGGGCATACCACGCTACTCGTGTGAAGGGCATCACAACTTGTGTGTAAAATTAAATATATTAAAATATTATGGCTGTAACAGCAGTTGATCCAAGTAGCACTCTCGCGCAAGCGATGAGTACAACGGCAGTATCCAACAACTTTAATAAGTTGGATTTCTACCTAGTTAAAAACGAGGTTGCCCTTTTTCCCAAATGGAATGTCTATGACACTCTGTATGGCTCGATTAAGTGGCAACCTAATATGGGAGACACCCTTCAAGGGTTGACTCCAACGCCCAGTCCCGTACAGCGTTCTACATTCGCGCCGAATGTATTGGCTGACGCGCCACTCAAGGACATCTACAAAATTGGTGAGCGGAATGAGTCTGCGAAACTTTCTTACCACAGGTATGAGAGTACGCGGTTTCGTTTCCTTAACAGTTTTGAAGCTTTTTGGCGTGATCAATTATCCTACGCTCACAAGGATATTGTTCGTCAAATCCAGACATCACAGAATCAGTTCATCAGAACTTTGATGTGGTATCAAACACCAGACCTTTATATTGCTAAAGGCGGATCTGGTTATTTATCAAGTTCTGTTGATCTTGATGGAGATGCTGCAAAAGTCTCACTGACACAAGATCAGATTCGCACTATTGACGCTGATGCTGATAGTACTTCTTCTACCACAGCTGCAATTGGTGAAGGTGGTGGACAGGAGTATCGTGATTCACTGGTAACGGGCGGTTCCGGCCAAGAAGCTGGAGCTTTAACGCTGAAAGACTTGTATAAAGCTATGCTTGTCTTGCAGGAGGATGTTCAAGCACCACCATTTGATCGTCAATTTGGTACTCCAAAGACCTCTGAGATGATTAAGGGTAAGTATGTTCTTGTTTGTTCAACTGAAGCATGGGCCTCGCTCATGTGGGATAGTGACTTGGCGGCCCAAACTGGCCGTCGTCTTGCACCCGCTGACATGAACCTCGTTAGAGATGGTTTTGCTGGCGATCTGTTTGGCAAGATTACAGTTAAGTTTGACCCATTCCCGTTGCGTTTTACAGACACGGGTGCGTGGGTCAACCCACAAACTGTCACTAGCAACAAGGTTGTACCTAACTCGAATTATACCAAGATTGCTTCAAGTGCCAGTAATGATATTGGCTCTAATGAGGTTGCGTTCTTATGTGGTGCAGATGCCTTTAAGGCGATCTCTGTTGGGCCGCCGCCCAAGGAGTTTGCTGGTAAGAACATCTCGAAGAAGAAACTGTATGGCATGAACTGGAATGGTCAGATTGATTTGACTGATCAGTTCTTGGTTCCAACAGCCTCAACAACCGACGTAACAGACGGTGGTGCAGAAGGCTGGGACATGAACGTCTATGGTGACTTCTTGAAGTTCATCTCGCAGACAATACACGGTGGTATTCCGGGTGATGCAAGGCATTGCCTACCCATTGTATATCGTCGCAGACGCACTTCTTAATAATCATGGGGGGCTTCGGCCCCCCTTTCTTTAAAATATTATGGCTATTATAAAAACCCCCTCCGCTGTTGAGAGAAATGTTACCTACAACACCCCCTCTCAAGTTGATATAGACACGGCTAATGTAGCTGATTCCAGCCTTGGTTGGAGTCCAAACGTAAACTATGCACAGGCTTTGTTGCAGAACACAGGTTCTACAAATTTATTCTTACGCTACGGCTCAACGGCTGCAACCACATCTGTTTATCACACAAAGTTGTTGCCGGGAACGCAAGTTGATTTGAGTGATAATGTAGGTAGCAGTCTCAACATAATTTCAGATGCAAACAATGGTATAGCTGTATTCACACTGGCATCACCAGATACTTCAGTTACCGCTTATCCAGCACAGCCTAGCAACAACATAAACGGACATTAAAATGGCAAGAATTGTACAACAGGGTGTAATTACCACGTCAGGAACTTCTTTCGAAAACGAACCCATCGTTCGGTCGGACGGTGCGGGTGAGGTGATGCAGTGGCAGCCCGCTGATGGCGGGACAGACGGTGTTTTTATAAGAGAGAATGCTGTATTGGGCCATCTTCATCTTGGCATAGGCGTTAGCGAACCAACATTTCCTTTAGAGATAGGTGCAACTACAAATGCGAGTTGTGGAATCGGCATTGTAAATACCAGCACCGCCATTGCAGATAATGGTGAAGTTGGGAGAATTGCGTTTAAGTCACTTGATACGCAGTTAGACGCCAATCACCAAATGGTCTCAAAGATCGTTGTCCGTGCTGCTGAAGCGTATGACGCGTCAGATGACAACGCTTCAGACATGGAGTTCTATACGTCTGCGTCTTCTGAAAACGTAAACACTTCAACGACACCCGATCTCATTCTCAGTAGCGGCGGCAACTTGGGCGTGGGCGTTTCGCCATCTGCCAAACTGCAAGTGCTGGGTGGAACTTCTGGACTAGACCAACTCAGTTTGTCATCCAATGTAACCGCAGACACCATTAAGTACGCCGGTGTAATAATGACCAATTATGCCAACACGACTACGGCATTATTAGGCGGCAAAGCGGAGGACGGAACAACGTCTGTTTACTATGGTTCAAGTGGCTCAGACCATCGTGGCCCGCAGAAGCACGTTTTTTATACCAATCCGAGTTCAACTGCTACGTCTGGTAATGCCGCAAGACTTACCATCGACAGCGCGGGTGACGTATTGCTAGACAATGAATCTTCTGAAAAGCCGGTACTGACAATAAAAAACAGAAACGGTGACGCGCACGGCGGACGAATTGTTCTGCAAAAAACGACAACTGGTGAAGCCAACTATGACGTACTGGGAACTATTGATTTTAAAGGCAATAATAACGCACACGAAAATACGTCTTACGCAACAATTCACTCGACAAGTTCAAGTGTAGCTGATGGTGCTGAAAACGCTACGTTAGCAATTAAAACAATGGCTGGCGGCACGTTTGCAGAACGTATTGCAATCGGTAGCGATGGTTCAGTTGCTTTTAGCGGCGCAATCGAGGTCGGCTCGCTGGACATTGGCCACGGTGCGGGTGGAGACGTAAACAGCGTAGCTGTTGGTAAAGATGCTTTAGTGGCAAGTGCAGGTGGGTCAATCGGCAACACGGCAATAGGCGGTTTAGCATTGGACGCGCTGATTCACGCTGATGCAGATTACAATACTGCTGTTGGTTATGCGTGTCTTAGTACTCTTACAACGGGCCAAGAAAATACCGCAGTGGGGGTTGCGGCATTAAATGGTGCTTTAGCTACGGGTGGAGACAACAATACAGCGGTTGGCAAATCGGCACTCAACGTATTCACTGGCAGCAACGCTACAGCAGTTGGTCACGGTGCAGCAGCCGCTATAACTGCTGTAGCTGACTTAACTGCTGTTGGGAAAAACGCATTAACCTCGTTGACTCACGCGGACGCTATTGAAAATTCTGCATTCGGTGCTTTCGCAGCAGATGCGTTGGAAGGTGCTACTGGTGCTGGAAAATTTAATACGGCATTAGGTGCGTACGCACTTTCTGCCAGTGTAGACGGCACTGGTAACACTGCGGTTGGACGTTGTGCGCTTTATAATGGCGATTGCGTCGATGACAACACGGCGGTTGGGAAAGACGCACTAACAGCATTCACCGGCAGTAACGCCACTGCTGTTGGTAGTGGTGCAGCAGATGCCGCATCAAGTGCGGCCCATCTGACTGCCGTAGGTAAAAATGCGTTGGGTGCTTGCGATGATGGTGCAGGTAACACAGCAGTTGGTTCATCTGCTGGTGCGGCTGTTACAGTTAGTGATTGGAACACATTTATTGGTTATGTTGCTGGATTTCAAACAACTGGTAGCGGGGCAACTGGCGGGCGCAACACGTTTGTGGGAGCCGATGCTGGCGTCTATGCAACCACCGCAGATGACTGCATAGCGATTGGTTACAGCGCACTTAAAGCTGCTGATGCTGCTGGCGACAATTCTGACAACGCAACTGGCAACTCCAATATTGCCATAGGCAACTACGCACTAGATGCAGCTAAAGCTACCGCGCACAATGTTGCCATAGGCGGTTACGCACTAAGCAATGCCTCCGCTGGTGGAGAATCTGTTGCAATCGGACACGCTGCGTTGTCTAGCGAAGCAAATGCTGTTGTTAGCAGTGTAGCTGTTGGCTTCAAGGCGTTAGAAGACCAAAGCGTTAATAGCGCATTCAACGTAGCAGTCGGACACAGCGCAGCACTCAATTTAACCAGCGGCACAGACAGCGTGTATATGGGTTATAAAGCCGGTGGTGTTGGAGTGATTACCGGTGATAGTAACGTAGCGATTGGTAGTAACGCTATGCTTGATGCAACCTCCGCAGCAACAAGCGTTTTCATCGGTGCGAACTCTGGTGGTGAACCGATAAGTGGCAGTAGATCGGTTGCACTTACTGGTGCGGGAAATGTTTGTGTGGGTTTTCAAACTGGCTACAAACTTACTGCGGGTTATTCCAATGTGTTGATCGGTAAAGATGCCGGTGTAAATATATCAGATGGAATTGGGAACATCGCCATAGGTCACGGCGCACTAGACGCTGCGAACGGGACAACTGCTGGTGGAAATAGGGAAGACAGTAACATCGCCATTGGCACGAACGCTTTAGGTGCTGAAACTTCTGGTTCAGATGGTGGCGTGGCTGTTGGAGACAACGCGCTGGCAAACCAAGATGTGGCAGCCGCAAACAACGTCGCGGTTGGGTATAAAGCCGCGATGAATCTGGATGACGGCGTAGACAACGTGTTTTTGGGATACCAAGCTTGCGGTTCTGGTGTGGTGACGGAATCTGGAAACGTGGTAATTGGTAAAGACGCTGCGCTCAAAGCCACTAGTATAGCTACTAGTGTATTTATTGGCGCACGCGCTGGTAGCAATGATGTTGTAACTGGCGCAGATAATGTAGTTATCGGCAAAGATGCTGGCTTCGATATGACTGCGGCTGCTGCCAATGTGATAATTGGTAAGGATGCTGGTGGGAACATTACCACAGCACAAAACAACGTGGTCATAGGTAAGGGCGCGTGGGCCACGGGAGTCGGTGTTGCTTCTGGTGGTGCAGCAGGTCAGTACAACGTGGTTGTTGGAACTGATGCTGGTAACGATCTTACTGAGGGTTCATACAATGTTTTCCTTGGCCAAGCTGCCGGTGCGAATATCAACACTGGAGTAAGCAATATTGCCATCGGCGCGCACGCAATGGACGCTGCTAATGGTGGTAACGATTATTGTGTTGCCATTGGTCATCACGCACTAGGTGCTGATACACAGAACTCACAATACTGCGTAGCCATCGGCCACGCTGCGCTTCAATCACAAAACGGCGACGTACAGAACACGGCCATTGGTGGACTTGCTGGTGCTTCGATTACGACAGCAACCAGCAACACGTTGATTGGTTATATGGCCGGTAATGCAGGAACTACAATTGACGGTACTCCAGCATTTAACAACAATGTGATGATCGGTCATCAAGCCGGTAGTACTGCGGCTGAAGGTGGTCAGAATGTTTTCATAGGTGCGTATTCTGGTGATTCTGCTGTAACTGGTGATAGCAACTGTTGTATTGGTTACAATACGGGTACGAATCTTACAGACGGCCCCGGCAATGTGTTGATGGGCCACAATGCTGGGATGGCAATGTCCACATCGGATTACAACGTGGCCATTGGATTTCACGCGCTAGATGCGCTCACAACTAACAGTCACAATAATATCGCTATCGGCGCATACGCGCTGTCTGCACAAGCGACCGACCAAACTACCGGCAGCATCACCAACGGAACTGTTAATTCCATAGCGATTGGTAGAAATGCACTAGCTGTACAGGATAGTGCAGACGGAATCAATCTGGCCATTGGTTACAACGCCGGTCTTACAATCTCCACCGGCTCACAAAACGTGCTGATCGGCCACGAAGCTGGGAGTACGATTGCTGGGACTAGCGAAAACACAGCGGTTGGCTTCAACGCGTTGAAACTGGCTACGTCATCCAGCAATACAGCTATTGGCGGTTACGCAGCAGCACAGGTTGCTGGTGGTACACAAAACACAGCGGTAGGTGCTGGTGCATTATACGGCGCAGACGGCGACGAAGATACCAATACAGCAGTCGGTTACGCCGCGTTGTACAACCTCAACGCTGATACGGCTGATAATAATACGGCACTAGGTCACGATGCCGGTCGCTTTACTCCAGCCGGTGGTGCTGGAACTGCAATGACGCTTGCCATCAACTCTTGTTACATTGGCGCAAGCACAAATTCAGTAGCCGCAGCGGGTGCAACCAATGAAATTGCGATTGGTTACGCTACGGTTGGTCTAGGTTCAAACACAGTCGCGCTTGGCAACACCAGTATAACTGCAATTAAAGGCGAAGTAGATTTCGCAGCTTACTCTGACAGGCGCATCAAGCGTGACATTGCCAACGATGATACGGGTCTAGCGTTTGTTGAGAAGCTTCAGCCGGTTACTTACAAGCCGGTTAATCCCGCTGACTATCCAGAGGCAATTGCTGATCCACGGTTTACGGAATTTACAAAGCAAGAAATCGTCACACCAGCAGTCGAAGCGGCTGAAGCAGTTTACGAAGACTACGTCGTGCAAGAAGCACGCGCTGCTGTTGAGGAGGAGACACGCGAGGAAGTACACGCTGCCATCGAGGAGGTCACGGAAGACATCGTGCATCCCGCAAAAGAAGCGGTGTACGAGGATCGTGTGACGGTTCGCGCAGAAGCCGAGCGCACAGAGACGAACATCATCACGCAAGCTGAAGCGGAACGTACTGAGACACGCATTGTCCAATCCGCGCAAGAGGAACGCACCGAGGAAAGGGTGACTCAAGAAGCGCGTGATGAGATCAAGGATACGCGCCACAAGCACAGCGAAGAGGAAGTCACTGAAGAGGTCGAGAAGGTGGAGATGGTGAAAGGCGAAGGCGACAACTACATTCGCAAAGTCTCCACCGAAACAGTTACCCGCACTATTTGCACTCCACTATACGACGATCATCCAGTTGTTAATGAAGACGGCACTCCGTGTGTAGATAGCAACGGCGAACAAGTAATTCACCAATGTCCGGTGATGGAAGAGTACGTTTCGCAGACGGCACAAGAAGAGGTGCGCGAGACGGTGGTCATTCAAGAAGCGCAGGAGGAGATTACCGAGACAATCACCATACCGGCGGTTGAAGAGGTTACTGAAACAATCACCATCCCAGCAGTCGAGGAAGTGACCGAGCGCGTGTTGGTTAGTAAAGCAGTTGCCGAGTACACCGAGACACGGGTGGTTGTTGAGGCAAAGGATGCGTGGACAGAAACACACATCACACGACCAGCAGAAGCGGCTGTTGAGGAAGTTACAGAACGCCGATTGGTCAGTGAAGCAGTGGAAGCTGCGGACGCTGTGTACGAGACAGTGACAATCCCAGCGGATGAACGACCAGCAGACGATGACACGGTGCGGCTTGGTCTGATAGCGCAAGACGTACAGACCGCAATGACTGAAGCTGGTGTTGAGTTCGACATAGTGAACGAATCGCCCAACGGGAAGCTGTCGCTGAAGTACGGCAACTTAGTGATGCCGCTTATTAAGGCGGTGCAGGAGTTGTCAGCACGGGTGAAAACACTGGAAGGATAATGGCTGCTAAACGAAAAGGACTTTACGCAAACATCCACGCAAAGCGTAAGCGCATAAAAGCGGGGAGTGGTGAGAAGATGCGGAAGATAGGATCGAAAGGCGCACCAACAGCTAAAGCGTTTAGACGATCAGCAAATAAAAAATAATTTGGCCATGGCTAAAAAAACAGAAACAGAAAACAAGCAGACCGTTGTTATCAACGGTGAGGAGCATAACGTAGCGGACTTGTCACAAGAGCAGGTGACGTTACTAAACCATGTAGCTGATCTGGAAAACAAGATTCGACAGATTAGTTTCAACCTAGACCAAACACAGGGAAGTAGAAACTACTTTATGGGTTTGTTAACTGAAGCACTAAAAGCAGAGCCAGAGGCTAAGCAAGAAGCTAGCAGTTAAGATGTGGGATCGGACACGGCAAATCTTATACAGACTCTTGGATTCCCTGTTGTCGCTGCGGCGGCAGCAGGAATCTTTGGGTATAAGATCGTCTTCTATGTCCTGCGCGATTTGTCGGGAGAGATTAAAGAGTTATATACAATTATCGTAAAGTTAATTGATAGGTTAAACGGAAATGACAAGGAGACGCACAAGCTTGCAAAAGAAATTTCAATGTTACGGGTTGAAGTTAGTTCGCTCTATAAATGCATGGGAATTAGCCCCAAAAACAAAAAGATTTCTAATGATAGTCGGGATTAGCTTGTTTGTGATTACGCTTAGTGGTTGTAAGTCGTTGCCGGGAAAACTGGAAATTGATACGCCGTTTTTTGATATAGAATACGAAGGAGATAAAGATGCCTAACGTTGGAGGAGTACAATACCCATACACACCGCAGGGAATAGCTGCTGCACAACAAGCGCAGTCGCCGCCCTTAACGAGTCCATCACATCCGATGGCTCAACGCCAAACGCAAGACTTGCAATCATACCCGTTATGGAGGAACTCACCACAATCAATGCTTTATGAAGGCGATCCTTCGTTTTACGGAACACAACGACAAGTACCAGACTTAAGCCCGTCAAGGTATGGTGTTGGTTCTGCCGCATACAGAGGTTCAGCAACCCCTTATCAGAGGAGAAGTCCATCAGCACCAAACGCAACGGTTCCGACATACGAAGACAGGTACACTATGCAATCTGATCCAACCAGTCTGGTTGGCGGCGCACCGATAAGGGGTCAGCATTCTTACGCAAGAAGTCCGTCTAATCCGGCAGCACAAAGACCAACGCAGGACTTACAGCAATACAACGAGCCACCAATACAAGGTAGAATGGAGGGCCAAGGTATTTTAGGAACACTTGGTTATAGTAATGAAGCTATGCCATCAAGACAAGATTTAAGCAATGTGGTTGCATACGGTGATTCTGGATTGAGATATGGTGATAATCGTATAGCGTTTAGTCATCCGCAATTACTAGGAGGCCCATCAAGTCCTTGGTATCGGCCTATTGCACAAGCACCGAGAGGTCAAGTAAACGCGAATTACGGGCAAAGCCCATCTAACCCTAACTGGAAACCAGCAGAATAAATTATGGCAATACGAAAAAGAGGCGGTCAACGCTTAATAGAAATGGCTCGAAAAAGTCGTAAGGCAAAAGAGTCAAGAGTCGGCGGTAAACGCTACGTCACACCAACCAAATCTAAAGCTAAGGCTGCGGTGACTAAACGTAAAGGTACAACAACAACGTACAAACCCAAACCCAGCCCGCAACTGAAGCCCGCTCCCAAGAAAAAGGCGGTCAAGAAGGCAACACCAAAGCCTGTCGCTAAGAAGGCAAAGAAAAGTGACGCTCAGAAACTAGCGGATTATCGTAAGAATCCGACTAAAGGAATGGCTCCACGTAATTTAAGAACACCAGCACAACGCGCTGCACTTAAAAAACGTTTGAAGAATCAAATGTCTGAAGCCAGCGGTATGTCTAAGCTTGCGTCTGGTTTAACGAAAGACATTGGTGATGCAGAATTTGCAACAGACTTGGCAATAACAGCTGCCACACTGCCTTTGGGAGGCCCAGTTGGCCGTGGTGCTTTAACAGGTGCGAAGGCTATTGGCAGAGGCGCGAAAGCTGTAGGGTCTAAAGCACTTACAGGCGCAAAAGCTACAGGTCGAGCTGCAAAGAAGGGTGCTAAAGCAGCAGCAAAAGCAACAAAACGTGCCGCTAGAAAAGCTAGAGTTGGCATGAAGAAAGCTGATCGCAAGTTGTTGAAGGCGCAAGGGTTGAGCCGTCAAGGCGGTAAAGTCCGCAAGATTAAAAAGCCAAATCCATTTGGCAAGAATGCAGCTAATGCAAAGCCAAAGGCCAAGAAAGCCACTGGTAAACAACAAGACGCTCAAGTAAAAGCCTATAAAGCAGATAAAGTTAAGAAAGGTAAACGTAAAGCAGAGCAAGCGCGTAAAGATGCTGTAGCTGCAAACAAGCGAGCGGCTGAAAAGAAAAGAGCCAGAAAAACAGAAATGGGCTACGCGCAGCAGGAGATAAACAGAAGGGCAGCATCAAGGGCTGCTGCTAGGAATCGAAGGCGTAGATCATGACTGAAAGACAACAACTAGATGACTTCACAAGAAGAATTTGTCACGCAGTTGAGTATTCCGAACAGGAACTTGACTTGACAATGGAGCAAATGATTGGTGTAATAGAAGTTGCCAAGCAAATGATCCTTAATAAATTCTTGCATGAACCTAGATGATTTAAAAGTTTTTGCGGCTTCGGTCTCAGGAATAGGAAACTGGCTACTTGAAATTGACATACTACTGAAAGTTTCAATTAGCATTGCTACGCTATTTTATATAGGGTTAAAGATACGTCACTTATTAAAGCAATGAAAGACGCAAAACTAACCAGAGCAGGTGTAAGTGGTTTTAACAAACCAAAGCGTACACCATCACATCCAACCAAGTCTCACGTTGTAGTTGCTAGAAGTGGTGGACAGACAAAGACTATTAGGTTTGGTCAACAAGGCGTTAAAACCAATCAAACTGTAGGGCAACGCAAAGCTTTTAAAAGTAGACACCAAAAGAACATATCTAGAGGGCCAATGTCTGCTGCTTATTGGGCAGATAAAGTTAAGTGGAGTCCAAGCAAAACAAAATCTAGCTCTAGCAAGTGGAAGAAGGGGTCGTAATGACAGGAAAAACTCTTACTAAACGGCAAGTAAATGCTTTAGCAAAGCACTCAAAACATCACACAGCGCGTCATATAACCAGCATGAAACAGCTAATGAAGAAGGGTAGAACTTTTACAGAATCGCATAAAATAACAATGAGTAAAATAAGAAAGTAATGTTATCAGGAAAGAAAACTTATGTAACGGCAATCGGCGGCATTCTTGCTGCTGTGGGTGCTTATTTCTCCGGTGAAATGGAGATGGGCGTAATGATAAACGTAGTGGTTACTTCGTTGTTGGCAGTCTTTTTGAGGAAGGGCGTAAAGAGCGACACGAATGGGAATAGTTAAACTACTGGCTACACTGTTTAAAGCCATACCGTCATTGGAACGGTTGGTTTATAAAATTGTAGATGCACTAAAGGAAGCCAATGCAAAGAATCGGCTGGAAGACAAGTTGGGCAACATTGATGCTCTTATTGATGGTGAGCGCGTGCAGCACACCACAACTGGAGGGAGTGAAGGAGTTAAGCCAACACCCACAGTTCCAAAAAGCAAGAGAGTCAGCGCCAGAGTTCACAAGGGCCGCACTAAGAAAAGTAGCAAAACTAGAGTATGAGATTGAGCGCAGGTGATAGAGATGAGTTACAAGATAACTTAGATGAATTGCTAAGTGCTGTAAGGGAATTAAAGCATGAGTTGGTCAACAATAACGAAGAGGTCAAGCCAAGCCGTGGTCGCCATCACAAAAACAACCGCAACAACGGTGACGGCTACAACAAAAAGAACAAAGCCAACAATCGTCGCAATCACTAAACGATGAGTGCTGAATACATAATTGACAGGTTTGGGCGTAAGGTTGGTCTTAACGCAGGTGACTCCAATCAACGCTACGTTATCCTCGACTTTCTTAACGAGGCAATGCAGTCAATCTATGAACACGTTGATATTCCCGGCTCATTAGTTGAAGAGGAATTTTATGTTGCAGGTAAACAGCGCATTGCATTAAGTCGTGATGTTCATGCTATTCGTGCGATGCGCGAAAAAGAATCCAAGCTGACTTGGAGTATTAACAATCTCTTATCAGAATATAACCAAAACAATTGGCGAAGTGACAGTCGTTGTTGGCGTGTTGTTGGTTATGAGCCACTTAAGAAATCTTTGGCATCTGGAACAACTGCTACACGAGGTTCAACTGCAACAGGCTTGACGTTGCTTGCTTATGCTAATATTGCCGCAACAGAAAAGTTTGCGATTACGTTTGAGACATCCACATCAGACAGGCAAACAGTTACGATAACTCCCGGCACACACACAGGATCATCGCCAGATTCTACCGCTATAACACTTGCGACACAGCACACTATATCGGGTGTATCTAGCATTCGTCGTTACGATACAAACAATGAGCGTTACGGAAATCATGCAGAGGATAGTGGCGGTTTGATGAAGCTTGTAGACACAGCGGATAACACCATTATTTACTCTGAGATACCACACGACGAGACTGAGGCTCAGTACATGATAGTGGACATCTCCGAGTTTCCTTGGGATGACACAGCGGTACAGGACGATTCGCACACGCTGCAAGTGTTGTACAAGAAAAAGCTGAAGCACATTAAAAACGACAACGATCCATTTCCGCTCTACGGTTTTGAGAACATTGTGATGCACAAGATGATGCAGTTGTTCATGGAAGAACAAGGCAAGCTGCAAGAGTCTATGGTTTACGATGGAAAAGTAACACGCGATCTAGGTCGCAAGATAGCTGACCTTGAGCGTGGGCAAAAACGTATTATGCAATTTGGAAGACATAGTCACGACAGTCTAACTTTGTCACGACGCTGGCACTATCACCGTGGCTGATTACTCACAACAGTCGTTTGTTGGCGGCATGAATATGTCGGTGGATGACACTCGACTAGGTGAAGACGAGTATAAGTTTGCCAGTAACGTTCGCAATCGCTTTGGTACACTTGAAGGAATTAAGAACGTTAACGACATTTCCAGCAGCATAGGTGCATTTACGGCTAATCCACCAGTACAAAAAATTTATTCTATTGGTGAGTTTGTATTTGTCTTTTTTGATGGCGGTTGTAAATATCGCAAACCATTAAACCCCGATAGTACTTGGGCTGTTCTTTATGGTGGTGGCACGATGAGCAGATCAGCTGAGATATTTGTGCAAGCTGTTCCAGCATCCACTCAGAACTTTTTACGCAAAGAAACACAAGTAGCGGGAGCGTCACTTGAGTTGGATACAGAAGTAGCGGTTCAAAGAACAGTTGCAGCTATTATTGTGCAGGACGGTGTAAACCAACCAAAAATTATAGAACTAGTAGGTGGTTATGCAACGGACAGAACAGCCAAGACTTACGCTGAGTGGTCTGATGGAACCTACACATCGCGTGAATACATTCCAATAGGAAAGCAAATGGCTTTCTTTAACAACAAATTATTTGTTGTTAGTACAGACGGGACAGAAATTTATCATAGTGTGAGCGGTCGCCCAATGGATTTTGTTGTACCGATCACAACAGCGGGTAACAAAATAAACGCTGACGAGACAATTGGTGGCGCACCGGCAACAGCTTATACAGTCGGCTATAATGTAATTACAGCGTTATCGGTATTAAACAACGAGTCACTATTTGTTTCAACATTGGGGGGAAGCTACGCTGTCATGCTGGACTATACGATGACAGTGTTTGCAGAGCCAATGTTCAAGAAGCAATACTTGTTTACTGCCAACTCGATTAACCAGCATTCGTTTGTTGACTTGCTTGGTGACTTTGCCTTCATTGATCCCGAAGGTTTGCGTTCATTTAACGCTGTGATGCAGTCAAAGAACGAGGGACGCAATTCAGTCTTCTCACTTAAAGTCGCTCGACTGTTTAAAGGTGTTGTGCAAGACACCAGAAAATGTGCCGCTATAGTATACGATGATTACGCTCTATTTGCGTGTAACACAATCTTTGGTCACGGCATCCTTGTCTTTGACACACTCACAAAACAGTTTGTAAGTTTTGATCAACTCACCGATGACAGTGGCAACAATATTGGGCCTGTCATAGAATTTGCCAAGGTGGAAACAAACAACAAGCGAGAGCTATTTGCGGTCACGCACGGGACACAATGCAAGAGCGCAACGATTAACAACGGAAGTGGTTACTCGGTTGGTAGTGGGTTAACAATAACTGTTGATGCACTACCAATAAAATTGTCGTCAGGCACTGTTCTGGAATTTCCCGGTGGAGGAATATTGACTCTTACATCAGGAGCAAATGCAGGAGCTACCTCTTTATCTGGAAATCTGACCATAGCTAACGTGGTTGACAATGAAAAAGGTATCGGAGATCAAGACTACAAGTGTGTTAAGTTATTTGAGGGTTCTAACTACGCAACGGCATACGTCGAGACTAGAGCATTTTGCACCAACGATACCAGAGTCGAACAGAAGCCGCAGGAACTTCGTCTTTTATTTAGCAAGTTACAATCAGCCTCGTCAGTCACGGCCACTCAACGTGTAAATGATGAGACAACACCAGACACATCGGCTGGCTCACAGTCAAAAACATTGGCAGCGCAATCCACGCCGATTACATTTCCCGTAACTTTGTCAACAGTATGGAGTGGGCCTAAGCAAATACAAAATTTACTTTACAATTTTCAAGGCGGCCAACAGGGTTGGAAAGTGTCTTACGCATTGAAATGGACTAATGGAATTAACCTGTCAAACATACAACTTCAGACACAAAATATTACTCCTATGAATCCAATGTTATCACAAGCTTATGTCAGTTAACGTATCTCACACAGATTTTACAGACGCGACCACGTTGTTCGCTAACCTTGCGGCAGCGAACGCCATGCTTGACGGTCTGACAGTACCAGACGCGACAACCAGCACGGATGGTGTTGTGAAGAAGGCAGCACTAGTAGCTGACCCTTCTGGTAATAGTGCAACAAATAATCAAACGGCAATTATTGCTATTTTAACAAGCCTTAAAAACGCTGGCATCATGTCCAGCTCATAACATCATGCCTAGTATTGAAGAAATTCTAAACCCCACAAAGTGGCTCGACTTACTCAGTAGTGCTGGGCAAGCCGTATTAAAACCGTTCATAGACAATCTTGGTGGAATGTTTAAGGAGGGCGGTATTTTGTCTGGCGATATGCTAGGCAACGTAATGCAAGCATTCATCATATCTGAAGCATTCGGCAAAGATGACACGGCAAAGGATGCTATTAGGCAGAATACAGAAGCATTCAAAAAAGCACTTCCAGAGTTTGTTGAGGCAAAAATTGCCGCCGGTAAAATGGAAGCAACTGCACTAGCAGATGCTAATGATTTAATTGAACTTGGTTTCTTAACTAAACGCAATCCTGACGGCACAGTAAAATCTCAAACACAAATAAAAGACGCTCAAGGTCGAGGTACTGGTAAGCGTGATTTGTATAACAGAGTAAACTTTGGAACAGAAACACAATATCTAACTGATGCACAAGGTAACATTGTTAAGCAGATTGATAAACAGGGCAAACAAGTTCCAGTTGTATTAGAAGAGGGTGTAGAAGGTCAATACCAGCTAGAGAATAGACAACGCCGTGAACAAGAAAGACTAGACCGTAGTGCTTACGCAGCCAATCAAGCTGATATTTATTCCAAAGATACTGGTACTGGAAAAACTGTTGGTGAAGGTATGCGGGCGTTTGAGGAAGCGGCTGCACCCCATCTTGCTGATACGCAAGCACAACAAGCTTCAAGCCTTCAAGCATTGCTTGCATCACAAGACCCCACAAAGTTGTCTGGCTCAGAGATGTCCAATGTTGAGCGTGGCTTGGGTCGGATGGGTATTGGTGTGGGTCGAACTGCTGAGATGGACAAGTACAAGGCAGCCATGACCTTTGGTGATGCTTTGTCACAGAAACAACAGCGGCTTGGTCAAGCATTGGCGCAAACTGGATCAGTCGCATCAAGTTTTGGTAGTGGTTACAATCCCGGCGTATTGCAGGGACAGACAGGTGTTCAGAATGTATCTCAACCGGGAAATCAAGCCAACTTTGGTAATGCAGCGGCTAATGTTTATAGCGGCACGACTGGCATGACTCAGAAATTTCAAAACCCAAGCGCAACCAAGTCAGGAATATTCCAAGAGTTAATTATGGGCGGCGGTAAAGGAGATGGAGGTAAGTAATGGCTAGTTTATTTGATGTAGTAAATAGGAGACGCCGCTCGAAAGAGTTGGCTGATAAGTTTCGCGAGGGCGCATCGCCAGAGGAGCTTGCGTACTTTGACCGCTTTTACCAAGAGCCATCGTCTAGTCCAGTAATGGCGCGTGGTGCGCTTGAGGGTGAGTTGGATTCAGCAGATGCTTTGCAGCGGCAGTTGATGGCGCGAGGCATGAATAATCTACAAGCTCAAGATGCAGTCAGACGTGCTAAAGAACAAGAAGAAGCCGAGCTAGATCGAATGGCAAGCTATATTGCTGAAACCCGTGGCCCCAATACAATTGGAGGAACTGGTACGGGAAGTTATCAAGATTACCAGCAATCAGTAGGTACAGGCCAATCGCAAGAAGGCAGATACGCAGCTTATAAAAGAGGACAAAGCCAGCAAATCCCACAACCCACAATCAATGAATTTCCTGAACCACCATCTGAAGATTGGGGAAAGAAGCAGTTAGATTTTGAGGATTGGTCAGCACAGAATCCCCCGACAGGCCCACAGCCGCTAGGTCTTGATGATTGGTCAAGGCAAGTTGCTATGCAACAACGAATGGCTGGTGATGTGAGTGCGGCAGCAGACGCTCAATATAAAAGTGAGACCGTTGATGATCGCATTGGTATGCTGCAAGAACAGGCAAAAGTATTGCCTAAAGAACTTGAAGCTAAAGGTGCAAGCGCAGAATTAACCGCTGCGTATATGCGTGAGCTACACAAACACCTTGGAGTTGCATCAGCTTACCCACAAGACTCACCCGAACATCAGAATGCAATGAACGAGGCAGAACAGTTGCACAGACTTGTTAAAGGAACTTCGGGCAGTGGTTTTAGTTCGTATGGTGCTGCTAATTTTATTAAATCGGTTGAAGATGGAGTTCAGCGATCACAAGCATCTGGTGAAATTGTTGGTGAAGAAGGTGGGCAACAACTTATGGCCCCAAGGCAAACTTACCTTGAAGGTGAATATCGGAAATGACCCTTGAAGAAAAGAAGGCAAGATTTCGTAAAAGACATGGATTAGCAGACGATTATCCTGTCTTCACGCCCGAAGAAGCTGAGGCTAACAGACAGGCCCAGCAGATGAGTTCTGTTGGCGCAGCCTTTGAGGCAGCAAAAGATGAAGCAGTTCCCGGTCTTTTTGGTTTGGCCGGACTCAAGGGGGCTATACAAACTATAGGGAAAATTCCTCTTCCCGGAATTCCCGGTAAAGTAGCCAAAGGTATTGGTATATTTGGTACTGCAATTGGCAGCGCAATAGCTGGACACAAAGTCCAAGACAAAGTTCTTGAAGCAGTCAGGGATGAGGACACAAATCAAGCCGACAAACTTCTTTCACAAGAACTTCGCAAAGAACATCCAATTGCATTTACAACTGGTGAGGTTGTTGGTGGATCATTGGGCGGCGGTATTGGGCCATCAACACAAAACCTTAAAGGTTTAGGCGAGCTTGTAAGAACTGGTGCTGGGTTGCGCGGTAAAGCTAACAAAGAACTTGTTAGCCATACACTACAAGAAGCCGGTGTTGGTGCAGGTGTTGGTATGGCACTTGAAGGTGCGCGTCAATATTCCGAGGGAGACTTTAAACCCGGCGCAATGATAACCACTGGCATTGGTGGTGCGTTGTTTACCAAACCAGTTTTACACGGCAAGAAGCTTATAGGTACACCAACTGTTCCTCAATCTGAAGCGCAGATTAGAGAACAAACAAGTGATGTTGAATTTGCTAACGTAACACAACCGAAGGTAAACCCTGACGCACAATTTGCTGATGAAACAATTCAACCAACTATTGAGCAAACCACCGCCCAAGAAGTTGTTTTCTTAAACGATCCAAGTCTATCGCCAGTGCAAAGGGCTGCGCGAATTGATGACTATCAGAAGATGTTTATGAGCAAGAAGGCTGGTGATGATGCGGCGAAAAAACCCGGTAAAAATCCTGCCAAAGAAAGCTCAAAGAAAGACGCTAGTGATCAGCTAAATAAAAAAGCATCAGCCAAGCCAGAAGGTTTAGATGATCCACAAATAGACGAAGCACTTGCGAAAAAGTTTGGCGATGAGGTTAAGATTGGAGTTAAGAGAGCAGTTGCAAATATCTCTGACGAAAAATTAAGCAACATTGAACGCATGGCTCAAGGCGGTGCTGCTCGTCAATATGCCGATGAGATTAACCAGACTCCGGCAGAACTTCGCACAAAACTTGAAGCAGAGATTACAAAGAATCTTGGCCCTGACAGTTGGTTGACTGTTAAAAATCTAATGGCTCAACGCAACACGAGTATTAGATTAGCTGTAGATGAACTTGTTGATCAAGCTGGACGAACAGTTTACGGCTTTACGCCAAGAAACAGTCGCACAATTGTATTGTCTCCAGCTATGCTGGAAGAAACCCCTTTTCACGAAGTCGCTCATGTGTGGGCAAGCGACATGATTGGCTCAGTCAGTCGTGACGGTCAACCAACTGCTGATTCTAACGCCATGAAAGGATGGCTAAAAGAGTTGTATGATGTAGATGAGAGTTCAACTGTTAAAAGCAAAGACGATGCGTTGGAACAGTTTGCAAAGGAGACAGGAAGGCAACTAGCTGATAGGATGTTGAAGTTGCCGAAAGGTAAGTTTGATAAAATGCGTCGGTGGTTTTCTGATATTCAACGAGGCCGTCGCATGGCAACTGGGAAATCTAGGAATAGAAATGACATCTTAGATTTCATGGCGCAACGCATTGAGATTGATAGAAACCCGCTTGCAGACACCGACTTAATGGCAAGAGAAGGTCAAAGCCTTGCGAGTTTTGTAGACTCAGCAAAGGTTTTTGATACGCAGTTGGGCGATCCATCAGAGAGTCACAAGTCAACAACCACAATTGATGGCGTTAAGTATGAGTCAGTTGCAAATGCTTATGCTGTCCCGACAGAGATTGCCAAGCTGTTTAATGTTCCCGATATGCCGAAAGGCTTTGCCAAGAAGTATGCAAATGAGTTGAACAAGCTGAAAGCATCTATCATGGAGGGCAATGAGTACACGCCTAGCCTAGATTATGTGCAGTCATTTAGCTTGGCTGAAGTTGATGATTACCCAGCAGCTTACAAAAGCATGATGCAAGGTTTGCAGAAGCGTAACACAGGTGCGCTCAAGCAAATCTTCAAGATGTTTGAGGATGATCCAATCGACATTACTTTGGAGACAAGCCAGCCCGATATGTACCGAGGCTTGTACGATGAGACTGAGATCAAGATTAACATTCCCACAATAGATGATAATTTTGATATGGTCTTGGCTCAACAGTTAGTTAAGCGACACTTACGGGATAATCAAGATGTGCTGAAAGACCTTACAGGTGTATGGCAGCGATTAACGTTTGGTGATACTTGGTTTCAAGGCTATGAGCCTGAGCTTGTTACAAGGTTTTTGAAGTTCGCATCCCAGCATGATATGCCCGAAGAGTTCGCGGCAGTGGTTGCACGTTACAGTGAAGACCTTGGAGTAGATGGTGTTCAACTCAGTTATCGAGGTCAGTCGGAATCAATGCGTAACAACTTCGCGAAGTATCACGACAAGATGTTGAACCAAGGTAACTCATTGCACTTTGCAATGAAAAACCTGCCTGATGATGTACGCAAAGCTTTTGCCCAGACGATGTTAAACAAGTCTAGTATGTGGGATGATGCAGATACATTCCTTGCAGACTTTGATTCCATGATAAACACGTTTGGTGTTAGTGGCTCACACGCTCGCAATCGCTTTAACAGATTAAGCCGATCACCAAGACACGTTATAGATGGCTTGGTGAGTAAGGAATCTTTTGTAGCACTTGATGGTTTTAACAGGCTGTGGCCTCGCGTTGATGCAGCACCTCACGTTAGCCCGTTGGATCGTGGCGGTAAATTCTTAGAGGATTTGTGGTCAAAAGATGTTGTCCCGTTTGAGCAATCCAAGTTCACAACGATGCCAGCGTTGGACGCAATAACCCAGTTGTCTGAAGAGGCAATTAATATTAAGGGTCTGAAGAATATATTTGAGCGAGTTACGACTCCACCGATACCACCAAGGCGCGTTGATTATCATAGATCAACTAAGACTGCAAAAGATTCATCTACTATAGATATTGCAAATATGCTCAAGAATGAGCCGCTGAATGCTACTCCAATAGACTTTGAAGGGCAGATGTCCCGCAAGAAAACTTTGGATGCAGAACGTGCCAAGCGATATGCAACCTTACCTGACTTCAATGCCAGAGAGCCGAAGACTTGGAAACCATTTCAGATGGCATTGCGTGGAGTGCGTCCTGTTGTTGACAGGATCAGAGAGATTGGGCTTACACCAGCAGCCAAGAAATTGGCAAGTCTTGTTGCAGACTCGTTTAATGCAACACTCAAGGATGAAACATTATTGAATGGTCAATACCTTGAGAAGCTTATGTTAATTCACAGCGAAGTTAAGATGTCACCAGCCGAGCTTGATGACCTTGGTGATTTTCAGTTACAGCGTTGGCACAAGAAGCTTGGGTTACGTGAGAAGTATGATCCAGAGTTATTTCAAAGATACACAGAGAACCCACGGATGCGTTACTATGATCGTGCGATTCAAAACATCATGCGTGACACACGCCAGTATCAGAATGATATTGGAATGATGGTGGAATCACATCGGGATGGTAAGCCAGTGCTTTCTCCCGGCAAGTACACACAGGAATATACGCCAGAAATTATTACACAGGAAGTTCGGACTGTGATGATGAAGCGTGAAACTGCGAGTCCCGAATATAATAAGCTAAAGCAAGAGGCTGTTGACTATTGGACAGGACTTGCAAAACGCTTTGACGAGAAGCTTGGCTCTGACGATCTTGACACAACACTAAGTATTGGCGAGGACGGCACACCACTTAAAGATGGCGGTGAAAATGATGCCGATAAGTTGCGGATAAAGTTTGAGCAATTGTTTGATAAGCTTGCGTTAAGCTTTCAAGGCAAAGAGAAAAAACTTGGGTCACACAAGTTTAAGGCATTGCGTGTTGCCACAGGTAAGTATGGTTTACCACCACATTGGGTTGAGCGTAATGCACTTCAACGACTGACTCGTTACGTTGTCCGCTTCTCGAAAGATGCAGCTTACTTTAAGAACGTTGAAGCAAAACCTGAAGTTCGCAAAGTTCTTGGAATACCAGATCAAGCAGGTAACTACAGTGATCTTGATATTGAAGGTCTCGAAAAAGGTGGGCCATTTAATTTAAAGAATGTCATAGACGGCAAGATAGTTGATACAAACAAGAAAGGTTTTAGCAAAGACACACAAGCTTCGCATGAGGTACTTGATGATTTTATGCAAGGGTTTGTAGGTTACTACGAAGGTTGGGATATTTGGACACGCACATTTAACCGAATGGTTACATCCAGTTGGCTGGGATTCGGTGCGGGTATGCGTGATCTTTTATCCTCTTATATGTTTGCGTTGCCCTATATGCGAACACAGGATTTGCCAATCTTGGCAACACATTTAGTTGGCTGGAGTAACGCTTGGGTTAAAAGCTTTGAGATGGGCGTAAATAAGACTTCGCTGAACAATCTTGAGTGGCGACAGTCAGGGGCGAGTGAGGTTACAGATCAAGTAAACAAGGTAGCTGATGTTCTCTTAAAAGTTGGTGGCCGTAACACTCTTGAACAAGTTACACGAACCTTACAGTTTGCTTTTGGTAGGCAGCTTACTTTGCAAGCATTGCGGTCACATAATAAAGCGACCATTGGTATTCCAGATTGGACAGCAGACAGACTTCTTAAGGCTGTTGATCAGCAGATGGGTGGCGGCGCAAACTTTCAAGGCAAACGCAAGAGCTTGTATGATTACATTGGCCAACCAAAACATAAGATTCCAGATGAAATTTTAGATCAAGCAGCAGCCGCTTGGGTTGAAATTAATCAAGGAACATACGATGTACGAGGTCTGCCAAAGTTTACGCAACGCGGTGTTCCAAGTATGTTTACATCGCTTGCACGTTGGTCAATAGAGAAGTCTGATCGGATGGTTAAAGATGTGCTGTTGCCACTTACAACACAGAACGATCCTTTGCCGTTGATCAAGGCAACGTTTGGCGCAGTGCTTGGCGGTCAGGCAATTGTTTACTTGAGTGAAGAGATCGCAAATAAAATACAAAGCGATCCCAAGTTGATTGAAGCAATTCAAATGGAGAATCCCAAGGAAGCTGCACAAGCTGTCATGTCGTCCGTGGCTTTTGCTGGTTACTTTGGAATACAGTCATCAATCGTGCATGATCTTGTAAGGGCATCTCGTTACGGTGTGCTTGAAGGGATTCCCGGTGGCCTTACGTTCCCCGCAGCAAACGCTGCATTTACAATAGCTAAAGATTTCTTTCATGTAGTTAGTTCTGGTGAAGCTGCTGGCGATAACTGGTGGGATACTTGGATGACGTTTGTACACAATACATTCAACGGTCTTAACCAGACTATGCGTTATGCTAGTCAGCACATTATGTTGTCTGATGAGATGTCAGACTTTAATGCAAGGGCGCAGCTTAGGAAGTTTACAAGACTTGAGGAGGGAGAGGTGCAACCGGGAGTTCCGTCTGGCATGAGCAATCCATACACTTGGCCAGCCCGTCGAGCTTTCCAACGGTCGAATACTATGGCTGAAGCGCAAAGGCTTTTACCCGCAGCATTGAATGAAGCTGCTGAGAAAGCTATAAGACAACACCCCAACAATCCTGTTGAACAGAACAAACACTTTCAGAATAACTACAGGCAATTGTACAATCTTGATTGGCACGTTACACCTGCATTGCCTGACAAGAGAGACCCAGTAAGCCATCTCAAGCGTATGCGTTACTTGGGTCTGGAAGGGCCGAAGGAAGTAAACAGAGGTAAGGGTGATTTGACTAAGATTCTAGGCAAGAAGATAACAGGGGGAATGCAGCGGGGAACAATTATTTCCCAAAAAGAAGCGAAGCGATTAATGGAAGCTGAGAAAGCTGCCTTTAATTTGAAAGAACCCAAGAGGAATTTGGTGCTTCGCGCAGTTGCGAACAAAGGGCGAGCCTACTAGAGTGCATAATGGCGATCAATGGGAGAAACTAATAACTCCTGCGACATCTTAATATTCGCCATGTACCATTATGCTAGGTAGGAACACAGAAACCTACCTAAAAACTCATAGTATTGTAGACATCATCAACAAGAGCCTTATACCAGCCATTGTTGTTTTCTACCTGCTCTGTAGTGACTAAGAACTCTAGTACTTGGTCTAGCTCTTGTTTACTGATTTCAGAGACAAAGTTCAACCACAATTTCTTGTAGCGAACTCCGACATCTGACTCGATTATGAACCGCAAGATGTGCTTTGTAACCTCCCCGATAGGATTTCTACCGACTGTGTTGAAGGCTTCGTGCATCTTGTGTTCCGTTATGGCCAATAGTTTGGCTGCTCGTTTAATATCATCAAGGTCAATGATGAGATTTGTCTTGTCTGAGAAGTGTATGAGCATCGCTGTCTTTAGCAGATGAACATTCTTGCGTCCATAGTAGTTGTCTAGTCGCGGGTCTTTGTTCACTCGCTTGGAAGACATTTCACCAGACTCATACCACTCCTTGTGCCACGCCGAGGCTTCTTCTGACAAACGGACTTCACCAGAGACTTCGCGTAGTTTGTATAGATGATCAACAATGTCAGAGCGACACTTGATCTGCTTGTCCGAAAGGCCGGGAAATTGCCTAAAGAATCTAGGCGCATGACCAAACACAACGATGACACGCGACGTGAAACCTTGGGAGATTATCTTGTCGCTGAATGCCTCACGAATAAACGATGGTGTAGTACCGCCGAGTAGTGTGACGCAAAGGTTTGTAATGTTATCGTCTCCTTGATGCTTACTCCTATATTGATAGGAGCGAGCATCGTAGAATTGATTCAACATATTAACCATGTCTTCGGAGTTCTTTCTAAAAAGAACTCCAAGCTCCTCAATCATAAAACAGATTGAGTGATGAGATCGCTTACGCTTTGCATTACCGCCAAGCCTTTCATCAGTGATCTCGAATGTTCGCATACAATCATCACGCATATAACGCAGCAAGGACTCTTGCGTTGTTGTATCCGCACCGTATGGAAACATGGGAACCATTGCATTCTTATCCTTGTTTGGTTCCATCAACTTCTCACTCTTGATTATGTCCGTGACTTGTGAGATCACCCGTGACTTACCGGCAGCGGGAGGCCCAACCAAGAGCGTGAATATATTAGGATAGATTGCCATTGAGTCTGGATACAACCATACCCGACGCTGTAGAGCGGCACTTATAAGACTATAGAATCCCCAATCTATAAACAGATCGGGAGACTCCATGTCCTTGAGATAATATCTCCATTTGTCAGGATTCGTCATCTATCAGTGCCGCTGTAAGGTTGTTTAGGATTGTGTACTCATCAAACTTCAACGTAAAAACGTTTCCATTTACTGTCATCACCAACAAATCCTCATAAGAATTGTCATCGCCTATCACCTTGTCCAACGCCACACTTACTTGATTATCATTTTTATTATACGATACTATCGACTTCATTCATTTCCTTCCAGTTATGTCCGACCAACGCTTCTGAACGCATTTGAAATGGTTCACCACGAGGCGAGACGAGTTTACGATTCATGTGTTTCATTGCCTCACTTGCAACAAGTGGGACATCCTTCTCATAGCATTGGAGTAGGACGCTATCGTGATTGTTTTGCAATACATCAACGCCCATGTCCAATAAGTCTTGTCGGTTTTGTAGCTCAACAAAAGCTAGGTTAGTGATACAGCCCACTGTTGATTGCGGTACAAAGGCGTAAGCCTCCTTGTACATTGATTCATCAATGAGTCCTGTGAATGTTCGCGGATAACCAAAGAGATTCTTTAGCATCTTCGTTTGTTTGAGTGTGCTGATAGTTTCGTTATGCCATTGATTGATCTCAGGGAATAACTTGTGATAGGTTGAAAGGAATCGCTTGGCTTCTTTAGCTTCCAGTGCAACTGCGCCTCGCGATTTTTGTAGTATGTTAATGCGGAATGTGGGGAACTTCATACCATAGTTGCTGGCGTGACAAACCATCTTCGCCATGAAGTAGTAACGACGATCTGCTGCCCAATCATCACTAGCCTTGATGACTTTGTTTAGTTCATCCCAGCCCTTGATTGATTTGAGTTGTGTGATTGGTGCGTTACAAAACTCATCCACACTTCTCCCAAGCTCGGCAGCCCATACGTCAGGGAATAGACGCAAGGCAACAAAGACATGGGATTTAATGTTCTCAAGGAATAGAGTCCTGAAGTTTCCCGGCACACAAAGATAACCAACGATCATTGCCTCCGCTCCTGACTGATCGACCTGTACAAGTACTTTGTCTTTGTCAGCAATGAAGAGACAACGAAGTTTCTTGGGTATGTTTTGTACGTTCGTTCCCCATTTGCCTAGCAAGCGGCGACTAGCCAGCCTGTAGGTTGTTGTTCCAGCCAGATTGTAGGCAGTTGTTATCCTGTCTTTCATCGGCTTTGTGTGAAGACCCTCGTAAGGAGGGAACTTTAGTTGTCCTGTCTCTTTCGCAACAGAGCGATAACGCAAGATGATAGAGACTGCCGGTAGGTTGTGCTTTAGGCGCAACTGAAGCAGCGTCTTCTCGTTAGTTAAGTCTCTGTCAGGTTTCTTCAAACCAAGACCTTCATAGAGATAGGCTGATACTTGTTTTGGGCTATTAGGATTTAACTCCCGACCAAGTAGAAGGCCAAGTATTCTGCGTAACTGGAATTGATAACGTTCGTTGTACATGGTTATCATGCGTAACTCTGGTGTATCAATGTGCATCCCTTGCAGCATTGCAGTCAGGTAGGGCTTAACCATTGAGTTTACCTGCTCAATAGACTTCTCAGCCCGAAGTGTCTCGGCCAAGTTGTCTAGTGTTGGTTTGATTAAAGCCATAGTCAGTACATCCTTTACGTTGTATTCATAAAGTTGCTGGAACTCACTGCTTGTCTGTGGATTGAAGCAGCCCTCGTTCTTGTGGTAGGGCTGGTCTGTGTAGAGAGATATGCAATGACCCAATGACTTCTCAACTTCAGGGAAAAGTCTGTGATGCGACAGCATTGTGTCGAACACCTTGGTTGGGGCAGGGATACCATAGCGATAGGCGATTACAAACAAGTCAAACAGAGCGTTGTGAATAATAACCGTGTTGTCACGCAATGCAATGGCCAACGCTCGCAAAACTTTGTGAGTATTGTCATAGTAGTAGTGGTTGACTTGTAGCATTGGTACGCACCAGCCCTTGTCAGGGCCAAAAGAGAAGCCGAAGCAGGTCATCTCAAGGTGCGGATTTGTCTCAATGTCGAAGAACATTTCCTTATCCTTGGTATTTGTCAGCAGATCAATAATCTCCTGTTCCTTGGGATAAGTGATTAGATCACCGCTCTCTGGCCTTGGCGGCACTCTGAGATACTGAGCGGCTTTGGCGACATCACGCAAGAACCAGAATCTCCAGTTACTACGCTTTGTCTTGCCGTGTCTAACGGTCTCGTACTCCATCTCTGTCTCGTTCGACAGGGGATTGAAGTAGGCTTTGCGGTCAATCGCGTCCTGTGGTGCAAAGGTTGCAATGTATGTTCTATTGTGTGCAACCCAAGGACAACCACGCTGTTCTCCGATAGAGGCGTTCTTGAATGTACTCAAGGCTTTTTGTCCCAACAAAAGAATTACCTTTGTGTCAGGCAAAAACCCCTCGCCAAGTGTACTAAGCAACCTAATGTCGCAAGCTTGACGAGGGATTCCCAATGCACCTTGAAATAGATGACCGGCGTAACCCGAAATAAGTTCGCAATTATCGAACCTACTTTGACTTTCTAGTATTACCGTTAGTCCGCTGTAGTTCAGCGTTGGTTTGTGCCGCATTGAGTGCCTGTTCCTTTAGTTGTTCACGCAAGGTTTTGCCATCTTTCTCACTCTTCATGTAGTCTTGAAGCATCAAGATTACATCATCTATTCCAGACATATAGCCATCAGCCAAAGCTGCGGCAGTCTTGTCCATTGTTAAGATTCTCAACCGCTCGAGCGGTTGAGAATACTCAGGTTGCTTGTCGCAAACCTCATCAATTATTGATTGTATTTCTTTCATTATATAAAAAAGAAGGCTGGTCACGGGACAGACTCCGCACAAAAAACTGGTAATCATGAAACCAGTTTACCCAGCCTCGATTGATTACTGAACTACGATGTCCAACTCAGGCGCAGCAGACACGAGAGAACCGACAGAATAACCGTTGAAGGTCATTGGTTCACCAGTTGCAGGATCAAGCATAGCCTCACCCTCGCCATTCTTCTTGGTTATCTTCTCAGTCTTGATCGTGGCGTAAGCAGCCTTACCTTTGTAAAGGTCTGCATCAGTCTTGACCGTTCCCCAAGGATCGTTTTCATCGTCACAATCCAACTCTGACGGGAGGCTAAGAGTACGATGCACACGCTTTATGCGAGCAGCAGCTTTCTCCATGAACACCAAGTACTCACGAAATTGCAAACCAGCAATTCGTACAGTTCCCAAATCAGCATCTTCAATAGATTCGGGTGCAACGATTTCCCAAGTCAAGACAACCATAGGGTTGCCAGCTTGAGACCTTCTTGATTCCGCATCAGCAACGCGGATTGTGTATGTGTTTGACGGCAAGAACGGTCGAGCGTTCTCGGTTACTTCATTTAGGTTTATAATAGGCATTTTGTTTTTCTTTTATCCTTGCTTCATGCAAGAAATTCTAGGCATAGTATTTTTCTAGGCTTGTGATAACTGTGTTTAGGTCGTTTGGAATGTACAAATCCTTGAACAGACCAAGAGGTGTCTTTGCGGAAGTTATGCCATCTGAATTTGTTTGAAAACAATATTCAATGGAATCCTTGCCACGCCTGACTTCGGTGAACAAGACGAGAAGAAGTTCCTTCTCAATGCACCCCTCATGTACCTTACCCTGCACCTTGATACGGCGCGTGTTGTATTCACCTCCAGTTGGTTGCATGATCTTAACGATCTCATCAATGGCTGTGATAACAACGGTCGCCTTCTCATTCTTGAGACTATCCAACGTTTTGCGGATAGCCTTGTTGTAGTATGACCACACATCGTAGCCCTTGTACATTTTCTGAGCTGTCTCAATTAGAATCTCACAATATTTCGTGAATGATTCAATGACAACTATATCAGCGTTTACCAAAGAAGTGGCAATCGCCTTGTCGATCTCAGGCAAAGTGCTGGCCGATATAATCGTGAAGTTCTTAGCTTCCCTAAACGGTAAGCCTTTCCGCTCAAGATCAATGATGATGGTCTTATCAGCGGGAAGATTCCGTAACGATGTTGACTTACCAGAACCGCTGGAGCCAACTATTCCTATTAGTGGTTTATTCATTTTTCAGTTTCTCCTTCAGTACCGTGAGGTAATGAAATTGGTCAATAGTTTCTTCGATAGCAGCGTCGATTAGCTGTGAGGCGTTCATGCGCCACAACCCTTTGTCGCCTTTTGGATTATGTTCAAGCATCCCAACGTCAAATTTCTTGGGTGCTTCACGCACAAAGTTTGCTAGTGCGAGTCGTTTAATTTCTGGATCGGTCATGTTTGGAATTTTAAAGGATCGTATAGTTTAGTGTAATAGTCATTATCAATGACTGCTTCAGAGTGTTCACCGGCATTACAGATACGAGTGAATCTGCACATACCGAACTTTGTCTCACAACAATTATAGTTGGGAAGGAATGGGATAGTGTCAGTAGCCAGACCTTCCTTGAGTTGATCAGCAAAGCTTACGACGGTATTGGTCAAGTGCTTCTCAAACTTCTCCATCCTGTCTTCAGAGAAATCTAGGATTGCACTGCGTTGGAACTTGTTCTTACCCGTGCGCGACAAGAAGATGCCGTTGATAACAGCTTGATAGTTGCGGTCAGGGAATAGTTTGCGTAGAACCATCGTGTAAGCCATCAACTGTGTAGACATTCTGTAAGTGTCTAGGTAACGGTCAACGCTTGTGATTGCCGTGGACTTGTGATCACAAAGAACACTTTGCCCAAAGAAAGTTCCAATGAAGTCGATTGTACCACACAACAAAACATCAATTGTTCCGTTCGTGTAAAAAGGATACGCAAACTTCATCTCAAGTAATGGCTCACCTTTATGTCGCTCAACAACAAGACCGTCTACTTCTGCGTAGTTGTCAAAGTATTGAGTGAGGCAGGTTGCAAGATGACCGGCAGTACGCCAGTCAGAGTCAGGTACAATGATTTGTGGGTTTGCGTAGTGTTCCAAAGCAATGTTTATTGATTCAGTCCTGTCTCCAGTACTGTAAAAATGTTCCAATGCCTTGTGGTATGCCGTGCCATACTCCATCTTGTGATTCATGTGGTTGTTCCGTAGACCACGAACTGTGGTATAGAAGAACCTGAGATCACAAGTGGATTCACGGTATGATGATGCATCTATTCGCAAGATGTATCTGTCACCAGTTTTTTCAAGTAGATTTTTCAAGATTGATTTTGCGGCCTCTCCGCTTCTTTACTAGGTTTAACTCTTCTGGTTCTGCTGTTCGTGAGATTTTAAGGTATGGTTCCATGTGCGCTAACAACTCGGAATCTGTCATCTCCTCCAGCTTATCAACTGAAACGTCTAGTAGTTGTTCGATTGTCATGTCTTTATGTCCATCGCTGCAATGAATAGGCAGCCAAAGAAAACGATGAGCCACGCAAGGCTAAAGAGATCATAGATTATTCCAGCTATCATTTCATCACCCTCACTTTCGATTCAGTCACATCAACTTCAGAGTCAGAACTTACTAGATTGTAAATCCACTCCTTGTCATTGGGGCTGATTGCCACACTACGCTCAAACAACTCAGAGTCCTTGGCAGTCTTGTACCAAGTCTCCAAGTCATTCTTCCAGCGAATACTATCGTTGAACTCATACTCAAGTTCACGAAGAGTCATGCGGTTTTTAGTCACATCCTTGAAGTAAGCAAGGATTCCATTGTCCAGCTTGCGAAAGGCAATGCGAGAACGCAGAATCACATACTTGTTATCGTCAAAGTTATCAATGATGAACTTAAAGCCATCGTTAAACTTAACGTAAAGAGTGTTTGGCGTTAAACCTGTCTCCTGTGAGGAGATGTAAACATCCTTACCTGTCTCCAACAAACGATCAAGGATAGGCTGGATCTGCTTCGCCGCGTTTGGCGAGTAGCTTGATCGGTTTATGCCAGAGTTTTCGCTTTGCATTGCTCCATTAATTCCTTTGCTTCCTCAAGGTTTCCCTTGGCCACGGCAGCTTGAGACATCATGAATAGCTTGCGAGCAGACAGGCCACGAATTGTGGGATGCCAAGTCTTACAATCTTCAATCGAGAAGACGCAGCCATCAGCGTGTTTGCGGTAAAGCTCATCCTTGTATCTCTCAAGCTGAGAGGATGGTAGATTCTTGGGCAGACTGTTCTTAACCTTGGTTCTCAAGCGCGATTGAATCTGTTGATTCAACAGAGCAAGGACTGTTGCTTCGGTGTAAGCATCAACTGCCTCAGACAGTTTCTCAAAGACAGGAACATAGAACTTGAGTCCTTTGAAATCCCCATCAACATATTTTTCTTGTTTGTGTTGCATAATCAAGGTTAAAAAGTTAACCTGCTAACATATAAGCAGTAACCGTGCCAACTTTTTTCGTCCGTGTAATACTAATAGATGATAAATTCACCCAATAACTTGTACCGTGCCATTATACCTTGTACCTCTCTGTAGTTCCCGTCGAGTGTTGTTAGCTTTAGGATTTTAGTGGCCATGTCTTTCGCTTGCTTTGGCTCAATGTCGTGAGTCTTGTGGATGTAGAGTGCAAGGTCATTGGGCCGCTCTCTGATCGGCGTAGTCTTTATGATGAAAACTGTGAGACGATGGTAGAGGTCTAGTCGAAACTCGCCAGACTTGATCATCTCCTTCAAGTCGCGGTTGGTAGAGCAGACTATACGGCAAGTTGCCGCGCTTAGTTTGGCTGCACCAACTTTGCGGAACTGTTTGTGTTGTACGAATCGCAGTAGCTTTGGCTGGGATGTGAGCTTGAGTTCCCCAATCTCATCAAGAAATAGTGTGCCGCCAGCAGCAAGTTGTACAAGACCGCCTGTGTCACGAGTCGCTCCTGTGAATGCACCTTGTTTGTGTCCGTAAAGGAGTGATTCAAACAGGTCTTCTTGCAGAGTGGTGACGTTGACAGGTACAAAATTTGAGCCGCGTATGGCTTCTTGGCTGGACGATGGACAGCGATCTCCGTGAAGGATTTCAGCAAAGTGTTCCTTCCCTGTGCCAGACTCCCCTGTTATGAGAACAGGGGAGTCTTGGCTTGCAAGAACTTGAGCGAATCTTATTTGCTCAAGCATATGCGGGTCTTCAGTCAATATCGTCCCACTCATCAACTTCAGCCCATTTTGTTTTTAGTATCTTTTCCCAATCCCAATCACTTGGATGACCGTCATTTGTTGAGTACTCAAATGAGATGGTGATTTGGACTTCTTTTATCTGCCCGTCATCAACTGGGGGATGCTCATTCTCCCGTTGGCTCCATGCATCTATCATTTGGTGAGGTGCTTGAGGACTTGACGGCTTGTACGTTGGACTTGCTCAAACTTCTCCTCAGCCAGTGGCGTGAGGTATTGAGTGACTGCATTGTACAGGTTGTATGTGTTGCGACTTCTGTCGAGGTCGTATGTGGGCTTTTCCCATATCTTCTTGATCTCATCGGCGTGTTTCTTGGCAATCACCTTGTCGTTGACCATTGAGTCAACCATCTCACCGCCTTCACGCTGTGTGATGGGAGTGTTGGACATCTCCTTGAAGAACTCAACAGAGGCAGTCCATTGCATCTTGCTGCGCTGGATTGTCTCGGAGAGGAAACCAAGGTCGATCTCACCGCTACTCCTGTGTGGCCTAGTGACATGACTGTCCTTTGCCATCACAACCATACCATTTGTACACACGATTCGGAGTAGACCTGCTGACAAGTCTATCCCACAAGAACCATCATAAGAGTTCTTGAGGAGTAGTCGAAAGCCAACGTCATCTCCCTTCTGTATCTGCTTGCGCTGATCGTTGAAGTCGTAGACAGCAAAGAGGCGACGACCATCCTTGATTGAATACAGCTTGCGTTTGTAATCTCCGAAGTCGAGACAGGATTGAACGGCATCAAGGGCATCTTGATGATGAACGATCTTGTACTTGTCCGAAGTGATGGCGAGACATTCGCCTGTGTCTGCACGAAAATTGCCGGAATAGCCTTCGATTAGTTTGCCGGTTTTATCGTACACCTTTTGTTGTGTTACTCTATAGTTCATTTATTTTTATTAGTACTTGTTCTATGGTTATCTCGTCTTCTGTGTCTAGTGCATCACCCAATTGTACAAAGAAAAGTTGTCTCCCGGTATCGCATTGTGTGCAAGTACCGATTGCCAAAAGTTCCAGTTTACGATGGATGATAAGTGGTTGAACGAATCTTGATAAAGCTTCGTCTCTTTGTGTTTCCCAAAAATAACTATGCATTTTGTATTTCCCTGTAAGCAATTACCTTACAGCATTTACAACCGGCACATATAATGTAGCGATTGGTTACGACGCTGGCATGGTTACAACGGGTCATTATAATGTAGTGATTGGCTACCACCATGAATTGTAGAAAATCTGCCAGCCTTCCCTTATAAGTTTCTTTGCTGACTGACAGAACTGTTTATCTTTATCATACACAAACTCAAAGTAGTGGTTCATGTCTGAGTAGGAGTCTTGTCCAAAGAAGAATCCCTCAGTCTCAGGCAGATTGCCGCACTTTATTGATTCTTCTAGCGTGGTGATGTCGGATAGTGTCAGGTCAATTGGCACACAATTGAATACTTCTGTGCCGCCCTGCTTGTTGTAGACTGACTCTGCCCAGCCTTGTAGCCTGTTGTGCTTGCGCCAACAGGCTATCTCACGGACAACCTGAGTAGGATGTCCTAAGATGTTTATTGTTTTTTGGGCATTTGCCCATTGATCTAGTCCCATTGTCTTGCGTGTTTCATGAATTTCTTGAGGTCTTCCACCGCTTGCTTGCTTGTATCAAGCTGATTTTGAACCATTTTACAACCGTAATGAACGGCTGAACCGTCTAGTCTCCAAAATCTTGCGATGTCGGATTGTTTGTACCCTGCGTCCTTGGCAATCCACTGGCAAATATGCCGTGGTCGAACGAACTTGGCCTGTCTACATGGAGAAATTAAATCAACGTAGGCAACGCCATAGTAATCTGCTGCTGCGTGAGCTAATTGTTGTAGATTCATATGATCAGCCCTTTTATTGAGTTGTCTCGTGGAGGAAATATCTCCAGCGGAGGCAGTTCACCATGAACTGCGTGTTCCGTTTGGTACTTGTGGAACTTGCTCCAGTTGTGATCAAGCGCAGCAAGCTGTTTCTCTTGCCGTTCTGAGACTCTAGTTGAGAAGTGTTCCCTCAAATAGTAGTTGTTATTGAATCCTATCATGACTTGAACCTTTTCATAAACTTTGCCAATGATTTACCCGATGCCTTGTATTCGCGGAGTGTCTTAGCCTCCCAAGGTGTTGTTGCTGACCACTCTCCTCGCAAGACTCTCAAGATTATATTCTTGGTCATCTTGCGATTTGTGTCTGCCACGTCGAAGTCCATGTTTGGGAACTCCCCTAAGTTGTTGTCTGGATTTCTTTTTTGATTGTGGTTCATATGCTTGCGTGGTGATTTGCTTTTTCAATTCCTAGCTCATCTCGCATTGTATTTGGATGCAAGTCGTGTACCTTGTACCAACTGCGACTGTCAATCTGTTTCGCTTCTCCTGTCGATCCAAGGTATTGCTCGCGGTCTCGTTGGAAGAATCGAATGCTTCTATGGCATTCTGCCATGAGGGCGTTGAGCCTTGACTTGGTTGTGACTGTTGGCCAACCGGCCAGCGTGACGAACAGTTGACCGTTGCGTCGGCGGGCGATAACGTGACCGTGCAAGATTAGCTCAGTCATTGGCGTGTCGCCGATTGTGGTGCTGGTTCTTACTTGTGTATTGTCTCGGCTGAACTTGCGATTGTTGCAAAATGCGCGAGCTGCGTCTTGTGCTATTTTTCTCATTATCTTTTGATTTTGTTTATTTGATTGAACAGGATCAAAGCTTTGGCTTCCAGTATTTTGGATTTTGAACTGTTGTCCAATCTTTTAACCATTAAGTTGATTAGTGTGACTGCGTTTGCCAGAACATGACAAAGCTCCACAATCTTTCGGTGTTGATTGCGCCTTTGTTTGTCAGTCATTCGCTTGCCTCCAGTTGTGCGCCGTTGATTGGTGAGTAGGCGAGGTTGTCCTCAACGAAGATGACTCCTTGGCCGCGAAGTTGTGGGTCGTCGGTTACATCATAGGATTTGAGATCATTGCAATCGTCTCCGTAGAAGTTGTAGCCATCGTCACTATACCAACTGTGAGAGTTGTCATCCGTGCCAAAAGGCATGATAAGTTGAGCGGGATCGAGTGTGTTCTCTGCGTAGATTGTGGCACGACAGTAATCAAAGAGATACTCGTCACACTCAAAGACACGAGGTCTTGTGAATCCACCACGCGCATCACAACCATTGTGTATTTGGATTATTGCGTAGTCCATGTGGTCATGTGAGAACTGGTTAAAAACTATGTCTTGCGAAAGCAACGATTGGTCGTTGTAAGTGTAGCCACTCATTGGCGTTGAGTCGTACATTGACTCACGATCTCTCGTAAAGTTCTCAATGCACCTGTCCCAATACAAGTCGGCTTGTGGTTTGCGCTTGCAAAACCAATGGAAGATGTCGTCAACTCGCTCGGAGTAGTCTAATCTATCTGTGAGCCAATGATAAATGTTGTGTGTTACCATAACATCTAGCGTTGACTTGCCTTGATAAGTAGATATTGAGAACTCGCTTGTTGTGCTTGGCTCGGCTGCGAAGTCTCGGCCTTGGTTGCGTTCCCAGTGTCTACCGTATGCACCGCCAGAGTCTAGCATATGGCGGCCTGTGTTTTCGGTTAACATCTCAATTATTATTTCATTTGTTTTCATTTCTTAGTTCTTTCATTTCTTTTGTGTTGAGGTTGCTTGCTGCAAGGGCTTTTTGCATTACTGATGTTTTCATTACCCAATGGAAAAGGCGATTGTTGTCATTCTTTAGCTTTGCTAGGGTTACTCTTGGCAAGATAACGTCTTCATTGGTTAGCTCAACGCTCCAACTCTCAAGGAAAGTTGGGCCGTAATGCTTAATTAGTTTTGTCTTGATTGCGCCGCCCTTCCAGATTTCCTTACTTAAAGACGCTTGCAGTTCCAATGACTTATCAAGTTTTGTGTAAAGGTCTGCTTGTTGTCTGAGTTTTTCTTGTATCATGGTAAAAAAAGGGGGAGGTTGCCCTCCCCCTATGGTTTATGCAGTTAATTGATTGAACTCTAAGTCAAGAGCAGCCAACTTTTCCTTGTGCGGTTTCTTCGCATCACCTTTAGCGGCCTTTTCAAGTGCCTCAACGTCGCGCACCTCGCGATAGATTTCCGCCATGCGTTTGCCCTTGTCTTGCTCTGCAACTAGCTTTGCTTCGACCTTGGCCTTGGAGTCGCCGCTAGAGCGAACTTTAAAGGCAGAACCATCGCCAAGTGATTCGACTATTGCCTCAAGTTTTTCTTGTGGCGTGAGGTTGTCCAAGCGTACACCGTCTTTAGATGTGCGTTGCAACGTCTTGAACTTCCCGTTATTCAGACGGTAGCCTATTGCGTCACGCTGCCACATTTCAGGATCGGCGGACAAGAGGTCTGCCTTCGACAATGCTCCAAGCCAATCTTGAAAGTCTGACAAATCAAGATTTGACTCTTCGCCAGACTCGAAAGCCCAGTAGAGAAACTTGCAAGCCTTGTTGTTTTCGTCTTTGCCGCGTCCTTCGCAAAGGATTAACTCTAGTTCATGGGCCGGTTTGCCCGCTTCATCGAGTAGCGCAATGCGCGCTCGATTGTCTGCATTTGTTAGTATTTTAGTTTTCATTATGTCATGGCCGAAACCATGCAAAGACTATGGCCAAAGGTCGGAAGGTTGTCAACATTTAATTCGTAATTATTAAACTTTTTAAAAAGTGTAATCATTGATCGGTGGTTGGTTGTGTTGACAGGTTGATTTATATATCAACATCATCTTTTGCACCCCTTGCCCTTTAAAATATATATATAAATATGTCTATTTTTTTCTAGGTCTGTCAGTCTGTAAAGGTTCAATGTTGATGTTGATATATAAATCATCTTGTCATCTATTCGGGCTTTGCCTTCTTTATTTATAATTACTATTGATGACGATAATTCGGCAAATTGTGTGAGGGCAAAAAAAGACTCCTCTCAGCTTTCGCCAAGAGGAGTTGCGTTCCCCACATTATGCGCTGATTGATGCGCCGTTGATAAGGTCTCTTGCTTCATCTTCCGCAATCTCGCGGACACGATCTTCGGTAATCAATTCGGCACTTTCGGCCTCATCTTTGCCGTCCATGATTGCGTCAAACCTTTCATCAATTAGACGCATCTGGTTTTGGTTTATAATCTCCAAAGCTTTACCCAAAGCTTCGGCCAATATTTGTATTTGATCTTCATTCATAACAGTTGCCATTGTGGCAGGGATTAGACTGCCAGAGTATCAACCATTCCACAAGTTAAATCGTCACTTAACTTTTGGACCTCACAATTAGTTTCGATAGAAACTGTTATAAACTATAATCAATAGCCTGGTCGATGTCTGTTATTGATGATAGTTTAATTTGTAAACTGTCACAGTATTGATGATAAATGTAATTGTAATTTGTAATTACTGGTGCTGATCAAGACCGACCGAAGGAGGTAAGCCTGCGAAGCTCCTTCGGTCGGTACTAACTAATACTCCGTAGGAGAAGAGGAAACAATTAGTTAGTTACAATATTATATTTTTAGGCAAAAAAGGGGAGCAGCCGAAGCCACTCCCCCCTGTTATGAATCCCCGCAAGCAGGGAAATTATTGCCCGAAGGCACAGCCAGAGTATCATCAACTCAATAACTGTCAACAAATAAAAGTAAAAATAAAGTGTTGACACAATGTTGGTTTGTGGTACTTTGAATGGGCCTTCGGGCAACTGTTATGAAGATAAAACTAGAAAAACTATTGGACAGGCTTGAAAGGCAAGCCAGTGAGATCACTAAAGGTCAACTCGCCTTGGAGAAATCCGAAAAGGAATCGAAACAGTTTTTCGATTGGTGGCAAGAAGAGGCTGCCCTTACTAAAGAGTTGAAGAAGAAGATCAAAGACTTGGAAGAGTTAACTCTTCTGGTGTCTGAAGATTCATACGATGGGCCGGACGATGTTGATGTTGAGCGTATGCAAAGCACCGCAGATCATGATCCAAACGCAATGTCGAATGGATAAACTGGATAAGTACTGTCACCTGTTTTGGTTGGTGGCATGGTTCACAATAGTAGCAATGCTCGCCCTCACATGAGGGCGGGCTTTTTTGTGCCTAGATGGGAGGGGGGAATGAAGGGAGGGGGGCCAGAAGTTGAGCTGTAACAGAACTATGCACATCTCTGAAAAAATGACCTCAAAAAACCTTAACTTTTATACTAAAATGTTAAAAGTTGGCACACTTCCAGCTTTAATACAGGCTATGTCTGAGAGAGCGATAGAGATTTGTGAGCAAACACCCTTGATCAAGTACGCCATTTATGTTAATCCAAAGGTATGGGAACGAATCAAGTAGCTGAAGGCCCATTAATAAAGCGCGTTCCCGGCGGTTTCGCTGAGTTTCGTGCCAAGGAATCTGGTCTCCCACCCGCTCGCCTTAACAAGT
>Ga0209992_10000677_pt1 | contig 42696 bp, 39 predicted proteins | sample 2SBtaG_2_FD_182564 | JGI IMG/M metagenome (GOLD analysis project Ga0209992, IMG submission 182564) | Deep subsurface microbial communities from Kolumbo volcano to uncover new lineages of life (NeLLi) - 2SBTROV12_ACTIVE470 metaG (SPAdes)... | ecosystem: Environmental > Aquatic > Marine >...
GGGCGATTAGCTCAGCTGGTTCAGAGCACCTGCCTTACAAGCAGGGGGTCACTGGTTCGAATCCAGTATCGCCCACAAAGCTTCAGTGATTACTGAAGCTTTTTTTTTGGGCAATTAGCTCAGTTGGTTTAGAGCGCTTGCTTGACAGGCAAGAGGTCACCGGTTCGAATCCAGTATTGCCCACAAGAATGATAAAGCTCAGTACAAAGTGCTGGGCTTTTTTTATGAAACCATTGAAACTTGCTTCAAAAAAAGTTGAATAAAAAAAGAACATTGAGCAAAGCGAAAGAGCTTTGTTATTGACCTTGGATTAAAATAGATCACACAAGTAATTCATTATTGACTACTAAATTAAAATATCCTTTTTCAAATATATAATTTATTGATATTCATCTATTTAAATAAATTATATTGGATTTATAATACCCTTTTAGTTAAAAAATAAATTTCAAAATCTATGATTTAACTATATTTTCATATAGAATTTCAAAATCTTACAAATAAATAATATTAAAGGAGTATCGTACTAAATTTTATTACTTTGTATTATACGCAATCCATAATGAAAGGAAATAGGAAATACCGAAATCAATATCAATTTTGGAGAATTCTCGATCATCTATTTGGCAATAAAGCACCTGCAAGCAGATTTAAAGAAAAAAGACAAAAAGCCCTTGATGGAATAGTATCAGCAATGAAAGATAACCAACCACTAGGAAGGACAAAACAAGTTGATCGAAAAAAAAATATTTCCAGCTATGACTTGAAAAATAAATACATTCGAAAAGGAATACCTGTTGTAATAGAGGGAAAAGCCAATGATTGGGAATGTGTTAAAAAATGGTCAATGGATTGGTTATATGAAAATTATTGCAATGATAAAGTAGCCCTGTTTGACCCATTAAGTTCATCGTCTGAAAAAGTCAATTATGAAGTTGAAGAAACTACACTTAAAGATGTATTGGATGCTATAAAATCTGGAGACACTTCTAAATACAGCAGATTTAATCGATTGCTTTACGATCACCCTGAACTAGTTAAAGATTTTGATTGGAAATGGCTATACATGATGAGAAATAGAATATCATCAGGAAAAACATTTCAAGTTTTCATTGGGGGAAAAGGCACCCAAACTACTCTTCATTGTGCCAGTGAACACAATTTATTTACCCAAGTATATGGCAAAAAGCACTGGTATCTTTTTGAACCTAAATGTGATATCTATTTAGACCCACCTATCAACAGATCACCCTATTTCTTCAGTAGATTCGACCCAGAAAATCCAGATTATAAAAACTTTCCAGCTACAAAATATTTAACTGTCTGGGAATGTGAATTAAATCCAGGAGATGTATTGTTCAACCCACCTAACTGGTGGCATCAAGTAAGCAACATGAGCCATTCAATTGGTGTTGGATTCAGGTGGTTCAATCAAAAAGACAGCATGAAAACCAGTTTTGTCAACACACTATTAACGATTCTTTCGACTAACCCTCCTATTTGGACAGCTACAAAACATCGCACAGACTTTACACAAATATTTAAATACATGAATTCGAAATCCAAACGAAATGCCTGAAAATTTCAAAACCATAACTTTTCCACCAGAAAATGACGAATTCTTCAACGATCTTCGAAGTGAAGTTTTAGCATATTTCCAAGAAACCGGACAAAGTATTTATGGCAACAAATGGATGTCTCTTAAAATGGCAGCTTTGTTCATAGTATATATTTTAGTTTTTACCATACCATTTGTTTTCAAAGTTGAACCATGGCACATATTACTGAGTTATGCATTTCTTGGCATTTGGGGTGTTTTTCTTGGAGTTAATGTAGGACACGATGCTGCCCACAACTCGCTATTTAAAATAAAAAAACACAACCAATGGTTCATGTATATTTTTGATTTATTGGGACTCAGTTCATTTAATTGGAAAAATCGACATGTTTCTGGCCATCATGTTTTTTCAAACATAATGGAATACGATCCTGACATTCAACAGTCTGTTGTTGTGAAAATATTTCCTCAAGATAAAAGACGGAAAATTCATCGTTTTCAATGGCTATATATGCCATTCATTTATACTATTTTTATTCCAAGATGGGTTTTTTACAGAGATTTTAAAGATCTATTTTATAAAAGAATAGGTGGTTTTAACAACCGCCCTTATCCTGTATCAGAAGTCATTAAAATGATAGCTTTCAAAATATTCTATGTCTCATATATGGTAATACTTCCTTCTTATGCTTCAGGTTTAAACTTAGGTGTTTTCATATGGGCATTTACATTATTAATGGTGTTCTCTAGCTTAACCATTGTCGTTATTTTACTGACTACACATATGCTTGAAGATTCATACTTTCCTGAACCAGACGATAATGGAGTTATGCCATACTCATGGTCTAAGCATCAAGTTCTTACTACAAGTGACTATGCAACTGATAGTAAGATCATCTCGCATCTTTTTGGCGGATTCAATCACCATGTTATTCATCATCTTTTTCAAAATATTTGCCATATCCATTACCCTCAACTTACTAGAATATTGAAAAAGGTAGCTAAAAAACACAATGTTCCTTATCAATCTAGAAAATACATCATTCCTGCAATGTACTCTCATTTTAAATTACTTTACAACAACGGCAATGATATAAAACACAAAACTTATATCTAATGAAAAAAATTCTTGTAACAGGAGCAACAGGTTTTCTAGGGTCTAGATTGATTGAAAAAATGGCAAACAATAAGGAATGGAAGATTATAGCTACAGGTAGAAAATTAAAAGTCCTCAGCACTATTGAAGCCTCAAATATAGAATATATACTTGGGGACTTAGTAGATCCTCAATTCTTAAAATCTATAATGGATGAAATTGACATTGTAGTTCATGCTGCTGCATTAAGTGCGCAAATGGGAAAATACAGTGATTTTCATCAAGTTAATGTTCAAGCTACAGAAAATATAATTCAAGCTGCAAAAACAAAAAATATAGATAAAATAGTTTTTATAAGCTCTCCTAGTGTCTATTTTCAAATGAAACATCAGCTCAATTTAAAAGAAGATGATATTCTACCAAAACCAATAAACAATTATGCTAAAACAAAACTGGAGGCAGAAAAAATAATACAATCTTCTGGAATTCCACATATTATTATTCGTCCAAGGGCTTTAATTGGAAAAGGTGACACCGTAATAATGCCTCGAATTATGAGAGCACACAATGAAGGTCGACTCCGAAGAATGGGAGATGAAACCAATCTAGTAGACATCACTCCCGTTTGCAATTTAGCAGATGCAATTATACTTTCTTTAAAAGCAAAGGGTAAAGCACTAAATCAGATTTATAATATTTCTAACGGAGAACCTCAACTACTCTGGCCCCTTCTTGACAATTTATTCGAAAAAATGGAGCTTCCTCCTTTGAAAAAGAAAATATCAATGCCATTAATATTACTTATTGCAAGGTTAATGGAATGGCATGCAAAATGGTTAAATGGACATCGAGAACCTACATTAACAGTCTACGGAGTTGGAACATTAACTATGTCTTTTGGTTTAGACATTACTAAAGCAAAAGAGTTATTAGGCTATAAACCTAAACAAACCGTTGAAGATGCATTAGATGAATTTGTAAACTGGCATAAAACATTAAACCAAAAATGAGTCAAATAAAAGTTTCTTTATCTATACGTAGTTCAGGGCATTGCTTGGCCTATGCAAACCATGTTGTTAAAGGTGATCCAAGAAAAAAAATTCGATTCGAAGCTACCTGGGCAATAATAGAACATCCTAGTGAAGGAATCATTCTTTTTGATACAGGATATACTTCCAGATTTCATAAAGCAACGAAAAAATTTCCGAACTCTATCTATGCAAAATTAACTAAAGTAGAAGTTGCCAATGAACAAGAAGCAAAAAATCAAATTAGCCCTGATTTAGTAAAACACATAATCATATCTCATTTGCATGCAGATCATGTTGGTGGTATTCTAGATTTTCCTAATGCAATTTACTGGACATCTGACGAATGTTTAGAAGAGTTCCAAAACTTACCTAAATGGAAAGGGTTTTCTAAAGGTCTTCTTCATGATCTATTCCCAAATGACTGGGTAAATAATTGCAGGGAGTTTAAATCATTTAACACAATAGAACATGTAATTTTAGGAATAGGCTATGATATATTTGGAGATAATAGTATTGTCATGTTCCCTCTTCCTGGACATGCCGCTGGACAACATGGAGCTTTGATTCAAACTAATAATGGACCTGTTTTTTTAGTTGCTGACGCTTTTTGGGACATAAGAGCTATAACAAATAACCTAGGTCCCAACCCAATTGTTCGTTTATTCTTTGATGATTGGAAAGCTTACAACGAAACCTTAAAAAAACTTCAAATTTTCCATGAAAGCAATCCAGAAATACCCTTATTAGCCAGCCATTGCCCAAACACAGCGACTTTAATTGAAACTAAAATTCATTCAAAATGAAAAGACCTTTCAAACTTAAAGTCTTACAATATTTAATCAAATTGAGTTTTGAAAAATGGTTGTTTGAAAGAAATCCAAAAAGGCACCAGAAAAGAATGTGGCAAAGGTTTCAAAATCAAGTATTGTCTCATTCACCTAAATACAGCTCCCTTAAAAATCAAGCTTTAGAGGTTTACCCAATTCAAGAAAAAAAGGAATTCATGGGAGACTTTAACAACATCAACACCCAGGGAATAGATTTTAATGAAGCCATGGAAACAGCTATAAAAGCCGAAAATAGCCGCGACTTCATTCCTACCTTAAATGGATTAACTGTTGGATTATCATCTGGAACATCTGGAAACAGAGGCTTGTTTGTAATATCTGAAAATGAAAGAGCCATGTGGGTAGCCGCAGTAATTCAACGAATTATTGGATGGTCATTGAAGAAAAGAAAAGTAGCCTTTTTTCTTAGAGCAAATAGTAATCTTTATTCATCTGTACAATCAAAATTGATTGCATTTCATTTCTTTGATCTATTGTCTCCAATAGAAGAGCATTTAAAAAGAATACAAAATCTTCAACCAGATATAGTGGTAGGACAGCCAAGTTTGTTAAAAATTTTAGCAGAAGCCCAGAAAAAAAATAAAATACAGCTTCAACCCAAAAAAATTATATCAGTAGCTGAAGTACTATCTCCTGAAGATGAAAAAAATTTAGAAAATATATTTAAAATCTCTATTCAGCAAGTTTATCAATGCTCTGAAGGAATGTTAGGCCAGACATGTAGCAATGGTAATATTCATCTTAATGAAGATGGGCTAATTATAGAAAAAGAATGGCTAGACAAAAATCGGTTTATTCCAATCATAACTGATCTTAGAAGAAATGTACAACCTATTATTCGCTATAAAATGAATGACATTTTACATGCTACAGAATGTTCCTGTGAATCGAAAATGCAAGCATTATCTAAAATTGAAGGCAGAATGGATGATATTCTTAGATTTAACAATGAGAAGATTATTTTTCCTGATTTCATAAGACGAACCATTATTGGAGCTAATCCAGAAATAGACAATTATCAAGTAATAAAAATTTCCAATAGCGAACTTAGTCTTTTTGTATCCAATATTAAATTCTGGGAACTTGCAGCAAATGCATTAAAAAAATTTCTAAAGTCTCAAGGAATAGCTAATATCAATATCATTAAAACCAACACAATACGTCATGAAAAAGGTACAAAATTCAGAAGAATACATGCTGAAAGTAGCTAGACCATGTAGAATACTAAGCACTGGAATATATTTACCTAACCCCGTAACCTCTAGTGATCTTGAAAAAAAACATGGATTACCTTTAGGCTGGAGTGAAAAGTATAATGGCGTCAAAGTTCGGCATCATGTCTCTAACGAAAATGTGGCTGATATGGGCGCATATGCTGCACAACAAGCTTTAGATAATGCCAGCTTAAAACTTAATGATATTGATGTATTTATAACTGCTGGAGCAAGCACAGATCAGATTATTCCATCTCAAGCTACAATGACTTTAAATAAAATGAAAGATGGAAATATAGCCAATTGCGAAGCTTTTCACGTAAACATGACTTGTTTAAGCTTTATGACTGCTCTAAAGTTGGGAGCAGACATGATACAATTTAATGAAATCAATCACATCCTTATAGTTGCATCCGAAGTTTCAAGTATTGGGGTAGGACCTGAAAATTGGGAAACATTGACATTATTTGGAGATGGTGCATCTGCTGTAATTATAGAAAAATCAAATAACAAACAATCTGGAATAATAAAATACAAACATAAAGTTTTTACTGAAGGTATAAATGCAGCTGAAATACCAGGAGGGCATGTAAACAAATGGATTAAAGACTATCCTTATGATCCATCAATTCACCATTTTCAGATGGACAGTCGCCAATTATTACGTTTAACTCTTAAGCACCTTCCTAACTTCATGAATGAATTCTTTGAATCAACTGGAACAACTTGGGCAGATGCTAATTGGACTGTTCCACACCAAGCATCCAAAACAGGACTTAATATGATTCCTAAAATTGCAAAAGTAAAACCTGTGAAAGTGATAAACATTTTAAAAAATACAGGCAACTGTATAGCTGCTTCAATCCCAATGGGAATACATCATTTAATTAGTCAGAAAAAACTCAAATCAGGTGAAACAGTTTTTATGTGCGGAACTTCAGCAGGTTTTTCTATTGGGTCATTATTATACAAGCATGGTTAACCTTATTACAAAATTATTTACATTAAAACCTGGAAATATGCGTTCATTACGCATTTACCGTTTACTGCAAGTAATGTGGTTAATTCCATTTTTTACATTACTGCTCATCATCAATAATATCGCCTTGATTTTGGATTGGATTTTATTTCCCAAATTCAAAGCTCAAAAGATATATAAACCCGTCTTTATAGTCTCTTTACCTCGAACTGGAACTACCAACTTATTACACGGATTAACTACTCCTAATTCTCAATTTACAGCTATGTCATTATGGGAGATTTTACTTGCACCAGCAATTATTCAAAAGAAGACATATCGTTTATTATGGAAATTTTCACCCGTATTTATAAAGCAAGCTATAAAGAAATTTGACAAGTTAATATTCAGAAAATTGAGCACCATTCATAAGGTAAGTTTGTTCAAAAAGGAGGAAGATGATATAATTATGATGTGGTCATTATCTTCAGTTTATTTGAGTTTCTTCTACCCTGAATCAAATGTAATGCGTGATTTGTTTCGTTTTGATACAGAACTCTCAGAAAAAAGAAAGAATAGAATTATGAAAAAATATTATCGAAAGGTTCAAAGACACCTATACTCATTAGGACAAAATGACCAAAAAAGGTTTTTGTCTAAAAATCCTTCAATGGCAGTAAAAATGGAATCAATCTCAAAATATTTCTCTGATGCTAAAGTAATAGTAATTGATCGTGACCCATGTATCATTTTCCCATCAACCGAATTTTTACAAAAGCAATTGTTTAATTTCGCAACTGATGTACCTACTTCTTTAAAAGAGAGTAACGCCATCATGAATATTCTTGAGGAATTCAGATCAAATCTTCAATTAACTCTCGTAGAAAAAAAACTACTACCTTGCATTGTCATCTCATTTCAAGACTTAGTTAAACATCGTGAAAAAACAATGAATGCATTATTGAAATTGCTGAATTGCAAGTATAAAGATTTCAAAACAGACAATGAACAACATAAAACTAAAGCCAAATACACAACACTTAAACAAGAAGAGCTTGAAAAAATATTAAGAAAACCATGGCCTTCTTGGCCTAAAGAAATGTTTTTGAAAATTGACACAATTAATACTATTAATGAATAATCGGCTATGAAGCAGCCACTGTTTCGAAAAGCAAAGTATTAATAAGCATAGCGAATAACCCAGAATTGCAAACAAGTACACCAAAGCTCAGCACAAAGTGCTGGGATTTCTTTGAATCAAAGGTTGAACTGTTTTTTGTTTTTAAAGCGATTTTAATCACTTTTTGAGCCTTTTTTGCTAAAAAACGCATCTTTATCCACTTTTTAGTCATTTTTTGCATTAAAATAAAATGCACAACAACAACAACAATATGACTTAAAGGAATTAGAAATTTCAAAAATTTATCGATTTATTATCATTTTTTTATAAAAAATGATGCTTTTACATGCTTTTTTAGCACTTTTTACTGTTTTTAGATGATTACACCTTAAAATTAGTTCACACTAAATTCTAATTCATTTGCACCACCCACTTATTGGCAATATTTAATTCCACATAAACGCTTTGTTTGAATTCAATTAAATAACAATAAGCCACCATTAATATTCAAAAACTACCCATCATACAATCAACCTTACCCTTGCTTCATTAGTGCGATACTTGTTATACGGTTCCACGTACATTAAATAAGAATTTAAAAAAACACTTATGAAAAAATTAATTACCCTTCTAATATTACTTCCTCAATTTATCTTTAGTCAAGTAACCTTAATTCCCGACCCTAATTTCGAACAAGCACTCATTAATTTAGGATACGATGTTGGATCTCCAAATGGATGGGTACCAACCTCAAATATAAACTCAATAAGTTCTTTGAGTATAAGCAATAACCAAATTGCTGATTTAAGTGGAATAGAAGATTTTACAGCATTACAATCATTATATTGTGATAATAACCAACTAACCAATTTAGATCTTTCTAATATTGATTATTTAATTAATCTTAATTGCCATAAAAATGTGCTAACTAATTTAACACTAAGCACAAACAATACAGCTTTAAAAACATTAAACTGTTATGATAATCACCTTAACTCATTAGATGTAAGCAATCAAATTAATTTAATCTATTTATCTTGTTTTATTAACAACCTAACCAATTTGGATGTTAGCAATTGTTCTGTATTAGAAATATTATATTGTAATAATAACCAACTAACAAGTTTAGATTTAAGTAATAACAACAATCTAAACACCTTAAGCTGTTGGAATAATTTACTTTCCTCATTAAGCCTCAACAACAATAATAATTTAAATTCTATAGGCTGCGGAAATAATCAACTTACTAATTTAGATATTAGTAGCTGTAATTCTTTAATTTCGGTTTATTGTCAAAATAATTCATTAACTAATTTAACTCTCAACAATAGCTCTATTCAAGTTATTAATTGTAGTTATAATCAACTGACTAGTTTAGATCTATCTAATTGTCCTAACATAAAGGATGTTTATTGTTATAATAATCAATTAACCAATTTAGATCTTAATAACTGCTCTGCATTAGAAGTATTATCTTGTAGTAATAATCAACTAATAAATTTAGACCTTAATAATTGCACATCATTGCAAGATTTTCATTGTAATAATAATCAATTAACCAATTTAGATCTTTCTAATTGTAATGCTTTAAACAGATTATTTTGTCAACACAACCAACTTTCTAGTTTAGACATTAATAGCTGCATCGCCTTAAGTTATTTAAATTGCAGTTACAATCAGATCCAAAATCTTTTCATTAATAACACTTCTCATATCAGCAATTTATATTGCAACAACAATCAATTGAATAGCATCAATTTATTAAGCCCAACATTAACTCATTTAGAATGTCAATTTAATCAGCTTACCTATTTAGACATAAGCCACAGTACAGCTTTAAAAACATTGAACTGTGAGCATAATTCTCTCACTAACATGAATCTTAACAATAGCTCTATTTATTTAATTTACTGTAATAATAACCAGCTAACACATTTAAATTTGGCAAATTGTTCTTCTTTACTCATTATTAACTGTGGAAATAACCAATTAAGCAACATTGATGTAAGCAGTAACCACCTTTTATCTAACCTATTAGTTTATAATAATTTTTTAACACAAATAGATGTCTCAAATAATACATTACTAGGTGGATTAAATTGCAAAAACAATCATCTAACAAGCCTGGATATCAGCAATAATCTAAATCTTGAAATTTTACAATGCGACAGTAATCAAATAAGTAGTTTAGATTTAAATCAGCATTACTATTTACTTGTATTATATTGTTCACACAATACTTTATCTGAATTAGATTTAAGTAATAATCATTTATTATGCAAATTGGACTGTTCTTTAAATCAACTAAAATGTTTGAATGTTCAAAATGGTAACAACCATAATATGTGTTTATTTAAATCCCACATCAATCCTTTTTTAAATTGTATACAAGTAGACAACCCAATATATTCATCTAACATGTGGACAACGGGTTATTATTACGCTTACAATGTGGATCCAAATGTTAGTTTTAGTATGAATTGCTTCAATCCTTGTTCTGCCACCAACATTAATGAAATCGATATTATAAGTAACATATATCCTAACCCCGCTAATGACTATACCCAAATTGAAATAAGCCACTATCCTACACCACTCTGTTTATTGGACATGAATGGTAAAATCGTTTATGAAGATGTTATACAACAAAGCTCCTATCAACTTAATGTGTCAACTTTTGAGAAAGGAATCTACTTGTTAAGAATTGGAAATGAAAGTAACAAACTAGTCGTAGAATAATTAAAAATGTGATTTTTAGGCGTTTTTTGTCATTTTTTGACCCTTTTTAGCTAATTAAACTCACTTTTTACTGTTTTTTTAAATAAAAGGGTAGAATACTAATCGAAATCATCAACTTTCAAATTAACGATTGATTTTTTATTCATTTTTTGCCAAAAAAAATGTCTTTTTAGGGCTTTTTTGATGGTTTTTAAGCATTTTTTAATAAAAATGATGCTTTTTTAAGTAATTCTAAAAAGCACTTTTCTTATTCCTTGGATCTGAATTAAAATGGAGCATATAAAAGTTAGTACAATTGTTTTCTGAGCTACTACTTGCAAAATAAGATCGTTTTCAGAATAATGCCTATTTGGTCCTATTTCAGGACCTAAAAATATAATACATAAATAAGCGGCTAAAAACACGCAGAACAATACATAACCAAGCGCATACCCATTGTTTAATTTACTTGAACGGTAAACCGCCAATGCATGTAAAGAGCAAACAACAAGTAAAACTGAAAATGCTCCATGCGCAAAAAACACATGCCATCCAAAATGAAGATCGTGTGGCACCAATCCCACTCCAGCATAAAAAACACCCGCTAGCATCCCAAAGGGTTTTGCGTATCTGGCCAATTTTATGGAACGTTCATCATCCTCAATAAAAACAAATAACCTATGGAAATAGAAATAGAACATTAAAACTGAAATTCCAATAATAACCAATGAAGTATTAAACAACAGCATTGAAGGCGTATTATCTAATCGCTCAATGGCTGTATTTGCATTATCCGTATTGGTTTGCATAGATCCCAATCCACTTAAAAAGTTATGCGTAAAAGAGTAATGATCCGATTGATAGTTGATGACCTCTTTAGTGCATCCAGGATACAAAATAGCTGCTATGAAATTTAAAACAAAAAACATTAAAATAGCCAAAACTGGAAAAGTCACTAAATACCTTTTTAAATGTAAGTTCATGATCATGTTATTTTCAGTTAAATTAACAAATACTAAAATCTAATCTTAAAAGAAATGGCTAAATTCACCAAAAACTTACACAATGAGGGTACTCCTTACTTTTTTGCTACTTAACTCATCTCTATCTTTATTTGGTCAATCAATCAATCAAAAGGAGCTTTATGGCTGCTGGGAAGTAAAGCGTATAGATAACAAGATATTCCAAGGAGGTGTCATTACTTATTTCGAATTTACAGACGATCAACTTTTATTCGCTAAGACTAAAGACAATAAAGGGCATGGAGTATTAAAGAATAACACTTTAATTGGCAAATATAAAATCAAAAACAACTTGCTTATTATTGAAGAACAACCCAACACTTATAGACTTTCATTCAAAGAAAATAAGGACAGTAACCAAGAACTGATAATGGAAGAGTTAGAATTGAACACTCAAAAAATAATCCAAACTTCTTATTTAATTAAATGGGAAAAGCAATAAAACTGTTTTTTACTCGTCATTTAATAATACCAACTTTAGAATTGAATAAAATTATTTACATATCAACTATTGCATTTTTGCTCTTGTCCTGTCATAGTAACAATGAAGAGCAGCTCAATACCGATCACCAACCTGGTGGAAAATTCGGCTCTAAGTATCTCCATACAGATCATGATCTTATTATATGGGAAAACACAATAGACACCATACTTTCTATAGATAGCATTCCTATAGTAGCCGACATAACTATTCCAGAAAATTACAAGGAAATAATTTTATTATGCCATCAGGCCAATTCTAGCCGTGGGGAATTCAATGAAACAGCTAAGATCCTTGCTCAAGAAGGATATGCCTCTATAGCTATTGACTTAAGAAGTGGTGATAAAAAAAATGGAGTAATCAATCACACTGCTAAAACAGCAAAAAATAAAAATCTACGAACAGACTACATAGATGCTATTCCTGATATTGAATCGGGTATTAATTTTGCCTATCAGCTAAATGACAATAAGCCTATTGTCTGTTTAGGTAGCTCTTATTCCGCATCACTTATTTTACTTATTGCAAAGAATAATGAAAAGATCAAAGCAGTTTCTTGTTTTAGCCCAGGAGAATATTTAAAAAATATTTCTCTTCACGATTCTATCATTGGATTGGCTCAGCCATTATTTATTACTTGTGCTAATCATGAGATACAACAAACTGGAAACTTATTAGATAGTATACCTAAAGATCAATATTATTTTTACCAACCTATCAATGACGGAATGCATGGCTCTTCTGCTTTATGGGAAACCAATCCAGACAATAGCCTTTACTGGAATGAATTAAAAAGATGGTTAGAGACTCTTAGTCCTTAAGCTTAGGGTTATTGATATGTCTTTTATTATCCCTTTCTGTTTTTTTAACCAAGTTTTTCTCCAATGCCTTTTCCAGATCAATACCTGTTTGATTAGCCAAACACAATAACACGAACAATACATCTGCCAATTCTTCTCCAAGGTCTTTATTCTGATCAGCTGCTTTTTCACTTTGCTCTCCATATCTTCGACATATAATTCTAGCCACCTCCCCTACTTCCTCAGTTAATATGGCCATGTTGGTTAATTCATTAAAATAACGAACACCATATTCATTCACCCATTGATCTACTTTTTGTTGTGCTTGTTCAATTGTCATTATTCTTTATTTTTTGAATCCATTATTATTGTAACTGGACCATCATTTAAAAGCTCAATTTCCATCATAGCGCCAAATACACCAGTAGCCACCTTTAATTGATATCCTTTTATAAGGTGCTCGATAAAATAATTATATAGCTTTTCTCCTGTTTTTGGGTCAGCCGATTTTATAAATGATGGGCGATTGCCTTTTTTAGTAGAAGCATGTAAAGTAAACTGGCTTACAATTAATAATTCACCAGCAATGTCATTAACCGATAAATTCATTTTCCCATCTTCATCATTAAATACACGTAAATTAATCAGCTTTTTAGCTAACCAATTTACATCCTCTTCTGCATCTCCTTCAGCAACTCCTAAAAACACCAAAAGACCATTATTAATTTTTCCAACTATCTCATTATCCACCTTAACATTAGCATGAAGCACTCTTTGAATTACTATTCTCATTTTACTTAATAATTAGTAGTTCTGTAGTTTTCTTCTCCATCATCATGATACATAGCTAAGTAGCTTAAATACCTGAACTCAGGAATTTTAGCTGAGCTAACTGCCTTTATTACAGCACAACCAGGTTCGTTAATATGCTTACAATTATGGAATTTACAATCTTTTAATAACGAGAACATTTCTGGAAAAAAATTCGACAACTCTTCTTTTTCAAGGTCAATCAGCCCAAAACCTTTTATCCCAGGCGAATCGATGATCTTAGTGTCATTATTTAGTTCATACATCTCAGCAAAAGTAGTAGTATGCTTCCCCTTTAAATGAGAATCTGAGATCTCACCCACTTTAAGCTCAAGTTTACTATCTATGGCATTTATCAAAGAAGATTTACCGGAGCCACTATGCCCAGAAAAAAGTGAAACTTTACCCTTTATTAACACCTTAAGATCTTCAACTCCATCTTTATTTAAAGCGCTTGTTTTTACACAAGAACATCCAGCATTTTCATAGGATATAATCAAAGAATCAAGCTTTTGTAAATCTTCATCTGTGTAGAGGTCAATTTTATTAAAAACAATTAAAAGTGGAATATCATAGGCTTGAGCTGTCACTGTAAATCTATCAATAAAACCTGTTGAAGTAACAGGATTTATCAATGTTGTAATCAGCACACATAGATCAAGATTAGCAGCAATTACATGTGCTTCTTTTGAAAGATTAACCGATTTCCTGATCATATAATTCTTTCTTGGTTCTATTTGATGAATAACACCCTTATTTTCCTTATCAACATCAATCATCACTATATCACCAACCGCAACAGGATTAGTAGTTCTTATTCCTTTAGTCCTGAATTTACCTTTGATCCTGGATTCTACAAAACCACCATCCTTCAGCTTAACTGTGTACCAGCTTCCAGTAGATCGATAAACTAACCCTTCTTTTAAATTCATTGGTTAAAGGTAAAAACAGTTTCCTGTTAATCATTATAGTAGTTAAAATTAAAATATTCCAATCAGAAAGTTATTTTCGTAGTATATTTTGAACCTATAACATGTCTCTTTCTGTAAAAAACATTACCAAACAATATAAAAAGCAAATTGCTGTAGATGATATTTCATTTGAAATAAAAAGTGGAGAGATCGTTGGTTTCTTAGGTCCAAATGGTGCTGGAAAAAGCACAACTATGAAAATAATCTCCTGTTTTATTCCTCCGACAAAAGGAACTGTCACAGTATGTGGATTCGATGTTTCCAATGATGATTTAAAAGTTAAAAAGAAAGTAGGTTATTTACCTGAAAGCAACCCTTTGTATTATGACATGTATGTTAAAGAGTTTTTAAACTTTATTGCATCATTACATAAAATCAACAATAAAAAAGAACGTATCAAAGAAATGATTGAAATGGTAGGTCTTCAAAATGAACAGCATAAAAAAATTGGGACTTTATCTAAAGGATATAAACAAAGAGTAGGACTTGCTCAAGCTATGATACACGATCCTGAGGTGCTTATATTAGATGAACCCACTAGTGGTTTAGACCCAAATCAAATCATCGAGATCAGAGAGTTGATCAAAAATTTCGGGAAGGATAAAACTGTACTCTTATCCACTCATATCATGCAAGAAGTTGAATCTATGTGTGATAGGGTAATCATTATCAATGAAGGAAAGCTCGTTGCCGATGACTCTGTAGAATCTATTAAAAAAGGGAATAAAAAGGCGAACATGGAAGATATCTTCAAAAAATTAACTCAATAATCTTTTATTATAAATCATTTTTTTAATTTTGCATCCGATTTGGTGGAATGATTTGACTGCTTGCAACCACAATAAAAAAGCTAAAATTAGTTTTCTTGCATTCGCATTCTCCCCCATTATATTAAAGAATTAAATTTTAACTATGCCATATTTATTTACATCGGAGTCTGTTTCTGAAGGTCATCCAGACAAAGTTGCTGACCAGATTTCAGACGCCTTAATAGACAATTTTCTTGCTTTTGATCCAGAATCAAAAGTAGCTTGTGAAACCTTAGTTACAACTGGTCAGGTTGTCCTTGCCGGGGAGGTGAAATCAAAAACCTATTTGGATGTTCAAAAAATCGCCAGAAACGTAATCAATAAGATCGGTTATACTAAAAGTGAATACATGTTCGATGGAAATTCCTGTGGTGTATTTTCCGCTATCCACGAACAATCTCCTGATATTAACCAGGGCGTTGAAAGGGCAAACAAAGAAGAGCAAGGAGCTGGAGACCAGGGAATGATGTTCGGCTATGCTACCAACGAGACTGACAGCTATATGCCACTTCCTTTAGAAATATCTCATATTTTACTAAAAGAATTAGCTGCTCTAAGAAGAGAAAATTCAGAGATCACTTACTTAAGACCTGATTCAAAATCTCAGGTTACCATTGAGTATTCCGACAACAACAAACCAATTAGAATAGATGCTATTGTAGTATCTACTCAACACGATGATTTCGATTCTGAAGAGAACATGTTACAAAAGATCAAAGATGATGTGATCAATATTCTTATTCCAAGAGTTAAAAATAAATTACCTGAGCACATACAATCTCTTTTTAATGATGGAATTACTTATCATATAAACCCAACAGGAGTATTCATAATTGGAGGACCTCATGGAGATACTGGACTTACTGGACGTAAGATTATTGTAGACACCTATGGAGGAAAAGGTGCTCATGGTGGAGGCGCTTTTTCTGGAAAAGATCCTAGTAAAGTAGATAGGTCTGCTGCTTATGCTACAAGACATATTGCTAAAAACATTGTTGCTGCAGGTTTATGTGATGAAGTACTAGTACAAGTTGCTTATGCAATTGGTGTTGCTCAACCAATGGGTCTTTACATAGACACCTATGGAACCTCTAAAGTGAACCTTTCTGATGGTGAAGTAGCTCGAAAACTAGAACAGGTATTTGACATGCGTCCTTATGCTATTGAAACAAGGTTTAATTTACGTTCTCCTATCTATTCTGAAACTGCCGCATACGGTCATATGGGTAGAAAATGTGAAATAGTAGAAAAAGAATTTACTAATGGCTCAGGAGAGACAAAACAAGTAAAGGTGAAGCTATTTCCATGGGAAGAGCTAAATTATGTTGAAAAAGTCAAAGCTGTTTTTAGCTTAGAAGCAGTAGCTGCTAATTAATTTTCAAAGGCCTCTTTTAGAGGTCTTTTTTTATTTCTTTCTAAAAAATATTCTGATCGGCACACCTGTTAGATCAAAAGCTTCACGTAATTTATTCTCCAAGTATCTTTTGTAAGGATCTTTTACATATTGAGGTAAATTACAGAAAAATGCAAAAGATGGAGAGTGAGTAGGCAACTGTGTTACGAACTTGATCTTAACATACTTCCCTTTATGTGAGGGAGGTGGATTTCTCTGAATCACTTCCTGCATTACATCGTTCAGCTTAGAAGTTGAGATCTTTTGTGTCCTATTCTTAAAAACAACCATAGCTGCTTCCAATGCCTTATGAATTCTTTGCTTATTTAAAGCAGAAATAAAGATGATCGGAAGGTCTGTAAAAGGGGCCATTCGTTCTCTGATCTCCTCTTCATATTTTTTGGTAGAATTGGATTCTTTATCCACCAAATCCCATTTGTTCACTAAAAGAACCACTCCTTTTTTATTTTTTTCAATTACCGAAAAAATACTCATCTCCTGATTCTGAATACCATCGTTAGCATCAATCATTAAAAGACAAACATCACAGTCCTCAATGGTCCTAATCGCCCTCATTACCGAATAAAACTCAATATCCTCATGGACCTTGCTTTTTTTACGAATACCTGCAGTATCCACCAGGGTCATATCAAACCCAAAAGCATTGTAACGAGTATCTATAGAATCTCTGGTAGTACCAGAAATATCTGTTACAATATTTCTATCCAAACCTAATAATGCATTGGTCAATGACGACTTACCTACATTAGGCTTACCTACAATTGCAATTCTGGGTAACTCTGAATCTGAAACAGCTTCATCATCTTTGAATTTGGTCACCAATGCATCCAATAATTCTCCTGTACCAGAACCATTGATCGCACTAATACCATACACCTCCTCCAATCCAAAATTGTAAAATTCAAAAACATCGTTCTGACGTTCATTATTATCGACCTTATTGGAAACTACCAGCACAGGCGTATCTGTTCTTCTAAGCATATTTGCAACAGCCTGGTCCAAATCAGTAACCCCTGTTTCTACATCCACTACAAAAAGGATAGCATTGGCTTCATCAATAGCAATTTCTACCTGCTTACGAATCTCACCTTCGAAAATGTCATCCGAACCCGAAACATATCCACCTGTGTCTATCACAGAGAATTCCCTGCCATTCCATTCCGACTTCCCATAATGCCTGTCTCTAGTGACTCCACTAGTCTCCTGCACAATGGCTTTTCTTCTACCAACCAATCGGTTAAAAAGCGTTGACTTACCCACATTGGGTCTTCCTACTATAGCTACTATGTTTCCCATTTATATATATTAAAAATCAATAGGACTTTCTCCTTTATCTAAAATTCTAAATCTTTGTTTACACAGATCTATTTTTTTTCCAAAATCATCTGTTACAGACAATGTGACAAAAGCTTCATCTCCTCTTGTAACATTTACAATATAATTTCCATCTTTATCTGGCTTATACGACATACTACATCCATAACACTGTACAGATATCTTTTCGTGATTATAGCCTTGTGCAGAAATAAAGATTTTATTATCCCAATCTTTATATAGCACTTGCGTTTCAACGGCTTGAATTAGACCAAAAGGCACTCCAACAGTATACTTATATTTCCATGGCTTCCATTTTTCAACTCCTTTTTCTTTAACAGCAATTTCTCCAACTACAATATGATCTCCTACACCACCAGTAAATTTAAGCCGCTCTCCAATAGCTCCAGTGAAAGTTTTCATATTAGTTAGGTCCCTATCTGCATGTATTACTTTAGAATATGGTTTATATGGATTGCCAGGAGAAATATAGCTCGTATCATCTTCCCAATATCTTATTTTTATATTTTCCGTTGAGTCAAAGGCAGCCATTATCACCATTAAATCTATTGAATCTCCTAAATTTATATAATTAGATGAGGAAATTGCAACTGTCTCAATTTTATTAAAAGAAAAAGTTGAAACACTAGAACATGCCAATATAATCGGAATAAAAAAACTTAGTAAAAGTATTTTTTTCATAAGTAAATTATTTTTTTAATATCCGTATTTCTTTAATTTATCTTCCTTGTCTCGCCAATCCTTATCTACCTTTACAAAGAGCTCCAAATGTACTTTTTTATCTACGAACTTCTCTATATCTAACCTTGAAGCAATACCTAAATTTTTAATTTTTTCTCCTTTATGCCCTATTAAAATACCTTTCTGGCTATCTCTTGAGACCATAATATTGGCTCTTATTCTTACAATATCTTCAGCTTCTTTATATTCTTCAACTACTACTTCACAAGAATAAGGCACCTCTTTCTTAAATTGAAGCAGTATTTTCTCCCTAATGATCTCAGATATGAAAAATCTTGTACTTCTATTGGTAAGCTCATCTTTCTCATAATAAGGTGGTGCTTCCGGCAACAATTCAACAAGCTTTGGCAAAATAAAATCAGCTCCCATATTGTGCAATGCAGATATAGGCAAGATCTCTGCCTTAGGTAGCATTTTTTTCCAGTCTTCTACCTGCAGAATAAGCTTCTCAGAATCGGATTGATCTATCTTATTAATAAAAACCAATACAGGGATCTCCAGCTTTGATAATTTTTCCACTCGGTCTTTAAGTTTCTCAGTAGATTCATAAATATCTGTCATCACAATAAGGACATCTGCATCCTTGATAGCTTCAGACACGAATTTCATCATATTCTCATGAAGCTTATATCCTGGATCTATGATTCCTGGAGTATCTGAAAACACGATTTGATAATTATCATCATTAACTATTCCAAGGATCCTATGACGGGTAGTTTGCATTTTAGAAGTGATAATAGACAACTTCTCTCCCACCAGTCGATTCATCAATGTTGACTTCCCAACATTAGGACTTCCTATAATATTTACAAAACCTGCTTTATGCGACATTTCATCTGAATTAGTTTGCAAAGTTAGAAACATAAATTACATTTGCAGTGCGGAGTGGAGCAGTTGGTAGCTCGTTGGGCTCATAACCCAAAGGTCACAGGTTCGAGTCCTGTCTCCGCAACTAATAGAAAGACGCTTTTTTAAGCGTCTTTTTTTGTTACTTATATGATTAACTTCAATCATAATAATTAGCTATTCACATTCATTTATTTTCTATCAATAAAGACATTACCTTTACAAAAATTCTTATTCTGAATAAACAATTTAGTTTATTGGGTAGAAAATAACTTAACATACAAGATGCACTATCGTTCCAATAAACCAAAAAGAAATCATTTCTCAAAGAAGAAGAGTCATAATAATCAAAGAAGGTCTGGCTTTAAAAAATCAACATTAGACCCCTCATTATTTATTAATAAAGGCGTACTACCCGAATCTAAAGAGTACATTTCTAAAAGAATTTACGATCAGATGCCTATTGACAACAGACTAAAGTCAACATTAAAAATTAAAGGTTTTGAAAAGCCGACCGAAATACAAGACAAAACATTAGAATCTATTCTAGACAATAGAGACTTGCTTGGGATTGCTCAAACAGGGACTGGAAAAACGGGGGCCTTTCTAATTCCCATTATCAATCAGCTACTCAATGAGAAAAGAAATCCTTTTGCTTTAATCGTTGTTCCAACAAGAGAATTAGCACTTCAAGTTCAAGATGAATTTAAAAGCATGACCAAAGGCATGGGCTTATATAGCTACTGTTTTATTGGAGGAACTAACATTAACAAAGACTTACAGTTATTAAGAAGATCTAGTCATATAGTAATTGGCACACCTGGGAGAATCTTAGACCTAGTCAACAGAAAAGCTTTAGACCTGAGAAATTTTAACACGCTAATACTTGATGAATTCGACAGAATGCTTGACATGGGGTTTGTACATGATGTTAAAAAAATTATTTATGGCATGCAAAGAAGAAAACACACCCTTCTATTTTCAGCTACGGTTAATAAAAGTCAGCAATCAATGATTGACAACATCCTTAATAATTATGTAACTGTGAAACTTAGTAGCGGGGAAAGCACAGGGGACAATATAGACCAGGATATTATTAGAATTGGCCAAGACGATGACAAGTTTAAAATTCTAAAAGAAATGCTTCAAAAAAAGGAATTTGAAAAAGTTTTGCTTTTTGAAGAAACTAAACATAAAGTAAATAAACTCTGTACCAAGCTGAATAAATCAGGAATAAAATCTGATCAAATCCAAGGAAACAAAAGTCAAAATGCAAGACAAAAGGCTTTAAGAGCATTTAAAAAAGGAGAAATTAAAGTATTGGTAGCCACAGATGTTGCAGCAAGAGGTATCGATGTAAATGACATAACACATGTAATTAATTACCAGAGACCTTTAACATTCGACACCTATATTCATCGAATTGGCCGAACTGGAAGGGCTGGAAAAATTGGCAAAGCGTTTACGTTTATAGATTAGTATCTAAATACCTCTCCTCTTTCTCCATCCTATTTTATTAATTATTACATCTGAAAAGTCATATGTTTTATAATATGACATACCATAATATATGATTTAAAATCACTAAGCAATAGCCTGGATAAAAAAATAAATTAGTTAATTTTGACTAATTAATTTTTTATTAATAACTTTGGTTGCATTTTTAAAGAAATTGATGTGAAGACCAGAGATAAAATAATGGCAGAAGCCACCAAAGCATTCAATAAATCAGGGTTTAATGCTATCAACTTATTTGAATTATCTAATCAACTAGGTATTAGCAGAGGAAATCTTACTTATCATTTTAAGGATAAAGAAAGCCTATTAAAAGGTATAGCTGATCAGATGTGGAGCAAGATCGAAAAAGAAAGGTCAAAGTCCAGACAGCTCCCCTCTTTTGAAAATCTACACAATGAGGTACAATTATATTTCAAATTCCAAAAAGAGTATTCTTTTATTTTCCAAGATCCTCATGTGCTTAACCAACCTCTTTTAAGAAAAAAATTCAAGGCCATGACCAGCCAATTCATTAACGACATTAAAGCAGGTATTGCCTTTTCTATAAGTATCGGAAATGTAAAAGAAGAAGAAGTACCTGGCACCTACAACAATATAGCATTCTTAACATGGATGATCGCATTTTACTGGAATGCTAAAGAAAATGTATGCAACGAAATCTCCGTTAAAGATGGTGAAAAAATTATCTGGAGCTTAATGATCCCTCATTTTACTGATAAAGGAATGCAATCTTTTAAAAAGTTTTTTGGAGAGGATTATTTTAATGAAATCAGCGAACCATTTGAAGTGAATCTTTCTAACTACATCTCTTTTTAAATCAACTATTTTGAAAAGCTTAAACTCTAATACCAACACAAAAAGCGCTGCTTTTAATGACAATGCAGCTGCAATGGAAGAGCTGGTCAATAAGCTAGGGAAACACCTAGAAGAAAGTCGTTTCGAAGGCAAAGAAAAGCATGTAGAAAAAGCCCGAAAAAGAGGCAAGATGCTGGCCAGAGAACGTATTGAGCTAGTATTAGACAAAGACAGCCCATTTATGGAGCTACTTCCGCTTGCAGGAATGGAAAAAAAAGGAGGGTTTGGAGCTGGAGGAACCAATGTTTCTGGGATAGGATTGGTGAAAGGAAAATTATGTATGATCAATTCCAATGTAGGAACTAGAAAAGGAGGTTCAGTAGATTATGCTACTGTTTTTAAAGGACTAAGAGTAAGCCAGATCACTAGAGAAAATAAATTACCTACCATCAACCTTGTAGAAAGTGGTGGTGCCAATTTAACTGACCAGGCCAAGATTTTTAATTATGGTGGAGAAGCTTTTAGAGAAATTACAAGAAGGTCTAAAATGGGACTTACCACTATATCTGTGGTTTTCGGAAACGCTACTGCTGGTGGAGCTTATGTGCCAGGCATGTCAGATTATGCCATTTTTCAAAAGCAAGCAGCTAAAGTATTCTTAGCAGGACCTCCTCTAGTAAAAATGGCCACCAATGAAGTTTCAACAGAAGAAGAGCTAGGAGGTGCTGAAATGCACAGCCGAGTTTCTGGTGTTTCAGACTATTTAGCAGAAGATGAATTTGATGGCATTAGAATGGCACGTGAAATAATGGAATTCATTAAAGTTGAAAAACCTCATCAATCCCCTGAAGATAATATCGCACCACCTTTGTTCGACCCTGAAGAAATTTTAGGTGTAGTTCCTGCAGATGTTAAAATTCCCATGGATGTTAGAGAGCTCATTATGAGAATTACAGATGGATCTGAGTTTTCTGAATTTAAACCCGAATACGGAAACACTATGGTATGTGGCTGGACCAAGATTCATGGATATCCTGTAGGAATATTAGGAAATAATGGCGTGATTTTTTCGGAGTCTGCCAACAAAGCCGCCCATTTTATTCAGCTGTCCAATAAAAATGACATTCCATTAATCTTTTTACAAAATACCACAGGATACATGGTAGGCAAAGAATATGAAGAAGGTGGAATCATTAAAAATGGAGCTAAATTGATCAATGCGGTTTCAAATAGCGAAGTGCCTTCTATTACATTAATGATTGGATCTTCTTTTGGAGCCGGAAACTATGGAATGAATGGAAGATCGTACGACCCTAACTTTTTATTCACCTATCCCAATGCGAAATTAGGTGTAATGGGCTCCGAACAGCTTTCTGGGGTAATGGAAATCATTCAAAAAGCTTCCGCTAAAGCCAGAGGAGAAAAATATGACGAAGAGCAAGGTAATATGATTAAAGCCATGCTGATAGCAGAGGCAGAATCCAAAGCATCTTCTTGGCATTCAACCTCTGAGCTTTGGGATGACGGAGTTATCGACCCAAGAGAAACAAGAAATTATTTAGGCTTTGCACTAGCTATATTATATAATCAAGAAATAAAAGGCGCTGACAGCTTTGGCGTTTGGAGAATGTAATGAAAAAGATAGATTCCATATTAATAGCCAATAGAGGAGAAATTGCTTCGAGGGTCATTAGAACCTGTCGATTAATGGGCATAAGAACCATAGCAGTTTATTCCGAAGCAGACACCAATTCTCCCTATGTCAAAGAAGCAGATACTGCTGTTTATATTGGAGATAATAACCCAAATGATTCTTATCTAGACCAAAACAAGATCATTGAAGCTGCTAAACGCACGCTAGCAGACGCTATCCATCCAGGTTATGGATTTCTTTCTGAAAATTCAACTTTTTCTAAATTATGCCAAGAAAATAAGATTATTTTCATTGGACCTAACACAAAAGCCATTGAGCTGATGGGGTCAAAGTCCAAAGCCAAATCATTAATGAGTAAGCATAAAGTGCCCATTATTCCAGGCTATCAAGGAAAAGACCAAAGCAATGAAAAGCTCAAAAAAGAGGCAGAGAAAATAGGATTTCCAGTATTACTAAAGGCCACAGCAGGTGGTGGTGGAAAAGGAATGAGGGTGGTCTATAACAAAAAAGAGCTAGACAATGCCATAGCTGCTGCCAAAAGAGAGGCCATGAATGCTTTTGGAAACGATGAAATGATCGTGGAAAAATACATCTCTTCTGGTAGACATATCGAATTTCAGATCTTTGGAGATCAGCACAGCAACGCCATTCACTTATTGGAAAGAGAGTGCACTATTCAGAGAAGACATCAAAAAGTAATTGAAGAAAGTCCATCTCCTATTATGAGTGAAAAGCTAAGAAAAGAAATGGGAGAGTCAGCTGTACGGGCAGCAAAAGCACTTAACTACGATAATGCAGGAACAGTCGAATTTATTTATGATGAAGCTTCAGGAGAATATTATTTCTTAGAAGTCAACACACGTCTTCAAGTAGAGCACCCTGTAACTGAAGAAGTGACAGGATTAGACCTCGTACAGATGCAGATCGAATCTGCTCAAGGGATGCGATTAAAAAACGAACAAAAAGACATTAAAGGGAACGGATACGCCATTGAAGCAAGACTATATGCCGAAGACCCTTCTAATGATTTTTTACCTGTAACTGGTACTATTTTTCAGTTTGATAGTCCCAATATCAAAGGATTAAGAGTAGAATCATCCATTGAATCAGGTTCTGCTATCACTATTCATTACGATCCAATGATCGCTAAAATAATTGTGCATGATAAAGACCGTGAAAGCGCACAAAGAAAATTAAAATATGTCTTAAAGAACATGAACTGTTTGGGCATTACTACTAATCAGGACTTTTTACTAAGCATATGTAACAACAGTGATTTTGAAAATGGAAAATACAACACCCATTTTATAGAGGAAAACCCAGCATTGATCAATGAAAACAAAGATGCCGAAAAGTTAAACCTAGCTGCTTTAGGAGCTACTTTATTCGACTGGAAAAACAGAGAAGAAAAAAGAACACTACTTAATGCGATTCCATCTGGATGGAGAAATAATTTTTACAGCCCTCAAGCTGAGACTTTTCATTATAAAGAAGAGCCCATAAAAGTCACGTATCGGACTATTTCGATTGGTTTTGAATTTAACATCAACAACAGCTCATACAATGCTAAAATCATTAGCAGAGATCACAACCAAATACAAATTGAAATCAATGGCGTTCAGCATGAATTTACCATTATTAAAAAGGCTGGTAGTTTTTACATCAACAATGAAATTACAGGGAATATAGTGTTTGCCCAACAAGAAAGATTCCCAGAGATCATAAAAGAAAAACAGAAAGGATCTTACGAAGCTCCAATGCCCTCTCAAGTAATCAAACTCCTAGTTAAAGAAGGAGATAAGATAAAATCAGGAGAAGGACTGATTGTGCTATCGTCAATGAAAATGGAAAATACCATTTTAGCCGATGAAGATGGAACAGTAGAAGAAGTATTTACAATAGAAGGAGAAAACATAGAAGCAGGTCATTTACTAATGAAAATAAAAAGTCAAAATGGATCATTATAGTAAAGAACAGCTAAAAAATATTCATACTGAAACATTTGCCTTTATCACATGTTCAGAAAACGAACATGTATTAACTCTAACACTCAACAGAGAGCAAAAGAAAAATGCGATTCATCCTCACATGGTTAACGAATTAGCTTTTGCATTAAATTATGCTCATTTAGAAAATTCTATTTGGGCTGTTATTATACAAGCTAAGGGTAATGTTTTCTGTGCAGGAGCCGACTTAAAAGCCTTTATGGGAATGACTGGAGAGTTCGAATCTTCTATCCCTCAACCAAAGAGCACTATACTAATAGGAGAATTATTCAGTGCTGTACACAAACCGGTTATTGCTAAAGTTGAGGGAGATGTTTATGCCGGAGGCTTTTTCTTTTTAGCGGGAAGTACTTATGTTGTAGCTCATGCTGATGTTCAGCTTGGCCTTCCAGAAGTAAAAAAAGGAATCTTCCCATTCCAAGTAATGGCTGCACTCATTAATATTATGCCTGCAAGAAAAGTGATTGACTGGTGTATAAGAGGATACAATCTACCAGCTACAGATGCACATGAATTTGGACTGATCACTCACCTAACCACTAAAGAAAAAATAGATCAAACTGTAAATGAATTGATCGAAGAATTAAAAGAAAATTCACCGTCCGCTATCCGATTAGGTTTGGAAGCATATGAGAAAATAACGAAAAAACAAGGCGAACATCAATATTTAATGGAAATGCTTCAAAAAACCATCATGACTAAAGATGGTCAGGAAGGAATCAATGCTTTTAGAGAAAAAAGAAAACCTAACTGGACTGGAGAATAAAAAAATAATTATGTCACAAAAAAAATTAATACTATCTGCAGCTCTTACAGGAGCAGCCACTAACAGGAGCCATTGCCCTTATATTCCATTTACTCCCAAAGAACTAGGAGAAGAATCTCAAAGAGCAGTTGATGCTGGAGCAAGCATTGTGCACATTCATGCACGTGAAGATGACGGAACTCCAAGCTGGAGAACTGAAGTGTTCGAGCAGATCCATGAAGAAGTCAGAAAAAGATGCCCAAATGTGATCATCAACTATTCAACAGGAGCTTTTATGTTATCTGTAGAAGAAAGAATAAAGCACCTGCCAGCTACCAAACCAGATATGGCTGCCTTCAATATGGGAAGTATGAATTACGCTTTGTTTTCCAAAAAAGCCAATCAATTCTTACTAAGCGGTGTATTTGAAAACTCTTTTGAAACCATGATGACGGTAGTTAAAACCATGAATGAGAATGGTGTTACACCAGAAATGGAATGCTTCGATACAGGCCACATAAGAAATGCTGAACCCTTAAGAAAAATGGGGTTAATACCAGATAATGCTTGTTATAGCTTAGTGATGGGTGTTATGGGAGGCATCCCTGCTACAACCCCAAATCTACTTCATCAGATCAGTCAAGTTCCTGAAGGTTCATTTTGGCAAGTGATCGCTATTAGCAGGAAACAATGGCAAATGGCAGCTGTAGCTTGTACAATGGGTGGAAATTTTAGGGTTGGATTAGAAGATAACTTTTATCTACCCAATAATGAAATGGCTAAATCCAATGGAGAATGTGTAGAATGGGGAGTAAAGCTAGCTCAAATGATGGGAAGAGAAGTTGCAACCATAGATGAAGCCAGAGCAATGCTAAAAACACCCTTAAAAGAAACTGACCATGTTTGATAAAAATACCTTTAACAACAAAGTAGCTTTAGTTACAGGAGGAAGAAGCGGAATTGGTTTTGCCATTTCGAAACAGCTATTATCCCTAGGTGCTAAAGTGATTATTACTTCCAGAAAAGAAGATCTTTTGAAAAAAGCATCAGAAGAGCTAAAAGAATTTGGAGAGGTAGACCACATGGCTTGTGACATCAGAGAAACCAATGAAATCCAAGTATTAGCTGAGCACATTAAAAAATCTCATGGGAAGCTGGATATATTGATTAATAATGCGGGAGGTCAATTTCCAGCATTAGCAGAATCAATCAACGACAAAGGATGGAATGCAGTGATCAACAATAATCTGAATGGAACATTTTTTATGACCAGAGAAATGGCAAATGCTTTTTTTATACCTCAAAAAAATGGAGTCATTGTTAATATTATAGCAGACATGTATAGAGGGTTTCCTGGAATGATCCACACAGGCGCTGCAAGAGCAGGAGTAGAGAACATGACCAAAACACTTGCTCAGGAATGGAGCGACTACAACATAAGAATAAATTGTGTGGCACCAGGAATTGTAGATTCTTCTGGACTTGACACCTACCCACCACCTATTCAAGCCATGTTTGAAGAAGCTAAAAAAGCCATTCCAATGCATCGATTCGCAAAAGAAGAAGAAGTAGCTAATGCCGTTTGCTTTTATGCTTGCGACTTGTCTTCTTACTCTACAGGAACCACATTATATGTTGACGGAGCTCAGCATTTAAATTACGATAAAATGGGATTAGTGAATGTAATGAAGTCATTCATGAACCCTTAAATCAAAAAGAATGAGCGTTAAAGAAAAAACAATAGTAAAGGGAGGAGAGTTTTTGTTATCAGCTACAAATCCTATGGATATTTTTACTCCAGAAGATTACACTGAAGAACAAAAGATGTTCAGGTCTTCGATTAGGGATTTTCTCAATAAAGAAGTAGAGCCAATTAAGGAGAAATTCGACTCTAAAGAAGGAACTACAATTGCTCCTGGATTGCTAGAAAAAATGGGAGAGCTTGGATTTCATGGCATTGGAGTTCCCGAAGAATATGGAGGATTAAATTGCGACATGAAAACTGAGCTGGCTTACGGAGAGATCGCTTCGGATAGCTTTGCCTTCAGCCAGGCCATTGGAGTTCACACAGGGCTTGGTGTTTATCCCATTCTATTATATGGAAATGAAGCTCAAAAAGAAAAATACTTAGCTGATATTGTAACAGCTAAAGTAAAATGTTCTTATTGTTTAACAGAGCCTGGAGCTGGGTCTGATGCTAACTCTGGAAAATCAAAAGCTGTTTTTTCTAATGACAACAAACATTTCATCCTTAACGGACAAAAAATGTGGATCACCAATTCTGGCTTTGCAGATGTATTCTTTGTCTTCTGTAAAATTGAAGACGACAAGAACTTATCTTGTTTGATCGTACATAAAGAATGGGGTGTAAAATTAGGTGCTGAAGAAAACAAATTAGGGATCCATGGCTCGTCAACCAGACAAGTTTTCTTTGAAAATATTAAAGTACCTGTTGAAAATCTTTTGGGAGAAAGAAACAAAGGTTTTAAAATAGCCATGAACGCACTCAATGCTGGGAGAATTAAAATAGCTGTTGCCAATACAGGAATTGGCAAAAGAGCATTTGGGTTAGGAGTGCAATATGCCAACCACAGAGAACAATTTGGAAAAAGCATTGCTGAATTCGGAGCAATCAAACACAAAATAGCAGTAATGGCTACCAGGTTATATGCCTTGGAAAGCAGCTGGAACAGAACAGGTCATCAAATTGATGAATTTTATGATGAATTGATAGCCAATGGAATGGATCCGTTAGAAGCAAAAATCAAATCTGTTGCAGAATATTCTATGGAATGTGCCATTACCAAGGTATATGGGTCGGAAACAGAATCTTTTATTGTAGACGAAGCATTACAAATCCATGGAGGTATGGGATTTTCTGCAGAAAGTGAAATTTCTGTTCATTATAGAAACGTAAGAGGTAACAGAATCTATGAAGGAACTAACGAGATCAATAGAATTCTTATTCCTACTATGCTCTTAAGAAAAACCATGAAAGGAGAATTACCATTTATGGAAGCAGCAATGACAGGATTTCAAGAGCTTCAAAGTGGAGCTCTAAAAGGTGCAGAAACCGGAACTAACACCTATGACCTAGCATTGAACTTTTTAGAAAACATCAAAAAAGCTACGATTCTAGTAAATGGCTTGGCCGCTCAAAAATTTCAGCAAGACATTAAAGACGAACAAGAAGTATTGATGTCGATGGCTGACATGCTTAGCATTCTCTACATCTATGAATCTGCATTATTAAGAAGCATAAAGCATAAAGATTCAACTACTTCATCTTTAAGAGCTGACATGATTGATGTATTGATGCATGAAACTGCTGAAACACTACTTTCTTCAACTAAAGAAGTCATCTATGCTTGTTCTGAAGAAAACCAGGCATTACCCAATTTAAAGGCCATTCAAAGACTTTATCAGCTTCCTCCTACTAATCTAAAAGACAGAAGAAGGAATATTGCCAATTATTTTATTAATAAAAATAAATACCAAGTATAAGTGAGTGATCAAAAAAATAACCAGCTAGACAACCCATTAGAATATTTCTACCATTGGGAAAAGAACCATCCAAATAGAGTGTTTTTAAAACAACCTAAAGGAGATCATTGGAAAACATTGACCTATAAAGAAGCAGGTCAAGAAGCTCGAAGAATGGTAACTGCATTAAAAAAAATGGGACTTAAAAAAGGAGACCACATTGGTCTACTTTCTAAAAATTGTTACCATTGGATATTAGCCGATATCGCCATATCTATGGGAGGTTTTGTATCTGTCCCTTATTACGCCAGTCTGCCCAAAACACAGCTAAATGAAGTAATCCTTAAAAGTGACATTAAATTACTATTTGTAGGTAAGCTTGATAGCTGGGACGACAAAACAGAAGCTCTACCCGAAGATCTCAAAGTAATTAAATTCCCTCATTATGATGGCAATGCAACAATTCCAATTGGAGATAATTGGAATGAGCTGATTGATCAAAGCGAACCTTTTGAAGAAAATTATATTCCTGAAATTTCCGACATATGGACCATTCTTTTTACTTCCGGAACTACTGGAAGCCCAAAAGGAGTGATGCTCACCTACAAAAGCATTGTAGTTGTTTTTAGAGATGAAAAAAAGTACAACACACTAGGAATTCATTCATTAAAGGAGCATGCCTTTTTATCTTTTTTACCACTTAATCATGTAGCAGAAAGAGTAGCCATTGAAGGAGCCGCTATTTTCACAGGAGGCACCATTGCATTTGCAGAATCAATTGATACTTTTTTAAAAAACCTACAAGACATCCAACCCACTGTATTCTTTGCAGTACCAAGAATTTGGAATAAATTCCAATCTGGAATTTTAGCAAAAGTCCCACAAAAGAAATTAGACCTACTACTTAGTATTCCTATTATTTCCTCACTAATCAAAAAGAAATTAAAAAAAGCTTTAGGGCTCTCTAGAGCTGAGATTGTATTAACTGGAGCTGCGCTTACCCCTCAACATTTAAAACAATGGTATAGAAAGCTAGACATTAACCTAAGAGAGGTATTTGGAGCAACTGAAGCATGTGGTGCTGTAACTATTACGCCATTAGGTGAGATCAGTGATGTTGGAGTTGGTAAGGCCATACCTGGCATTGACTTTAAGATTGTTCCTGAAAATGGCGAAGTAATCTATAAATCCGAGCAATTAATGGTCGGATATTATAAAGAATCAGAAAAAACAGCAGAGATTCTAAGGGATGGTTGGTATTACAGCGGAGATAAAGGATTCATTGATGAAGAAAATAATTTAAATATTATTGGAAGAGTTAAAGATGCTTTTAAAACAGATAAAGGGAAATATGTAACTCCTAATCCTATTGAAAGTGAATTCTCTAAAAATGACCTAATTGAGCAGGTATGTGTAGTAGGACTATCAATTCCTCAACCTATCGCTTTACTTAATCTTTCTGAGTTAGGGTTAGAAACACAAAGAGAAGAGATTGAATCACAGTTTGAAACTCTATTAAGAAAAGTCAATGAAAACTTAGCCAATTTTGAAAAAGTATCCACCATGGTGATTATTAAAGATCCTTGGACAGAAGCCAATGACTTACTAACACCTACATTAAAAGTGAAAAGAAATAAAATTGATGAAAGGTACATGGACCAATACCCATCTTGGGAAAAAGACTCCTCAATATTAATCTGGAAAAATTAATCTTATGAATACAGTTGTTGAAAAAACAGACATAGATCAGCTATTTAAAACACAGCACAACAGAGAGAACTTACAAGCATTAAAAAACACCAGTGCTAGAGAAAGGGTCAATAAGATCAAAAAAATTGAACAGTATATCCTTAATGCTGATAATCATAAAAAAATTGCAGCTGCTCTGTCAAAGGATCTTAGAAAGTCCAATGAAGAGGTAATCTCAACAGAAATATCTCCAGTTATTTTAACCATCAAAAGTGTCTGCAAGAATTTAAGAGGATGGATGCTAGATGAACACGTACCATCTCCATTAACCATGGCTGGAATGTCTTCTTATATAAAATATGAACCCAAAGGACATGTAATGATAATGTCTCCATGGAATTATCCTTTTCAGCTAACCATCAATCCACTTATATATGCCATAGCAGCAGGTAACGCAGTCACGATCAAGCCTTCAGAAATATCTTCTAACACATCGGCTTTATTAAAAGAAATGATCCATGAAATTTTTCCTGAAAACGAAGCTATTGTTATTGAAGGGGATGTGCCATTAGCTACTGACTTACTTGAAAAACCATTCAATCATATTCATTTTACAGGAAGTCCCAATGTTGGTAAAATTGTAATGAAAGCTGCCTCAAAAAACCTTACGTCTGTAACTCTTGAGCTTGGAGGAAAATCTCCAGTAATTGTAGACAATACTGTTAATGAAAAGTCTGCTGCACAGAAAATTGCCTGGGCTAAATGTTTAAACAGTGGTCAAACATGCATTGCTCCAGATTATGCATTGGTACATAAAAGTAAGCTTCATTCTTTTTTAGATGAATTTGAAGCGACCATCAATAAGTTTTATAACCCTGAAAATAAAGGAATTCAAAATTCACCTGATTACTGCAGGATTATCAATGAAAAAAATCACCATAGGGTGATGCGCTTAATTGACAACGCCCTTGAAAATGGTGCAAAAAAAGTGATTGGTGGCGAATCTGATCCAAATGACAAGTACATATCCCCTACTGTTTTGGTCAATGTAAAAAATAGTATGGAGATCATGAAAGAAGAAATATTTGGCCCTGTCTTACCTGTTATAACATATAATGAGATCAATGAAGTGATCGAACAGATCCACCAGCTGCCTACCCCACTTGCTCTTTATATTATGAGTAACAGCAGTAAGAACATCAAACACCTTATGGATAATACTTCTGCAGGAGGAACAGCCATCAATGAATTGATGGTTACTTCTGTTAATCCAAATTTACCTTTTGGAGGGAAAAACAACAGTGGAATTGGTAAATCCAATGGAAAACATGGATTTGTAGACTTTTCTAATGAAAGAGGAGTCGTCAAAAGAAAATGGGGTAATCTTAAGATTATTTATCCTCCTTACAGTGCAAGGATCTTTCAATTATTTAAAAAAGTAGTTAGATTATAATGAAAAACAAAACAGCATTCATAACAGGTAGCAGCAGAGGAATTGGAAAAGCAATTGCGTTAAAATTGGCCCAAGAAGGCTATAATATTGTTGTAGCAGCTAAAACAGCTGAACCTCATCCTAAATTAGCAGGAACTATTTATTCAGCTGCTGAAGAAATAGAAAAAGCTGGCGGTAAAGCCCTGCCTATTGTTGTTGACATAAGATCTGAAGAAATGATACAGAATGCTGTTGAAAAAACAGCTGAAACATTTGGAGGTATTGATGTATTAATAAACAATGCAAGTGCCATCAGCCTCACCCCTATTGAACAAACTACTCAAAAAAGGTATGACCTAATGCATGAGATCAATGTAAGAGGCACCTTTTTGGTTTCAAAGGCATGTATCCCGCATTTAAAAAAATCGGATAATCCTCATATTCTTACCCTTTCTCCTCCTTTAAATATGGATCCAAAATGGTTTGGGGCTCATTTAGCTTATACTATGAGTAAATATGGAATGAGCATGACTGTGCTAGGACAATCAAATGAGCTAAAATCGAGTGGAATAGCCGCTAATGCTCTATGGCCACAAACTACTATAGCCACAGCTGCAATTATGAATTTATTAGGTGGTGATGCCATTGTACAAGCCAGCAGAAAACCAGAGATTATGGCAGATGCAGCCGCAATCATTTTAAAAAAGAATAGTAAAGAATGTACTGGTAATTTCTTTATAGACGAAGAAGTCCTCAAAGAAAATGGCATTACTGATTTTGACAAATACGCAGTCAACCCTAATAACGCTTTAATGAAAGACCTATTTATCTAGCAATGAAAGATTACTACTTCAATGAAGAGCATATCCTTTTTAGAAAATCACTTCAGGATTTCGTAGCCAAAGAAGTGACTCCCTTTGTAGATCAATGGGAGGAAGAAGGTCGTGTTCCAAAAAGTGTATTTAAAAAATTAGGAGACATGGGATTTTTCGGACTTGGAATGGAAGAAAAATTCGGTGGAATGGATACTGATGTATTCTATACAGTTATTCTTATTGAAGAATTGAATAAATGTAGATCAGGAGGTACAGCAGCTTCATTATTAGCCCATTCTACATTGGCCATGGAGCATATAAAACAGCAAGGAAATGACCATTTAAAACAAAACTATTTGAGTCCAGGTATTAAAGGAGAAAAAGTTGGTTGTTTGGCCATTACAGAACCACATGCTGGGTCTGATGTTGCTTCTCTAAAGACCAAGGCAATTAACAAAGGTGATCATTATGTTGTGTCAGGTTCCAAAACATTTATTACCAATGGTGTTCATGCAGATTTTATTGTAGCTGCTGTAAGAACAGGTAAAGAAGGATATGACGGAATAAGTATGATGGTAATAGATCATCATTCAGAAGGAATTGAAGCTCGCCCTCTTAAAAAACTTGGATGGCATGCTTCAGATACTGCTGAAATTTCATTTGATGGTGTTAAAGTTCCTGTAAAGAACCTTATTGGTGAAGAAAACATGGGATTTTATTACATCATGCAAAGATTTGAGCTGGAAAGGTTAGTGCTTTCATTAGGGTCTATCGCTGCTGCGGAAGATGCTATGGATTATGCACTTCAATACATGTCTGAAAGGGAGGCATTTGGCAGACCTATTAATAAATTTCAGGTCCTTAGGCACCATGTAGCTCAGCTATCTTCTGAAATAGCATGTCAAAAGGCTTTTAATTACCAGATATGTAAAGCCTTTGAAGATAAAATTGAGGTGAAAAAGGAATGTGCCATGTCTAAATTATTATCTACCGAACTTATGGATAAAGTAAGCTATCAAGTATTGCAATTTTTAGGTGGATATGGATACATGGAAGAATATAAAGCTGCCCGAATTTTTAGAGACAGCAGAATTGGAACAATAGGAGGTGGAACATCGGAGATCATGAGAGAGATCATAGCTAAATCCACAATAAACTAATAGCATAAAAATGAAAAATTATTATTTCACAGAAGAACACGAATTATTCAGACAGGGATTGAAAGATTTCCTAGCAAAAGAGGTGACTCCTTTTATAGATAAATGGGAAGAAGAAGAGAAAATACCTAGAGAAATCATCCAGAAATTTGGTGAAATGGGTTATCTGGGCTTGAATTACCCAGAGAAATATGGAGGAATGGATGTTGATTTTTTCTTTTCTGTAGTATTTATTGAAGAGATCTCAAAAGTATTCTCTGGTGGGTTTATGGCCACACTAGCTGTACAGCAATACATGTCCAGTCCTTATTTACATAAACATGGGTCTGACCATATCAAAGAAAAATACTTAACAAAAGCTATAACAGGAGAAGCAGTCTGTGCCATCGCTATTACTGAACCAGGAGCTGGATCTGATGTTGCCAATATAAGAACAACTGCAGTTAAAGAAGGAGATCATTATATTGTAAATGGCTCTAAAACTTTCATTACCAATGGAGTATATGGAGATGTACTGATAACTGTAGTAAAAACACAGCCAGATGCCGGCTTTGATGGAATTAGCTTAATGGTAATAGACAGAAATGCAGATGGTGTTTCTGCTACTAAGCTAAAAAAGCTAGGTTGGCATGCTTCTGATACTGCCGAGCTGGCTTTTGACAATGTAAAAGTTCCTGTTGAGAATTTATTAGGTGAAGAAAATCAAGGGTTCTTTTATTTAATGGGAGGATTACAGCTAGAAAGATTAGCAGGGGCAATAGGTGGATATGCCGGTTCTGAATCTGCACTTGATTACGCCTTGCAATACATGTCCGAAAGAGAAGCTTTTGGAAGACCTATCAATAAATTCCAGGTACTAAGACACCGTGTAGCACAGCTATCTTCTGAAATTGAAAGCATTAAATACTTTGTTTATCACTGCTGCAGATTACATGAAGATGGAGAATATGCTGTAAAAGAATGTTCAATGGCAAAACTATTAGGAACAGAACTATCGGACAAAGCCATGTATCAGTGTATGCAATTTTTTGGAGGATATGGCTACATGGAAGAATATAAAATTGCTAGACTATTTAGAGACAGCAGAATTGGAACAATTGGAGGTGGAACATCGGAGATCATGAGAGAGATTATTGCAAAAATGATAATTGATGATAAATCTTATTCTCAAGCAGGACAAATTATCCCTAAAAGTAATGGACAACAATCAAAAATTAAAGACACAATAAAAGAAAACAACAAACAATCAATAAAAAACACAATTATGAGTTACGAGAACACAATGAACACAATGAATGAAAAAGCAAAAACAGCTCAACCACTTGGTTCTATTTTAAAGCTAAACTTTGGCGAACAACAAATAGTAATTGATGGTACTGGAGAAGCTAATGAAGTTAGTACAGAAGATAAAGAAGCCAATTGCACAGTAGATGTAAGCCTAGAAGACTTTAATGCTATGCTTTCTGGAGATTTAAATCCTATGGGGGCATTTATGGCAGGTAAAATGAAAGTAAAAGGAGATCCAAGTGTCGCTATGAAATTGCAATCTTTATTTGCATAAAATTGAATAGTCAAAAAAAAATAGCTGTAATAGGGGCAGGACCAGCGGGTTCTGCTGCTGCCTATTATTTAAATAACAATGGATACCATGTTGAAGTTTATGAAAAAGAGGCTTTTGTAGGTGGTAGGACCCATGGTTTTAACAATGGAGCCGTTAGTTTTGATACAGGGGCCAGCTTTTTCACTAACTTTTATCCTTTACTACGCTCATTAATAAAAGAACTTGAGCTAGAAGATGAAGTGATTGAGCTCGAAAGAAGAGTAGGCTTAAGAGACAAAGACCAGCTAGCAGAATTTGCTTTTGGAGATCTTAAAACATTCTGGAAATTACCTTTTCTTACATTTAATGACAAGATGACTATGATCTGGAAGACCATTCTTTTGTCTTTAAAAAGAAGCCAATTGGATCTTGTAGACCCTGAAAAGTTATCAAAATTTGATGATGCTTCCATTGCAGATTGGGCACGTAGCTATTTATCGGAAAACATTTATGAATATTGCATTAAACCTGGTGTTGAGCCTTTCTGGTATTTTTCCTGTGAGGATGTATCCAGAGCTATGACCACTGTTCTTCAAGGAAGAGCTGCTGATGCCAAATTCTATACTTTTAAAAATGGAATGGCAAGTATCTCAGAAAAATTACTTTCTAATGTTACCCTAAACAAAAATTGCAATGTAGAAAGGATTGATAAGATTGAGGGAAAATACCATGTTACATTTAAAACTATTAATAAAACTGAAACATTATTATATGATGGAATTGTAATGGCAAGCCCCGCCAATGCTGCTAAAAAAATATTAAATACCGACCTCATTCCTTCACCAATTGACAAGTTCATTGATTCACAAAAATATGTTGCGAACTTGCATGTAACCTATTTAGTAGATCAAGATCAAGTAAAAGACCTACTGGCTTATTATTATCCTTGTGGAAAATGGGAAACACCCATAGCCGCTGTGGTATTACATAAAATAAAAGCAATCAATTCAATAAAAGCACCTGATAATAAAGAGTTGATCAGTGTTTTTCTATTGAATGAACCTGCTAAAGAAATTTCAAAAAACACTGAGGATGTTATATATGAAAAAGTTTGGAAAATGGCCAAGGATTTCGAACCTTCATTACCAGAAAAGTATGAACCAGTAGCCTTTTTCTCAAGAGAAAATGCCATACCATTACATGAAGTTGGCAGGTATAAAATAGCCAATAAGATCAAGGATTCTCAAGAGGGAAATGTAGTTTTTGCTGGAGATTATTTATCCTGTGCTACAGTAGAAGGTGCATTAAGAAGTGGAAGATGGGCAGCTTATAAGCTAATGAACAAAAACGGCATTACTTTTTAAACATTGTATTCATAATTACATCCCAAAATTTAGTAGTAAAACCATAACCACTATCTGGATCTTTATAATGATGCTCTAGATGATGCTTAATAAGCATTCTCACATATTTATTTTTGACTTTCACATGATGGCTTACATAATGAAACCAATCATATATTAAATAAGCTAAAACCAAAGATGCAAAAAATGGAGAAGCATATACCCTACCGAACATAGTATAAGACATCCAATATAAAAGGACTCCTCCTAATAATGAAACAACAGGTGGAACTACTAATCTTTTAGGGTCATTTGGGTAATCATGATGTGCACCATGAATAACATATAACATTTTTTTTCCAAGCGCTGATTTTGGTTTACTATGGAAAACAAAACGGTGACCAGTATACTCAATAAAAGTCCACAAAAAAATGGCGCCAAGAATTAAAGGAACTATATACCATGGCTGATCAAGAGATCCTTTATATATAAAAAAAATAGTTTCGTAAGTAAAATATAGAACAACAGGAATAAAAATAAAAAATGGAACCAGATGATTGGTTGTTGTCACCCATTCTAAGAATTTATTTTCAAAAACCTTTATTTTCTGTGTGCCAGAAACAAATAATTTTTCTTTTTTAACCTGTTGATCCATAATCAATAAAGAATACGCAAAACTGATAAAATTTATTTATTTTTGCAAATATTATTAGGCACTTTTGTCTAATTATATGAAGATTTTATAAACAATTCAAAATGATCATTACAAAAAATTGCGCCTGTAGAATAAAAGGAAATATCACAAATGTTTTCAATGCACCAATATATAAAGATGTAAGAAAGATCATGACAGGTTATGGTCCACTCCCTGCTTCTGAGGGAGTAAGTAAAGAAATAAATTGGGGGGAGAAAGATGGGTACAGACTTTTACTTGGTTTTGGAAAAGAATTTTGTAAAGAAACCATCATTGAAAAACAGCCAAACAAATATTGGAAATACCAACTATCTGATTTTAAAAATGCTTCATTTTTCTTTATTACAAAAGTAGAGGGTGAGATATGGGTAGAGAAAACTGAAAATTCTATGGCAAGCTTCACCAATAAATACAGCTTTTACAACCGAAACCTATTCACATTACCAATTACCTTTTTATTTGTTCACTTATTGTGGGGAGGATTACAAAAGAAAGCACTTAAAAACTTAAAAAACATTATTGAGCAGGAAGATCAATCTTAATTGTTTTTTTTCTTGACTCTATAATAATATATTACAAACACAGGGAAGATTAAGATCATACTTAATAAAGACAAGTGCCACCCCTCCTTTATTAGTTCACTATTTAGCATCTCCACTCTATCTTGAGGAGCCACAAGTCCTCCAATGAAGATACCTAGCCAAAAATAAAAATACAGCACTATATGCAAGTGCTTTTTAAAGAATCTTAATATGTATTGAATATTATCTTTCATATTATAAATTGGGCGCAATTAACAGGAAACATAAAAATGGCACATCAATTATCATCAAGCTCCATAGTACCCAAGTTTTCTTTAGATCACTCCATTCATTTTTATATTCTATCCACCTAAATTGTATAGTGAAGACAAATACAAAAACAAACCAAGCAATAAAATTAATAAGTGGTATTCCAAACAATCTGGTAGGGTATCTAAATCCTTCAGTGAAAAATCCACCAAAAAATTCTTGTATAGGATTATCAGGCGTCATCATATGGGTATAATTATTGAAATTATAAGGAATAACTGTTCCTTCAACAACATTCACTTGATTTGTATCTACCCAGATCCACCAATTATATATAGTAGCTAGTGGATCCATTACAAGGTCTATCACTAAAGCAAGTGAAGCATCTATTAATGCTAACAAAATCAGTGAGCTGATTAATGATCCTTTTAAAAAAGCAGGTACTTGTTTATCCTTTTGTTTATTATTACTATTCCCTATTACTAGTCGATTTGTAATTTCCATAACAATGTAAACTAAAGAGATCCAAGATGCTGGATTTACAACAGGTATGGAAAATAAATAAAAATAATAGCCAGGATAAACATATGCTCCAGACAAAACACCAATAGATTCACAGCAAGCAGTCAGGAAAAATCCAGCACTAAATTCTCTTAACGTTCTTTTCCATCCATGCTGCTTACCAGAATGGAAAAGGCATAAAAAAAACAATCCAATTAAGCTGACTTCAAATGCAGCTTTAAAAAAGTTTGCTGGAACTATTCCTAAATAATCAAAGATTTCATTCATTAACTGAAAGTATAAATACTATTTTAGTTCTTATAAAAATACTAAAGCACATTTCAAAATGCCTTTAAAAAATATCTTTTTTATCACAATACTATTTACTATTATTTCCTGTAATGAAATAAATAAGAAGAATTCTCCTAATGATAAATCAATGAAAAAAATTGAAGACTGTTCATGCGGGGATCTAATTTTAGACGAACCATATAATCATTTTTATATAAATGAAAGAACTTTACCATATACTGGAATATGTAAAGATTATCATAGTAATGGAAATCTATATCAGAAGAAAGAATTCAATGAAGGGAAAATAAATGGGGAATTACTTGAATATTCAATAAATAACAAGCTAATTAAAAAATGGAATTTTAATAAAAATAAAAGGCATGGCGAATCTTTTACTTATGACACTAGTGGGCAATTAATTTTTCATGGAATTTACAAAAACGGAATACTAGATAGTGTTATATTAAGCCTCTAGCAGCTTAGAAAGCTCAGACCATTCCTCATATTTCTTTTCTACTTTTCCTTTTAGCTCATTCATCTTTTGAATTTTATCCTGCAACTGATCATGAGGAAAAGCGTTTTCATTAATTTTTTGCTGTAATTGTTGATGCTCAGCCTCTAATTGATCTATTTTTCTTTCTACAGATTTAATTTGTTTTGACAGTTCCTTGATCTTTTTTCCTTCAGGTTTTTTATTCTCTTTTTTCTTGTTCAATTTTTCAGCAAAAACATCAGATGCCTCATAATAGCTCTTAATGAATTGCTTTAATCCTTCATAATAAACTTTAACACTTTTATTTTTTATATAAAAAACCTTTTCTGTTAACCCATCTAAGAAATCTCTATCATGAGAAACAATAATCAAGGTTCCTGTATAACTTTCCAATGCTTCTTTTAATATTTCTTTTGAAACAATATCTAAATGATTAGTAGGCTCATCAAGAATAAGAAAATTATAGGGCTCGAATAATAACTTACATAGTGCTAATCTTGTTTTTTCTCCTCCAGAAAGCACTTTCACCTTTTTATCTGCATCATCTCCACTAAATAGGAATGAACCTAATATTTGCCTGATTTTCTTTCTAATCTCACCCACTGCTACATCATCAATAATTTCGTACACAGATTTTTCAGGATTTAATTTTAAGGTTTCATCCTGAGCAAAATACCCTATACTTACATTATGCCCTACTTTAACCTGACCATGATATTCAATATCCTTAACTATGGATTTTATCAAAGTAGATTTACCAGTTCCGTTTTTCCCAATTAAGGAAATTTTATCACCTCTTGAAATAGTGAAGTCTACATTTTTAAGCACTTCTTTTTCATCATAAGCTTTAGATAATCGTTCCACAGTTAAAGAGACCTTTCCTGAAGATGAAGGCTCAGGGAATTTAAATTTCATTCCAGATGAATCCATATGATCTATCTCTATTTCATCGAGATTATCTAATTTTTTAATCAAACTTTGAGCAAAGGATGCTTTGTTCTTTTTAGCCCTGAATTTATTAATAAGCTGTTGGGTATGTTGAACAAACTTTTCCTGATTCTTCTTAGCAGCGATCTGTTGTATTAATTCTTCTTCTCTTTGATTTAAATAATTAGAGTAATTACACTTGTAATCATAAAATTTTGATTTTGAAATCTCTACTGTGCGATTAGTTATATTATCAAGAAACTGTCTATCATGAGAAATTAAAAGGATAACACCATTGTATGACTTTAAATATTTTTCTAACCATTGAATAGATTCTATGTCTAAATGATTAGTAGGTTCATCCAACAACAAAATACCTGGTTCTTGAATTAACAGTTTGGCAATTTCTACTCGCATTTTCCAACCCCCAGAAAACTCATTATAGCCCTGAGTTAATTCATCTTGATCGAATCCCAATCCCTTTAGTAACATTTCAGCCTTTTTCGTAAGATTATCACCATCTAGCTGAATCAACCTGTCATTTAATTCAGTTAATTCATCAATCATAGATAAATACGAATCTGATTCATAATCTGTCCTTATAAGTAGCTCTTTATCAATCTCATCAAGTCTATCTTTAATAGTTACAACTTCAACATTTGCATTGATCACTTCTTGTGAAATATTGATAGAAGAATTATAATCAAGCTCTTGTGGCAAATATCCCATTTTGGAATCTTTAGGCATACTTATATTACCGGAAGACACCTTTTCTTCTCCAAGGATCAATTTTAATAAAGTAGATTTACCAGCACCATTCTTACCAGTAAGGCCAATTTTATTTTTTGGTTTAATTTGTAAAGAGACATTTCTATAAAGAACATGACCTCCAAAGTTTAGTGATATATTATTGAGTGAAATCATAAAAAAAGCCCTCGCAAAACGAGGGCTAATAAAAGAATTTATATTATTCTAAAAATGCCAAAGATCATGTTCAAGCTCAAACATTTCTTCTTTAATTTTATCTGATTCTAATAAAGCATCTAC
>Ga0209992_10000678_pt1 | contig 42650 bp, 29 predicted proteins | sample 2SBtaG_2_FD_182564 | JGI IMG/M metagenome (GOLD analysis project Ga0209992, IMG submission 182564) | Deep subsurface microbial communities from Kolumbo volcano to uncover new lineages of life (NeLLi) - 2SBTROV12_ACTIVE470 metaG (SPAdes)... | ecosystem: Environmental > Aquatic > Marine >...
AGCCCGTCAACTGAACCGGGCGCCGGCTCGGGCGATGGTGACGTGCGTCTTACGGTCGGCTGAATCGCGAAACGCATTGCCGATGAGTGCGGCGACGCTCACGTCCGAACAACTCCGATCCGATCTGTGCGCGCGGCGGAAGAATTTGCGAACGGAACATTTGTTCAGTAGTGTCGGCCGTGGACCTGTCTTTGCGGAGGACGCGCCATGGCCCCACGAGCCCACGCCCCCAACAAACTGCGCGCCGCGTCCCGTGGCGGAGGTCGGAACAACGACCGTTCGGACCTGACCGCCCGGCAGCGCAACATCCTCGACCACCTCGTCGACTTCGTTGGCGAACACGGCTACCCGCCCACCGTGCGCGAGATCGGCACGTTCTTCGGCATCAAGTCGACCAACGGCGTCTCCGACCACCTTCGTGCGCTGGAACGAAAGGGCTACATCAGCCGCAGCGACGGCCAATCGCGCGGTCTGACGTTGCTCAAGGGCGCTGATGGCCGCGCGCCTCTCGGTGGCGGCGTGCCGATGTCGTCCAACGAGGACGCGGGCACGATCGAAGTCCCCGTCGTTGGCCGCGTCGCCGCTGGATTGCCGTTGTTGGCCGTTCAAAACGTCGATGAGAAGGTGCGGATCGATCCGGGCATGGTCGGGGATCGGCGCGACGTCTTCGGGTTGCGCGTCACCGGACGCTCGATGATCGACGCGGGAATCTTCGAGGGCGACCTGGTCTTCGTTGCGCCCCGCGCCGACGCGCAGAATGGCCGCATCGTCGTGGCGATGATCGACGGAGAGGCGACCGTCAAGCGCTTCTTCCGCGAGCCCGAACGCGTGCGCCTGCAGCCGGAAAACCGGACGATGGAGCCGATCTTCGTGCAACGCGATGAGGCCGATGACCTGCGCATTCTCGGCGAAGTCGTGGGCGTGTACCGCAGGTTGCATTAGTTCCGCGCGCGGAGCTGCCGAGCCACTGCCGCGATTCGCGCCCGAACGTGCCATCCTCACCCGATGCCGGGCGTTCCCCACCTCGTTCCCTACCAGGGCAGCAAGCGTCTTCTCGCGCCGCGCATTCTCGCGCTGCTGGGAAACCGGCGATTCGCACGCTTCTTCGAACCCTTCGCCGGGTCCGCTGCGATGTCACTCGCGGCCGCTGAAAGCTCCGTCGCGCGCGGCTTTGTCATCGGCGAGTCACTGACCGCGTTGGCGGCGCTCTGGAAACTCTGCATCGAGGATCCAGCCTGCCTTTCCGACGGCTACGAGGCGCTCTGGAACGCCCAACACACCGATCCGCGTGCGCACTTCGAATCCACCCGCGACGCGTTCAACCGGTCCGGCGACCCGGTGGCGCTGCTCTATCTATTGGCCCGCTGCGTCAAGAACGCACCGCGCTTCGCCACCGACGGCCGCTTCAACCAATCGGCTGACCATCGCCGCCATGGCCGCAAGCCCCGGACCGTCCGCACCGCAGCCCACGCGATCGCCGAGCTCTTGCAAGGTCGGTCCGTGGTGCACGCGGCAGACTTCCGAACCACGTGCGAAGACGCCACCGGCGACGACCTTGTGTACCTCGATCCTCCGTGGATCGGGACCACGGTTGGCCGCGACAAGCGCTACCACGCCGGGTTGGCAGAAGAACCGCTGATCGCCTTCCTGGACACCATGGTCGAGCGCGACATCCCGTTTCTGCTCAGCTACGACGGACGCACCGGCGACCAGCGCTATGGCCAACCACTCCCGGCAGCGCTGGGCCTGCTGCACCTGGAAATCAACGCCGGGAGATCCAGCCAAGCGACACTGTCCGGTCGCAAAGCCCGGACGTGGGAGTCGTTGTACGTCTCACCGGGCCTTGCAGATGCAGCGCTCATGGCCATGAACGGCTTGGTCGGCGTTCAACGAGCACAGCGCGGCGACGACTAGATCCCTCCCGCAAGACCAAGGCACCCAAGGAACCCAAGATCGAGGCGCCGTCTGCCAAGACAAAAACCAAGGAACCCAAGATCGAGGCGCCGTCTGCCAAGACAAAACAAAGGCAACCTGCCAACTCAACTCTTCTTGAGCGCCTCATCGAAGGTGATCTTGACCTTGCGTTTGCTCATCAGCTCGTAGGCACGGCGCTGAACATCGCGCTTGCGGACGAGCGGCAAGATGTTGTCGGCGATATCGTTGCGAATGGTCGGGTCGGTAAGCTTGCCGGCTTTGGGCGGCTCGTAGCTGTTCAATCGCGCGATATGCCAGCCAAACGGCGTGCGAATCGGTGGGCTGATGTCGCCGGGTTTCATCGCGGTGACGGCCTTTGCGTAGGGCTCAACCATGACCTCGTAGCCCTTGCCGATCTGATCTTCGTGCGGGATGTCCTTGATGTAGAAGAAGTTGACATCGGCGATGGCGACCTTGGGAAACCGGTGGCCGAGCGCGTAGACGCGACCCTTCATCTCGAGCGCGCTACGGGGCGGGTCGGCTTGCAGGATCTTGGCGAGCTCGTGAGCCTGGTCGGACAGGCCGTCGATGCACTTGTTGACGTCCCGGCGGATCTCGCACTTGCGCCAGTCACCCGAACAGCAGAGGAACTGCGCGTCGGTCGCGAAGTAGCTGGGTTCACGCACATAGCGGATGCGGATCCGCCAATCCCGCCACGCGCGCCGCATATCGGCCTCGGCGACGTTCGCAGCCTTGTAGTTGTCTTCGAAGTGACGCTCGAGATAGCCGCGAACCATCGCCCGCTTGTGCTCGTCGAGCAGCCAATCGCTCCACAGCCCGGATGTGCGGGCCTTTTGAGCGAGCACCTCGGCGTCGACAAGCGCCTGCACAATGGCGGCCGGGGACGTCCCGGGGGGATACGCACCCACGACGCGGTCAAAGGCGGCACGCGTCACGGGCACACCACCGACACATGCGAGCACATCTGGGGTCAGTTTTCCGGGGTCACATGCCTTGGCCGACCATGGCTGCGGGCCGCCAGCGCTGGGCAATCGATGCGCCGAACGCTGGGCGACGACGACCTCTTCAGCGCAGCCGGCAGCGAGGACGAGGGCAACCACGAACGCGGCGACGGAGCGGGCCGGGACCTTGTCTACGAAGCGGGCGGACATAGCCGGAACGTAGCAGACTGCGACGTCAAGGCAATCGATCGCCAGGCGCGCCAGACGACGCCTTCGTCGAAGATTGCGTCATCGCCACCAGCTCGACACCTGTGCGGGCCAACACCCACGCTAGCCCGAGCGCGAGACCGCCGGCGAGATAGTCCCGCTCGGAGATCGCGCCGAGGCCCACGTAAACCGGCCAACACGAGACCATCGCCAAGACGACGCCCAGCACGCGAATCACCGTCACGACGCACCTCGCTGCAGCCAAACCCATGCGCCAATAGCGAGCGCCACCCAAACACCGCGGCGGACCAAGATACCTCCAACCGCGTCCACACTGACGTCCGTCGCCGCCGGCCGCTGCAGCGGCACGCGAACAACCGCCATCCAACACAGCGCGACCGCCGCGACCCGCACAGCCCGTTGGGGCTCGGCGACCGCGGTGTCATGTTCAAGCACCGACCAGGCCAGCACAGCCCACGCGACGGCGAGCGCGGCGACGAGGCGACGATGCGGGGCCTGGGGCCAGCGGAAGAGACGGGCGAATCGCTGCACGACGGGGACCCTCTCGGCGCGTCCGGGTGTGCTGTCGAACGCCGCCGCCGCAAATCCGAGAATGAGCACCGCCACGGCGAGCCCCTGGATGGGACCTACGACGCGCGGACCAAGCAGATCGGGACATGCAACGAGCAGCGGCAGGTGACTGGCCAGGCCCACCCCGAAGACGAGCTGCGGTTGCGCAGAAGCAGCGGCGACGATCATCGCGACCGGCGCCAGCGCGGCCAACGCCCACGTCACGGGCCGATGCAATCCGCCATCGGGAAACATGAACGCGCACGGCAGGGCGATGCTGATGACCCAGAGCGCGAAACCCCAGGCCAGCACACGCCGGTGCCGCGACGCTATCTCCACGTGCTCGCGCAGCTTGTCGGTCCATCGTCGCAACGGCACCATCTGGGCATGCTAACCCGTATCGCCCCTCGCAACATCCAGCCCCGGCGCGAGAAAATTGCACCGTCGTTTCGCGGGCGGTTGCTTTGTGCGGTCGTGGCGGGGCTCATCGCGGGCGCCGCGGCAACAGCAGAAGCCCGCGATATGACGGGCAAAGCAGGTCTCGGGTTCTCGGGTCGCCTGGTCTCGACGCTGAAGGGTTCGGCGCCAGCGCTGACTTTTCGCTATTGGCGGGAGACCTTCGCGATCGAGCTGATCGCCGGCTTTGACTGGGACATCGACCGCAACCGGCTGCGCGAGACACGGCAGTTCAACGGCGGCTTCGGCGTGCTCTATCGAATCTACGACGTGCCGCGGGTGAGCGCCGCGATCGGCGGGCGCATCTTTGTGCAGGGCACAACCTCAGAGGTCGAAGCGGACAGCGTGCTGGTGACATCGGGCGATAACGGCCAGGTGCGGGTTCTCGACGAGCTGAGCAGCACGTCCTTTCTTTTTGATCTGGTCTTCGCCATCCCGCTGCAGGTCGAGTTCTTTCTCTCCGATCACTCATCTTTGACCGCGTCGGTCGGCATCTCGTTCGTAGCCAGCTCGGGCGGTAACGGCAGCGTCGCAAACGGCTCCACCCCGATGCCACGCACAGCCGGTGGGCGCATCGAGCTCTCGGGCCGCCACTCCGGCGGAATCGGCTACACGTACTACTTCTGAATGCCGCTCGACTTGCGCCGCTTGAGCCACCAGACACCGAGGCCGGGGGCGACCAAGAGCAGCAACGCGAGCAGTCGCGTCGGCGTCGAACCGGTGTCGAAGTTCTTGGGAAGCAGCGACGTCTCGGCGATCGGATCGAAGAGCTCCTCGTCACTGAGCGGCTGCTTGCCGTCGACCGCGGCCAGCAAGCGGTCACGCATCCGTCGCACGCCCGCTTCTTTTTCGGGCGCCGAGTAAGCCCCCTTGGCGAGGTTGTCCTTCATGATCGCCAGGTAACGGTCGATGTCCTTGATTGCGCGGGCCGGATCTTTGCGGTGGTAGACCTCGGCGGCGCAGTAGTAGACGTCAGCATCCTCGCCCCCATCGGCCTTGGCAGCTCGGTCAATCGCGTCCTCGGCCGCCTCCTGTTTGCCGGTCCGCAGGTAGCTCACCGACAGGTAGATCCACAGGCGCGGCGCATGATCGAGGTCGGGTCGCGCGCGCTGCAGGTAACGGATGGCGCGTTCGTAGTCGGCTCGCTTGGCCGCACGCGTCGTTGCCTGCCCATGACCCCGGTAGTGGACGGCCACACCAGCGAGAAACTGCTTGAGCTTGTCGTCGCGGTTGTCATCCGCATCGCGCAGCAGCCGGTCGACACGGGCGTTTCCCTTCGGACCATGCGCCAATCGCGCCGCGGCCACCACGAGCCTTCCGACCAGCAGGCCATGGGGTTGTTCGCGCAAGACCGGCATGAGGAGCGCCAGCATCTTTTCGCCGACATCGTCGCCCGTGCGCTGCATCAAGTCGTGGGTCTGGGCGTAGACGGTCTCGGCTCTCTTGGACATCGGCGCCACGGGTTTGCTCGGCTTGGCCGCAGCAGGACTTGTCAAAAACAGCCCAGCGGCCGCCGAGAACGCGACGAACGTGACGCAGCGGATCGCCGGCCCACGCAGCAGTTGTTCGGCGATGCAGCTCAACGGTCCAGCCCCAGGAAGTCCTGTTGGCGGAGCGCTTCGTAGAGCACGACCGACGCCGCGTTTGCGAGGTTGAGGCTGCGGATCATGGGGTTGGTTGGGATGCGCACCAACGCGTCGTGAAAGCGGGTCCGAATGCGTTGTGGGAAGCCGCGCGTCTCGCAGCCGAAGACCAGGACGTCGTCGGGGCCATAGGCAAGCTCGGCGTAGTTTCGGGGGCCGCGCGCGCTGTAGAGGTGCAAACGTCGGCCGCCCATCGCCTCAAACCACGTGTCCACGTCGGGGTGAACGTGCAGGTCGATGTCCTTCCAGTAGTCGAGGCCCGCGCGCTTGACCATCTTGTCGGAGATCGAAAAGCCGAGCTTGCCGACCAGGTGCAGGCGCGTCGCCGTCCCCACACAAAGGCGACCGATACTGCCGGTGTTGCCGGGGATTTCCGGCTCGATCAGGGCGATCTCCATATCGTGGTCAGCCGCGCTAGAGGACGCCAATCTTGCCGGAGAGCACGTTGTCAGGGTCGAAAGCACGGACCAGTGCCGTGGTCAGCACGCGGCTGCTTGTTCCCATACGAGCACGGGCGACATCGCGCAGCTCAGCGCCAACTCCGATCGGCACGGCCCCGGCGTCGAGGAGGTGGGAGACGCCCTTGATGAGAGGGTGGCGGCTGGCGAGTCCGTCGAACGCGCAACGAACGCGGATGCCGTCGCTACCAAGCGCCCACGAGACATCGGTGGCCGGGGTCTGCTCGGGTGCGCAGAGCGCGGCGATGATGTCGAAAACCGACGCCGCGTCCGGCCAACTGACGTGCAAATCGAGGCTCGTGCGACGACTGTCGACCGGCCGTGGCCACGCGCCAGCTTCGTAGCCGAGGCGAGCGCGGCGGTCTTCGTCTTGGGGTTTGCCGAGCTTGATCGCGTGGTTGGCGAACGTCTCTTTGGCTTGTTTTGTGACGACAGCGAGGTCTGCGTCTTGCCGCCAGGTGACGGAACGAACCGACAGGCGTCCAGCGGGATCGACGAGGACGGTGTCGATCAGACGCCGAGACGTGGCCTTTCGAGCGGCGGACAGGGCGGCGAGGAAAGCGGCGCGGTCGGTGCCGATGTCCGCCTCGATCCACGACGCGAATGGCGCTGGGTGCAGGCGCAGGGTGACATCGATCAGCACGGCCATCCGGCCTTCACCGCCGAGCAGCAGGGCGAGCGGATCAGGCAACCCACCACAGGCCCATGGCGACTGACCGATGAGCAAGGGACCGCCGATGCGCGCGACACGGCCGTTGCCGCCGACGACAGTTGCCGCCACCACGTCCGCGTGAAGCGTGCCATCGCCGAGCCCGATTTCGCCGGGCTCACCCACCGCCAGGAGGGAACCGACTGTCGACCCGTCGCTCCAGGCAGGTACGCCGCGCAGGCACAGCCGGGCGCCGCGCGCGGCGCGATCGATGACCGCGAGCTCGACGCCGGCGCCAACCGTGACGACCCGCCGGCCGATATCGACGGCGGGCGGACGATCCAAGCCGCGCGTGTCGAGCACGATCGTATCGCGCAGGCGCAGCGGATCGAGCGCGGGCAGATTGCTGCGAACGATGACGTCGAAATGACGCGACCGACCGACCTTCAAGGTGGTGACCACCTGCTCAGCGTTGTGCGGTTTGACCACGGCGATCGGCTCACCGCTGTCCTTATCGAGCCCGACGGCGGCGCGCGCCGGTTCCCCGACAAGCACCCGTTGGACACCGACGCGATCGATCAGATCGGCGCGGGCGGCGTTGGCGATCGCCACGGCACGGGGATTGGCCATGCCGAGACGTTACGCCATCGCGCGAGGGTCGGACAAGGAGCGCGTCGAGCATTTCGACGCGGATCGGCCGCGCGGTGAACAGCACTTGAAGCGCGATCCACGGCGCATTACGGTGCCCGCCGATGCGTACCGAGCCGTTGATCGCTGTTGTTTTCCTGGTCGCCGCACCCGTGGTCGTGCACGCGGCCGGGGCGCCACCGACCGGGCTCAACAACCAGGCCGAGGTTCGCGCGGCCAACCCCACAGCGCCGCGCCACGTCGCCAAATCGCAGCGCCGAACGCCGCCCGCCCCCAAGCTGAGCGAGGCCGAAAAGAAGGCACTGAACGCCCGCTACGCCCGTGTCCTGGCGACCGAGCTCGGCCTGCTCCGCGCCCTCGATGACCTCGACCGCCAGGTGGAGGAGACCCAGCGCCGCATCGACACACTCGCCGCGCGACGGGCCACCGCGACCGACCGAATGCGCGACGCCGAAGCGCGACGGTCAGCCGCCGAAAAAGATGTGGCGGACATGCGCCGCGCGGTCCGTGCTCGGTTGCGCGCGATTGTTCGCTTGCGGCGCACAGCGGGTCTTCGATTCACATTGAGCTCGCGCGATCACGCAGATGGCGTGATCAAAGATCGTGTCTTGAGCAGGCTGCTCGTTGGTGACCGCCAGCGGCTGCGTAAATACCGCGACAAACTCACCGAGATGGCGGCGATCACCGACCGCCGCAACGCCGCCCTCGCCAACCTCGAAAAGCTCGACGGCGACCTGCACTTGAAGAAGGCGGCGCTCGAAGTAAAGCGCAAAGACAAGCGCGCGCTCATCATCCAGATCGGCGACGACCCGGTCTACAACGAGCGCATTCGCCGTGACCTCGACGCCGCAAACCGCGCCCTCGTTGAGCGAATCGGCACGCTCAAGCAATGGCAAGAGAGGCGCTACACCTTCGGCTTGACCCGCGGCCGGCTGCTGCGTCCGGTCAACTACTCGCTGATCGAAGTGCCCTACGGTCCCCGCCGCAACCCGAAATTCGGCACCACCACGTTTCACCGCGGCGTCGATATTCGCCCGAAGTACCCCGAGCGCATCAACTGGGTGCGCGCCGTCTTCTGGGGGCGCGTCGCGTTCGTCGGCCGGCTACCCGGCTACGGGCGCACGATCATCATCGACCACGGCAAGGGCTGGCACAGCGTCTACGCCCACGTCGACGACCCCGAGGTGAAGACCGGCGAGGTGGTCCGCTCCCGCGCTCGGCTGGCCAAAGTCGGCTACAGCGGCTCGCTCAAAGGCCCCTACCTGTACGTCGAGATCCGCGAAAACGGCCAGCCGCGCAACCCGCTCCTCTGGTTTAAGTGAACCCACGCAAAGCCGCGATGCCGCAGGCTCGCCTGACGCGCAGCAGCGCCTGCGCTGCGCAGAAAACCAACAACGATTTGAGTGCGGCCCACGAGCCGCACCCGGATCCGCAAGCCGCGATGCCGCAGGCTCGCCTGGCGCGCAGCAGCGCCTGCGCTGCGCAGAAAACCAACAACGATTTGGGTGCGGCCCACGAGCCGCACCCGGATCCGCAAGCCGCGATGCCGCAGGCTCGCCTGGCGCGCAGCAGCGCTTGCGCTGCGCAGAAAACCAACAACGATTTGGGTGCGGCCCACGAGCCGCACCCGGATCCGCAAGCCGCGATGCCGCAGGCTCGCCTGGCGCGCAGCAGCGCCTGCGCTGCGCAGAAAACCAACAACGATTTGAGTGCGGCTCACGAGCCGCACTCAAATCCGCCTGACCGATCTTCCACACGCGCAAACCGTCCCCTATACTCGCGCCGCTGATGCCTGAACGCTTTGCCACTCCCGTCGCCGCCTCGACCCTGATCGCGGTCGTTTCCGTCTTCGTGTTCGGGACCTCCATGGTCTCGCCGACCAGCGCCCACGCCCAGGGCGCGATGCACCCGCAGCTCAAGCAAGCACAGGAGCTCATCGAAGACGAGCGCTACTACGACGCGTTCGGCAAACTCGCGACGCTTATCCCAGCGCTGCCGCCCACCGATCCCAACCGCATCGCCGCCCAGTACGGCCTCGCCCGGGTGCTGCTCGAGCTCAATCTGCACCAAAGCGCCCTGCGCGCCCTCGACGCGATCAACGTCCCGCAAGGCCACAAGCTCTACTCCGAGAAGATGCGCTTCTACCTGCAGATCCAGCGCGCCATGCCCGGCGATCTCGCGACGATCGAGCGCCTGTCCGAAGCCCCCGAGACCGCGCACAGACCCGAAGACCTCGACGAGATCCGCTTCATGCTCGGTCGCTACCACTTCCAGGCCGGGGAACATAAGAAAGCGCTCGCGCGGCTGACCCGCATCAAGATCACGGGCAAGCAGAACTACCTCAAAGCCCGCTACCTGATGGGCGTCATCTACGTGATTCTCAACAGCGCGCAGCCCGCCGTGAACGCGTTCAAGGACATCCTGCGCTACGCCAAACAGGTCGGCACACCCGCCTACTTCGAAAAATACAGCCAGATGGCACACATGGCGCTGGGACGGCTGTTCTTCTCGATCGGCAAGTACCAGACCGCCGGCCGCTACTACGATCGCATCAAGGAAGGCACACCGGCTTGGCTGGATTCGCTGTTCGAGCTTGGCTGGACCTACTTCCACCTGAAGCGACTCGACCGCGTCATGGGCCAGCTGCACACCCTCAACTCGCCCTACTTCGAAGACCGCTACTACCCCGAAGCGCGCGTTCTCGAGGCGCTCATCCTGTTCCGCACCTGCCGCTTCAACGAGACCCTGGTCGTCGTACAGCGCTTCCTCCGCGACTACAAACCGCTGCGCAAGGAGCTTGATGCCCAGCTGTCCGGCAGCCGCAGCGACGCCGAGTTCTACTGGTACCTGAGCGCGCTCGCGTCCGACAAAGCCGGCCTGTCCGTGCAGCTGCGCCGAATCTTCAACGCCGCCCTCTCCGATCGCGAGCTGCAGCGCATGTTCGGCCTGGTCGCCAAGCTCGGCGTGGAAGGCCGCGGGCTCGAGAAGCTCAAGCGAAATACCGCCGCCCAACGAGCCGCCCAGGCGCTCATCGACGACCTCGGCCGTGTCCGCAACGTGATGATCTCCGAAGCGGGCGCCATGGCCCGAAAACGCCTTGCCCGCGTGCGCGAAGAGCTGACGGAGATCATCCGCCAGGGCCTGCGTATCAAGTACGAGTCGCTCAAGGCGCGCCGCAACAGCATCAACAAGGCGGTGCGTGTCGCCATGGCCCAGACGTCCGTCGCCTCGATGGAACCGCGGCCGCCCGATCCCGAGCACATCATCTGGCCATTCGACGGCAGCTACTGGCGCGACGAGCTGGGTGGATACACCTACGACATCAAGTCCAAGTGCACCAAGAAGCACTTCCCGCGCGGCTGGAAGGCGCCCGCGATCCCGACCCGCGCCAAGACAAAGGTCGGCAGCATGACGACGTCCGGTAGCGTGAAGACGACAGGGAAGAGCAAGTGAACCGGTTGCTCAGCCAGTCCGGGTTCGCGGCAACTCTGCGTCGGCGCAGGGCGATTCGTTCGATAGTCGTTTGGCTTGTCGTCGCGATGATGGCGGCATCGGGCGTCGTCTTCGCCAAGGCCAAGAAGAAGAAGCGCTACAAGGCCAAGGCCAGTGGTGAAGTGCTTCGCGTCGCCCGCGAAAAGAAGAAAGAACCCAAGGTCAAAAAGAAGGAGAAGAAGGCCGCTCCGAAGATCGTCACGAAACGTCGCACCCGGGAAAAGAGCAACCTCGACGACATCGACGACGAGATCGACATCCTCCGCGAGCTGCTCGACATCGAGCGCGGCTCACCGACCGAAGCCGATACCCTCTTGGAGCTCTCGTACGTGCTCTGGGATCGCGCCGAAGCCTACGAGCAAGAGGCCTACGACGAGTACTTCACCTCCGGCATCCACGAGGCCGACAAGGCCAAGGACCGCAAATCCCTTCACCGCCTTCGCATCGAACAGCAAAACCTGCTTGAGCAGTCGCGCAGCACGAAAAACGAGGTCATCGACAACCTCAAGCGCATCGAGCGCCGTTTCTCCCGCTTCTCCAAGCTCGACGAAGTGCTCTACGCGCTCGGCTACCACCTCAACGAGATGGAACGGCACGGTGAGGCCGTCGACGCCTTCTTCCGGCTGGTCCGCAAGACGCCCAAGAGCGCGTTCATCCCCGACGCGTACCTCGGCATCGGCAACTACTACTTCGGCAAAAACCAGGGCGGCGAGGCCCTCAAGTGGTACCACAAGGCGCTGAAATTCAAGAAGTCTGGCGTGTACGGCTGGGCCCTCTACTACATCGCTTGGGTCGCCTATAACCAGCAGGCGTACAAGCGCGCGACCGCCGCTTTCGTCAAGGTCCTCGACTACTCCGAAAACGAGGCGAAAGGACGCATCACGTTCTTTGAAGACGGCCGAAAATACCTGGTTCGCAGCTGGGCTGAGTACGGCAAACCGGTCGATGCCAAGGGCTTCTTCAAGAAGGTGGTTCCCGGCCAGCAGCTCGAGCTGCTCGACGCGCTGGCCCGCTACTACATCACCGCCTCGGAGTACACGAAGAGCAACATCGTCCTGCAGGACCTGATCGCCGCGGTCGACACCCAGCCGCGCGTGGTCGAGTACTACTACCTGGTCGTCGAAAACGAATACAACCTCAGCGATCTCGACAAGGTCACGGCCGGCGTCGACGCCCTCGCTCGCGCGCTCCGACGTCACGGTACCGCTGGCGCCGGCAAGGTGGATATCCCGCTGCTGCTTGCCGAGATCGCGTCGACGTTCCATGCCGAGGCCGAGCGCACCCTCGAAAAGAACCGCCTCGAAGCGGCCGAACGTGTCTACGCCACCTACCTCGAGCACTTCACCAAGCACAAACACGCGTACGACATGCTGCACAACCACGCGCTGTCGCTGTTCCAACTCGAAAAATGGAAGAAAGCCGCGCAGACATACGAAAAGGTCATCGCGATGAAGCCGACCGGCAAGTACGCCGAGCCTTCCGCGCACCGCTCGATGATCAGCTACCTCAAGCTGCAGGACCTCAACTCCCGCACCGAGGAGCACGACGAAGACCAGCTGCTCAACGTCAAGCCGTTCTCCGACGAGACCGGGCGAATCGTCAAGGCGTGCGAGCGCTTCTTGAAGATCGCGCGCGCCCAAAACAAGAAACAAGACGTGCCTGAAGCGCTCTTTGTCATGGCGCGCATGTACTACCAGCACAACCGGTTCGAGGACGCTGCCAAGCACTTCCAGGACTTCATCGACAACTTCACCCATCACGCCCTCGCGCTCGACGCCGCGCGGCTGATGATGAGCAGTTTCTACCTCGGTCAGGACGGCAAGAACCTCAACAAGTGGGCCGATGCGCTGCTCGAAGGGCGCAACTACAAGGCGATTCTCGAGAAGGATGCCGCGGAAAACAAAGAGGAATTCCACAAGACACTCGTCGAGATCAAGGAGAACAAGGAGTACAACCTCTGCCTCGAGCTCAAAGATCAGCCGAAGAAGGCCGCGGCTTGCCTGCTGAAGTACGCCAAGGAGTACCCGACCAGCAGCCAGGCTCTGCGCGCCTACGCCGGTGCCGCACGTTTTTACCGCACAGCGCGCGACAAGGACGCGGTGATTCGCACCTACTACAAGCTCGCCAAGGACCACCCGACCGACCCGCGCGCCCAGCAGGCGCTGCTCGAGATCGCCGACGTGCACCGCGAGACGGCCAACTTCTCCAAGGCGGCCGAGGCATACGAGAAGCTGGTCGAGCTCTACCCGAAGTCGGACGAGGCCAAGAAAGCGCTCACCCGCGCCAACCAGATCCGTGACGCGCTCGGTCAGTACGACAAGCTGGTCGCCAACGCCGAACGCTTCCTGAAGTACTTCGGCAAGGACGCCGATGCCGTCAACCAGGCCTACAAGCTGACCGTTCAATACGTGCGCAAGAAGGACTGGCGCGGCGTCATCCGCGTTTCGGACAAGTTCCTCAAGAAGCGCAAAGACATCCCGACACACCTCAAGCTCGGTGCCCAGGCGAACGCGGCGCTGGCGTGGATTCACCTCAAACGCGGCGACAAGAAGGCCCGCAGATACACCGAAGCGATCCTGGCGACAGCGCAGACGCTGGCCAAAGACGGCACCTTCAAGGACCTGCCGCAGATCGGCAAAGACGCCGTCGCGCAGGCGCTGTTCGTGCAGGGCGAGATCCTCTTCAACGAGATGGTTCGGATGCGTGTGAAGGCGCGCAAGCTGCAGGACGCGGTCAAGCTCGCGACCAAGAAGTCCGTCGCCGCCAAGAAGGCCGCGCAGTTCTACATCGAGGTCGAAAACAGCAAGAACCCGAAGTGGACGGCCGCTGCAGCGTCACGTCGCGGCCGCTCGATGCACGAGATCGCCAACGCCCTCAAGAGCCTGCCGCCGCCGCGCGCTTTCCGTCGCGTCGAAGACCTGCGGCTCGAGTGGGAAGCGAAGATGGACGAGAAGTCCGAGCCCTACAAAGAGAAGGCGCGCGGTCTGTACCGCGAGGCGCTCAAGAAGGCAGCGGCGGTCTTCGCGTTTGACGAGTACTGGGCCGAGGCGCGGGATAAGCTCAAGGAGCTCGACCAGGACTTTGCGGCGATCGTCGAGATGCCCGAGCACACCATCGAGCTGTCGACCGTCGGTTGGACCTATCCCAAGGAGTCGCCGAAGAAAGCCGTGCAGAAGCTGCGCTACGACCTCTTCAACCGGCCGATCGAGCAGGTCAAAGTCAACGCGGAGGGCGAGAACGCTGGGCCGCCCAAGTACGACCACACCGCCGCCTACACCAAGATGGCGATCGCCCACCACGTGCTCGGCGAACACCGCCAGGCGCTCATGGTCGCGCTGGTCGGGATGCAACTCGCTCCGGCGATGCAGAAGGACGCCCACCTGCTGACGATGATGGGACTGTCCGAGCTCGCCATCGGCAACACGCAGCGCGGCCTCGTGCGCTTCAAGCAAGCCGCCGCCGTCGATGAGAAGTCGACCACACCGCTGCTCAACATCGCGACCATTCAGCTCAAGAAGCTCGACCTTGAGGCCGCCGAGAAGCTGCTGCGCCAGGTCATCAAGCGGGACCCGACCAACTACATGGCGCGCGTCACGCTGCCGGTTGCGCTGCGTCGAATGGGCAAGGGTGAAGAGGCGCTTGGGATTCTCGACAAGCTCGTGCAAGAGCAGGAAAACCGCAAAGAAGGCCACTACAACCGTTGCGTCATCGCGCAGGCTGTTCTCGCACCGACCAACAAGCGCAAGCTGGTCGAGAAGGCGCTCAAGGCTTGTGAAGATGCCCTCGCGGTTCACCGAGGCAGCAGCGCGAAGGGCAAAGAGCTCAAGAAACGCGTCACGGGTCTGAAGAACACGCTCGAGTTCATGGAGCCCGAGCCCGTACCCGGCGCTGCGCCTGCCGCTGGTGGGGATACTCCCGCTGGTGCTGATGGCGCCAAACCGGCCGAAGATGCCAAGCCCGCCGACGGTGCCAAGCCCGCTGAGGGTGGCGACGCGGCCAAGATCCCGCCCAAGAAAGACGCGAAGTAGCCGCTATTTCGGCTTCACAGCCCTGCCGCCGCTGTAGATCGCTCGCATCCACGGTCGGATGTCTTGCAGTTCTTGCTGCATCCGCTTGACCGCCGCGGCGTGTGTGGTCTGGTCGAGCTCGGTCTTTTCGATGGGGTCGATCGCCTTGTTGTACAGGTACTGCCGCGGCTTGTCCTGGACGTCGTAGCGACGCCGCAACAGCCGCAGATCACCGCGCTCGACGCTGGCAAACCGCCCCGTGATGACGACCGCTTCGCCCTTTCCTGGCCCCACGAGTGAGCGCCCCATCCACGGCCCATCCGTCGGCATGCCGAGCAAATCGAGCACGGTCGGGACGATGTCGATATGAGATGCGATCGGCTCGGTGACGTTGCCGTGGAGCGCACGAATTCGCGGATGTGGCCCGGCCAGCACGATCGGAACGCCGACCGATTCGATGTTCGCGCCGTTGTAGAGGCGGGTGTGGCCATGCTCACCGAGCGGAAAGCCGTGGTCGCCGGTGACAATGACGAGCGTTCGCTTCATCCATGGTTGCGTGCCGATGGCTCGTACAAAGCGCTCCATGGCGTTGTCTGCGTAGATCATCGTGTCGTGCATCCGCGCAGCCATCGTGTCGGGCCCCGTCGTGCCCACGCCATCCACGCGCTTGAACGGGAAGTGGTTGGTGCGGGTCATGACGCAGATGAAAAACGGCCGTCGCGAGCCATCTTTTCGGCGCAGTTTCGGTACATTGTCGCGCATCCATTCGCCCAGGTGGTGAAAGAGCGGCGCGTCTTCGATACGACTGCGATGGTAGTCGACGGCGTCATACCAGCGCGCGAGCCATGGGCTCTGGTTGTCCCAGGCGGGTTCGGCTGCGGTGAAGAAGCGCGTGTAGTAGCCGGCGGCGCGCAGGCGGCTGGGCAGGCTTTCGACGAGCTGGTCGGCGTGGTCGATGGCCACCGATCCCGGAGCTCGCGGTAGCAGGCCGGTGTGGATCGTCATGAACGACGCGATCGTGGGCAGCCCGTTGGATGTCGCCCGTTTGAAGCTCACCCCGCCGGCCGCGAGCTTGTCGAGATAGGGCGTGGAACTTGGCTTGCCAGGGATGAGGCCGAGGTGCCCGACGTTCATGCCGCGATGGCTCTCCATGATGAGGAGCAGCACGTTCCAGTCACCGGCGTCGCGGCCGTCGCAGTTTTCATCGATCCCGTTGAGCGCAATGTCGGTGGCGGCCGGGTGCACGTTGGGATCGGCGTCGTTGCAGTCGCGGGCGACGGGATGGCCATCGCGGTCGTTGTCGTCGCCGCACGTCACGCCGTCGGGCAGGTTGGCAGCCCTCTCAGAGCAGATCGCGCGGATGGAGCGGTGATGCAGCGGTCGAGCAGCGCGATCGAAATACTGGCGGGCGTGTGCCGGCGTGTCGGCGGCCTCGTTCATGCGGCGCCAACGAGCGTGGTGGGCGGCCTGGGCGCGCGCTTCGAGTTGGGGTGTGACCGCCGCAGTGCCTTCTTCTTGCCAGGCCTCGACGGCCAACATCCACGGAGTTGCGACGCGCTTTTCGCGGAACGTGCCGCCCCAAATCTCCTCGGTGAAGAGCCAGCAGACGGCCCAGCTGGCGACAAACAGCACCACGGCGCGGCGCGGCGTCGACGAGGCGCGGCCGACAAATGCGCGACGACGGCAGAGCCAGAGGAAGACAGCGGGTGTGATGAAGATGAGCGCCAGCCCGATGTATTGCCCGCCGCGATCGGCCTCCAACATGCCGCCGACACTGGCGAGTCCGTCTGCCGTCATGTAGGTCGCCAGGTAGCGCGGCGACAGGTGCAGGCCCATATAGCGCATGAGCTCCTGGTCCACGGCCGCGAAGAACAGCACCAGAGCGAGGAGCACGCGCGTAAGGACGAGGCCGGCGCCTCGAATCTTCGGCCCCGAGTCGCCGGTGACCGCGGCCAGGATCACGATGAGAACGCCGGGCAGCGCGATGATCGCCGCTTGCTGCATGTCGAAGGCGACGGCGTGAAAGAAGTACCACTCGAAGCGATTGACGAACGGGTGGCCGTAAGCGTCCGGACGCAGCAACCAGACGGCCCGACTCGCGGCTGTGAGCGCCATGTAGACGCCGACCATCCGCGCGATGATCGACAACCGTGGCAGCGTCGCGTGCGCGGCTGATGCGGGCGCCGGCGTCAATGTCAGGCTCGGGTCGGACATGGGGTCGCGCAAGGTAGAGGCTGCACCGCACACAAACAAGCAGAGGCCTTCACTTGCCGCGGCTTGCCGGGCGGCCCACCATCGCGCCATGGCCCAACAAGGACGCATCGCTGCCGCCGCCCGAAGCTACAGCGATTTCGCCATCGCGCGGCCGTGGACCGTGCTCATCATCGCGGCGCTCATCACCGCCATCGCGAGCTGGGCCGCCAAGGACCTGAAGGTCAACAGCAAGCTCGAAGACCTCTTCCCCGACGACACACCCGCCGTCGTCGCCGCGCAGCAGGCCCGCGCCACGCTTCCTAGCATCAACAAGATGCTGATCGTCTTTGGCAGCCCGGACAAAGAGGCCAACCGCAAGGCGGCGACCGCGTTTTGTAAGCGGGCCGAGAAGCTGCCCGAGATCGCCAGCGTCGAGTGCCAGCGCGACATCGACTTCTTCCGCCGCAACGCCGCGCTGTGGCTCGCCAAGGACGAGCTGCTCAAGATCGAAAAAGAGGTCAAGGCGAAGGTCCGCGAGGCGACCCGCAAGGAGATGCTCGGCGGCGAGTTTGGCGATGATGATGGTGGCGACGACGACGACGATGACGAGTTTGCAGACGAAAAGGACGAGTTCGCAGACGAAAAAGACGAGTTTGCAGACAAGAAGGACAAGCGCCCCGAGTCTCCGACCAGGAAGGTCAGATCCGCGCCAACCCAGCCCAAGCCGGCCAAGCTCGATGACGCGCACAAGCCTGTTGACGGCCCCGGCGATGCGACCACCACGGCCAACGACGCAAAGGGCTGGAAGGTCCCCACCGATGACGAGGTGCAGGACAAGATCGGCAAGTTCGCGGACCTGCGCGAGTGGGCCGAAAACGACGCGGGCGACGCGCTGGGCATCAAGCTTTTTCCGAAGGTCGACGCCAGCGACGTCGAAGCCAGCGACGCGCTCGTGGCCAAGATCGATAAGCTGCTCGCCGCGACGAACGTGCGCTCATTCCACCCCGAGATGGTCTATTCGGTCAGCGGGGATTACGCCAAGGTCAGCCGCCACGTCGCGACCATTCGGCGCGGCCTCTACGTCACGACTCTCCTCGCGATCGGCGGGATCATCCTGCTGCAGCTCATCGCGTTTCGCCGCTTCCGCGCGCTGCTCCTGCTGTTCATCCCACTGCTCAGCGGCGTGGCCCTGACGACCGGCTTCGCGGCGACGGCGATCGGCTACGTCAACATCATCACGGCCTTCATCTTCGCGATTCTCTTCGGGCTCGGAAACGACTTCGCCGTCTACACCTTGAGCCACTACGTGCAGCGCCGCGCCGTGGGCGATGACCCCGACGCCGCCGTCAGACACGCGATGCCGCACCTTTGGGGCGCGCTCGGAACCGCCGCCGCGACCACCGCCGGCAGCTTCCTCGTGCTGACGATGTTCGACTTCCGCGGCTTCTCGCAGTTCGGGCTCATCGCCGGCGTTGGCGTGCTCGTCACCCTGCTCGCGACGCTGCTGCTTTTCCCGCCGCTGGTCATCGTCCTGCACCGCATCTGGCCCGAAAAGGCGGTGTCGGGCGCGCGCGCGGACGGCCTCAAGATGATCGGCGTCCTCGCCAATCGGAACGTCGCCCGGGTCGCAACCGTGGTTGTCATCGGCCTCGCGCTCGGTGGCGGCTACCTGGCACAAAACCTTGATTTCAATACGGATTTCCGACGCCTACGGACAGTCTCCAAGAAGCAGGGGTCCAAGAAAAAGGAGTCCGAGAAAAAGGAGTCCAAGAAAAAGAAGAACGACCTCAAGAAGGTCGCCAAGCAAGCGCCCGTGGCCAAGCCGAGCGCCGATGAACAGCGCAAGCGGCGCGCCTCCAAGCTGGCCGGTCATTACCGACGCTCCACCAGCCAATCGCTGCGCACACCGATCCTCGTGGTCGCCGACACGATGGCCGACGCGGGCGTGATTCACCGCCAACTCAAGGCCGACAAGGACAAGAACACGCGCATCACGCATTGGATGTCGATCCACACCTTCGTGCCGGAGCAGCAGGCCGAAAACGCGGCCATCGCACGACGCATCGCCGACCATATCGACGCCAAGCGCGCCATGCTCAGGGGCGAAGACGCGACCGAAGCCGACCGCGCCCTCAAACGCCTCGACGTCAAGACGTTCACCGCCAATGACCTGCCCGATTTCGTCCGCAAGCGCTTCCTGGACGTCGACGGCAACGTGGGTCGGTACCTGCTCATGTACCCCAACGGCAACACGGCCAGCGCGCGCGCCGTCAAGGAGGTCATGGACCAGGTCGGCACGTTCAAGGTTGGCGAGAAGACGTATCGCTCAACCGCCGGCTTCTTCATGCTCGCAGAGGCGGACGGCGTGGTGCGTCGCGAGGGTCCATGGGCCATCCTCGCCGCCGCGATCGCGGTGCTGCTCATCACGTTGCTGCACTTCCGCAACATCCGCCCGGTGCTGTTTGCGTTCATACCCCTCGTGCTCGGTTTTTCGGCGTTCCTGGGGATCGCGTATCTCGCCGAGCTGGAGCTCAACCTCTTTTCGGTGACCGTATTACCCAGCGTCTTCGGCATCGGAATCGACGGCACCGTGCACCTCGTTCACCGCGGATGGGGTGTTCGTTCGCGGCGGGAGCTCGCCGTCGGGCTGCAGCAGGTGTTCAGCGCGGCGTGGCTGGCGGCGCTTACGACCGTCGTCGGATTCGGCGCCCTGCTCTTCCAAGACAACCGCGGCGTGCAGACCCTGGCCGAGATGGCTGTTTGGGGCGTTGCGACGGTCTGCATCCTCGCCAATGTGCTCGCCGGGGCCTTGTTGGCGTTGCAGCCCGGGCTGGATGACGACGGCGATGAATCGCCCACCACCGAGGGGCGTTGAGATACGAGCCGCGTCGATCCACGCCCGGGATCGCGCAGCGGGGCTGGGGAGGCCGTCATGATTCGCTCGAACCGCACAAAGCGCTGGCTGGTAGCAACGACCGCGACCTTCTTCGCGCTCTCGTTGACGCCCGCCGCGTTCGCCGCAAGCATCTCCAACAAACCCCTGCACTGGTCTTCGCGCGCCTTCGCCAAGCACGGTGAGGCCGTTGAGCACATCACCTTCCGCGGCGCCACAGCCAAGGGCCACACGACGTTTATCCGCTGGTCGATGGCCAACGCCGGCTACAAGAAAGGCAAACTCAAGATCACGTTTCAGCAGCAGTCGCCCACCGGAACGCTCTACGACGAGCAGGAATTCAAGCGCGGCACATACACCGTGGCCGCCGATCGACTCGCCATCACCGCCGGCAAGAACACCCTCGCCGTCAAGGGCGGGAAGCTGGTCATGCACTTCGAGTTCGGGCGCATCAAGGGCGACGCGGTCCTCTCCGCCGGACGAACAGGACCGACCCTGCGCGACCGGGACAAGACCGGGTGGATCAAGCGTCAGTTGCTATGCGCATGGGGCGACCTGGCCATCAACGCCACCGACAGCCGCGGCCGCACCGCCAACCTGACGTCCAACGTCTTCGCCGTGCACGATGCGTCGACCATCAAGGCCCACCGGACCTACGACCGGTCGATCCAGCTGCACAAGGTTCGCGGCAAGAAGATGCGCGTCGTCGACTTCATCATCGCCCCCAAGGAGCGTGCCCACCGGCCGCTCGGTTTCGTGATCCTGCGCGGCGGCATGAGCTACGTCGGCAAGGTCACCGCCGAACGGCGCACTGCGGTCAAGGTCGACGGCGACAACGACTACCAGGTCCCCTACAGCATCGCCGTCGAGAGCAAGGCGCGCAAAGCGACCGCGACAGTCATCCTCGCCGCCAAAAAACGCATCAAGCGGCGCGACGACCTCAAGGGCCTGAACTGGTTTGCGCGCAAAGCCGTGGCCGTCTTCATCCACCCCTACACCTACACGCTGCGTGGCGAGGTGCAGGTGGCGCTCACGATCGGACCGATGATGCGGTCAAGCGTGGATCGCGCGAAGTGGAAGTACGCGCAGGCCCGCGAATAGCCCGGCGCGGGCGCTATATAGCGTCGATCAGCCGGACACCGAACCGGACGTGATGTTGACGTCGAGGGTCGTGTACGGGATGCCGATGCCTGCCTCTTCCATGTGCATTTTGGTGGCACGAATGGTCGCCTGGTAGCAGTCCCAGTATTCGCTTGTCTTGCACCAGATACGCATCTGCCAGTCGACGCTCGAGCCGCCCAGTCCGGCCAGGAAGACCTCGTGGGCGCGGCCTTCGATGCTGAACGGAAGCGACGCTGCGGCTGCCTCGAGGGCCTTGCGGGTGTCGTCGATCGTGGCGTCGTAAGCGGCACCCACGTTGATGTCGACGCGGCGGATATCGTTGCCGGTGGTGTTGTCGATGACCGATCCAAACACGGCGCTGTTGGGCACGGTCAGGCGGCGGTGATCGGGCGTGTCGAAGCTGGTCGTGAACAGCGAAATCTCGGCCACGAAGGCGTCGGGCACGGTCGGGAGCGTGACGCGGTCACCGATCTTGAACGGACGGAAGACCAAGAGCATCACGCCGGCGGCGAAGTTGGCCAACGTGCCCTGGAAAGCCAGGCCGACAGCGAGACCGGCGGCACCGATAACAGCCGCGAAGCTGGTGGTCTCGATCCCAAAGACGCCCAGGCAGCTGAGCACCGCCATGACGAGCACGCCCCAGTTGGCGGCGCGGGAGAAGAACGAGGTCAGCGTCTCGTCGAAGCTCCTGGCGCGCAGGGTCTTGCCGACCATGTCGCCGACCCAATTGGCGACCATCTTGGCGATGTAGAGAGCGACGAGAACGCCGACGATCTTGACGGCGTAACTGGTGATCAAAGGCACGATATCGGGCATGACGGCTCCGTGGGTTGGGCAGGCGTTGGGACGAGGCGAGGGTGTGTCACGCCAGCGGCCGGTCCGTCAAGACGACTCACAGCATCGCCGCGGGTTCACGGTTTGCCCCAAGCTCGGGGACGGACCGACTGCGACTATTTACAGGTGTTGGCGGCGCCCGGCGTGCCCTGCTCGGCGATGACGCACGTAAACGACGACCCCGGCGTGTTCGGCGGCTTGACGGCGCAAATCAGCTGGCCTTCAAAGTCGACACCGATGTTCTTGCAGACCAGGTTCGCGTTGCCGCAGTCCTTGTCGAGCTTGCACGTCTTGCCCTTGCAGGTCTTCGGATCCAGCCCGGCCTTGCCGACGAGATGACCGTACGTGCACTTGGACGTGGCGCTCTCCCAACAGCTGGCCTTGTCGTTTTCGCTCGTCGCGTGGCACTTGCCGGTCTTCAGCATCGTCGAGACGCCGGTCTTCCACGGCCCGTTGAGCGTCACCGTGTCGACCATGATGCCCTTGGTGTTCAACAGGCTGATGGGCGTCGTCTTCTTGTCGTCGATGCCAAAGCTGCCCTTGGTCGCGTCGTTCCAGCCGTACAGCGCGTTGATGCCGTTGTTCAGCGTCTTGAAAGACGATCCCGCGAGCACGGCGCGCCCCTGGGCGGCAACCATCAGCTTCTTGCCGGCGCCGGCCTTGATTTGGTGGCTCTTGACGCCGCTGATGATCGACCAGCCGTTGATATCGACCGCCGCCGATGACGGGTTGAACAGCTCGAACCACTCGCCGTTGTTGTCATCGACCGCGTCGGGATCGGGCATGATTTCGCTGATGATCAACGTGCCCGGTGGCGGACAAAGCGGGATGTTCTTGCACTTGTCGCTGCATCCATCGCAGTTGTTCTTGTTGCCGTCGTCGCAGTCTTCGCCGAGCTTCGGTTGCACGATTTTGTCGCCGCATTGGGGCTGCAGGACGCACTTCTGCTTGATGCAATGCGTCTTGTCGGCGGGTTTGCCGCAAACCGTATTGTCGGCCTTGCCCTTGCACGGGTTGATGCAGCTTGGGTTGGGTTTGCCCGGAGTGCCAAAGTCGCCGAGCCCATAGGACTTCTTGGCCGGACACCAGCTCTGGTAGGCGTCGTTGGTCAGGTGGGTGAACTTGTCGGGCGAGAGCGACAGCGCCTTGCCGGGTTTGATGTCGAAGCCGATGTTCTGGCAGTCCTTGGGCTGCGGCTGTTGGGCGCAGGCCCACCCCTTGGGCTTGTAGCTGACCTGGTCGATGATGATCTGGTTGTTGTTCCAGGTGAGCACCACTTCGTCGGAGAACGGGGGGTTGGACAGCGTGAAAAGCGTCGGCGGCTTGTCCTTCTTGCCCCATGCGTAGTTGACGAGCACGCCACCGTTTTGGTTGATGTTGTCGTTATTCCCGAGCACGAGGTAGCTACCGGGGGCGACCACCAGACCACCCTTCTTCGTGATCACGTGCACGTTGGCGCCGTTATCGCGCAGGATCCAGCCGTTGATATCGACCGGCTTGGTACCGGGGTTGTATAGCTCGATCCACTCGCCGGTCGGGTCGGTGGACCACTGCGGCTGCACAAGCATCTCGGTGATGATGACCGCGCCGGGGCTGTAGAATTCCTTCTGGCACGACTCCGAGCAGCCGTCGCCGCTCTTCTTGTTGCCGTCGTCGCAGTCCTCGTTGGCGTCCAGCTTGTTGTTGCCACAGTCCTTGGGATCGCACGCGTTGCCGAGGCCGTTCTTGTCGTCGTCCTTCTGGTCGACGTTGGGCTTGAGCGGGCAGTTGTCACAGGCGTCGCCCACACCGTCGGCGTCGGAGTCCTTCTGGTCGCCGTTGGGCTTGGACTTACAGTTGTCGCAGGCGTCGCCGATCTTGTCTTTGTCGCCATCGGTCTGCTGCGGGTTGCTGTGGAACGGGCAGTTGTCTTGCTCGTTGGACGTGGCGTCGCCGTCCTTATCCTTGCCGGGCGGGACGCAAGACGTGTTCTTCGCGCCGGGTGTGCCGTAGAGGGCCGGTGCCTTGGGAAACTGCGTCGAGGCGTTGCACCAGTAGGCCTGGGTATCGTTGGCCGTCGAGCTGTGGAAGGTCGGATCGAGCTGCCACGCGAGGCTGGTCTGCAGCAGGTTGTTGTAAGCGAAGACAACCTTGTCCACGACCGCGTTCGCGAGCGGGTCGATGATGGTGATGGAGTCGCCGCTGAGGTTGAACTCGAGCTTCTTTCCGCCCTTGTCGTTGAACGTGTAGTCGGCCTTGATGCCGCCGTTCTTGGACGCGTCCGGGCTCGCCGCGATCACCAGGCGCCCGCCGGCGGCAACCGTGAGCGCGCCAAGGTGATTGATGGTGTGCTTGATTCCCTTTTCATCGAAGCCCTTGCCGATCTCGATGGTCCAGCCGTTGATGGCAACCGACGTCGTGGTCGGGTTGTAGACCTCGAACCACTGCGTCTCATTGGCGCCGGCCCACACCATGATCTCGCTGATGACGATCTTGCCGGGGATCGGCGCTTTGGCCAGACAGCCTTCGCACCCGTCGTTGCCGAGCAAGTTGCCGTCATCGCATTGCTCACCGGCGTCGAGCTCCGCGTCCCCGCACACCGACGGATCGCACGCGTCCCCCTTCTTGTCGCCGTCAGCATTGGCCTGGTCCTTGTTGCCGACCTTGACGCAGTTGTCGCAGACGTCGCCGACACCGTCCTTGTCCTCGTCTGACTGGTCCTTGTTGGCGTGTTTGGGGCAGTTGTCGATCGTGTCGACGTGGCCGTCTTTGTCGGTATCGGCCGGCACCGGGCAGACCTTGTTCATCACGCCGGGCGTGCCGAAGTCGCCGCCGGACATCTTCTCGACCGCCAAACACCAATTGTCGCGCTTGTCGTTGCCCGAAGCCGTCGTCTGACTCGCGTCGAGCGCCAACGCCTTGCCCGAGTAGAGGTTGATCGCCCACTCCTTGTCCCAGTTCACATGATCGATGTTGACGGTCTTGCCGTCCTTGTCGCGCGACTGCAGCAGCAAGTCGTCGGACAGGTTGGACAGCGTCACGTTCTTGTAGACGTAGCCGGGCGTGTAACCGCCGTTCTTCGCGGCGTCCCCGGTGCGTCCCATCGCGATGACGCCACCCGCCTTGAGCATCACGGGCTTGCACGAATTGATGACGTGTTTGTCGAATTCCTCAGCCTCGGTGATGATCATGCCGCGCAAGTCGAGGTCTTTGTTCGTCATGTTGCGGATCTCAAACCACTCGCCCACATCGTCTTGCGTAGCTTGGGGGTTGATCATCAGCTCGACGATGAGCAGATCACCGGGCTTGAGAACCGGCGGCTTCGGCGGCGGATCGGGCAGCTTGCAGGCCGGCACACATTTGCCGTCTTTGTCCTCGAATCCGTCGTTGCAGTAGCACACATGCCCGGTGGTGCCGTCCTTGGCGCAGATCGTCTTGTTGGCCTCTTTGCACGGATTGGGCGAACACGGTCCGGCGCCCGCATCAACCCCCGAGGTGCCAGTGGCATCGTTGGGCAAGGCGCCAGCGTCGGCCTTTGCGTCGGTGACACCGTCGGGGTTACCAAACGTCGGCGCGTCGTATTGGTAGGTCGTTCCAGGCGGTGGCGCCGTGCTCGACGTGCATGCGATGCCGCCCACACAGAGCGCTAGCACCGCAATGCGCAATGGCAGATTCAGAGCCACAGACCCGGCCTGGCTGACGCGGAATCGAAGGCTGGTTGGCGTAGTCCTCAACGCTTCTTTCCTCGCTTGGAACGGCCTCGCCTCGAGGCGCGTTTGGTGGCCGATTTTCGCTTCTTTTTGGGCTTTCTCGTCGCCGATGCGGCGCGCGCTTTCCTGGTCAACTGTCCGCTCGGGTCCAGCAACGTCTCCAAGAAGCGGTCGTGCACGCGCCGGTAGATCCGGGCCGGTGCCTTGACGTCGTTGAAGAACGTCGCGAACGCGTAGCGCCGTTTCGCGGTAAACGCATAGCCGGCCAGTGCTGTGACATCGTCAAGCGTCCCGGTTTTTGCGTATACCCGGCGTCGTGTAGCCGGCCCCCTCAATCGACGTTTCAGTGTACCGGCGACGCCCGCGATCGCAAGCGACCGGCGCCATTGTGCGCCCTTTTTCCCGAGTCGATCCATGCCCTTGAGCAACTTCACAACGTCTTTGGCGGTGACCTTGTTGGCGTGATAGAGGCCCGAACCATTGCCCAGCCTCACCTTCGTCCAGTTGATACCGAAATCGGCCAACACCTGCTTGGTGGCCTGTTCACCCTTTGCGCTCGAGCCCGGCCGACCGATTTTTCGTGCGCCGAGCAGCTTGAAGAACGTCTCCGCAAAACCGTTGTGGCTCGTCTGGTTGCAGCGCGTGGCCATCGCGACCATCGGCGGTGAAACATGACTCGCGATCGGCTTCATGTCGGCGCGCAGCTTGGCGAACTTGACCACGCGCACGTCGACGCCGGCACGGCGCAGCGCGGCAGCGAACACCGAACCGGCGACAAAGCTGGCGTCATGTACCCGCCGGCGAACAGCGACCCGCCGACGCTTGATCCCAAGCGTTCCGGTCACGGTCACAACGGTCCGTCGCCCCTTGCCAGAGATGCTGACCTGGAGCTTGTCGAACCTTCCCTTGACGGTCTTGGCCTTGTTCACGGTGATGAAACGGCCGCCTTCAGGGCGCAGCGCAACCCGCGGCGGCTGTCCCATCGCGCCGGGGGTGATCGACACAAAAACCGTCCCGCTGTCGACCTGCAGCCCGCCGATCGGGGCGCGGTACGCCGAATCGCTCTGTTTTTCGTTGTAGCCCCGCGGCAACTTGCCGTCGAAGATCGTGGTGTCGATGTAGAGCCACTTGACGCTCTTGGTGCCCGTGCGCGCGACCTTGCCGGCGAGCGCGATGAGCTGCTTGCTCGTCAGCGAGGGATCGCCGCTGCCCACGATCGACATCGGGCTGTTGTTGGTGCCCGGATAGCGGGCGTAGACGGTCGTGCGCAGGCGCTCAGTTGGCTTTGTTGCGCGGGCGAGTGCGGCTGTCGTGAACATCTTGGACACCGACGCGGGGTAGACGACGCGGCCCCCGTTGAGGTTCATGATGGTCTTTCCGCTGTCGAGATCGACCACGTATCCGACCGCGGTCGGTTTGCCGGGCGCGTTTTGCAGGATCGCCTTGAGCTTGGCGGCGTCGGGCTCGGCGCTCGCGGGGGCGGCGGCAGGGGCTTTCGGCTTGGCTGAACTGGCGACGGGTCGCTTGACGGCCTCGACCGCGCTGGCGGCTACCGCGGTGGACTTGGTGCCACCCGGCTTGCGCTCGCGAGCACCGGCGGACGGGCCCACCGCAAAGCTGGCGGCGACAACCACCCCTACACAAAGCCATACCGGTACGGACCAACGCATTGCTGACACCATGAACGAACGAGAGATCGCGTCAATTCTGCGACGTCAATTGTCGGGCGCTTGCGAAACCGCTTCGAGCACGGGATCAGGGGGGCCAAACGCCAGCGGCCGGAGCTGCGGCGTCGTCTCGCCGCGGAAGGTATTTCGCTGCAGCTGGACGACAGCGGACACAACGTCGCCGTCTACGAGGCCCTCGAGCATCGCTGCGCTGGTGAACACGGCAACGCCACGGCGCGCCCACAGCGGTCGATCGCCGCCCTCGACCAGCCGGATGCGCGCCCATTTTCCGTCGCCCAGCAGGCGCTTGTCGGCCACGGTCACAGCCCGCAGCAGGAACTTCGGACGGGGATTGCCGCGGCCGTACGGCTCCAATTCGTCGAGCGCGTCGATTATCGGCAGATCGATCACGCGCACGTCGACCTCGGCGTCGATCCGCAGCGTCTCCACCCGGTCAGCGGCGGATACGGTCGCGCGCACGTGCTCGATGAGGGCGGCGCGGAATCGGTCGACGTTTTCGGCAGGAAGCGTGACGCCCGCGGCGTAGTGGTGGCCGCCGTAGCGGGTGAACATCGTCCCATCGTCGACGGCTCGCAGGCCGGCCACGAGGTCGTAGCCACCGATGGACCGCCCGGAACCGCGCGCCACATCGCCTTCGATGGAAAGGACGAAGGTCGGCGATCCCATGCTTTCACGAACGCGCGCGGCGACGATGCCGACAACGCCGGCGTGCCAGCCCTCCTGCGCCACCACGACGGCTTGTTCGTTGTGTTCCTGGTGCGCAGCAGCGGCGAGGGCTTCGAGTTCGACATCGTTTTGGATGGCTCGCCGGCGGGTGTTCTCGAGATCGACGCGTTCGGCGAGCGCCTTGGCTTTGTCGTGGTCAGCGGTGGTCAGCAGCTCGAATGCGGTGTGGGCATCCGCGACGCGACCGGCGGCGTTGATGCGGGGCCCGAGGACAAACCCAACGTGATCGGCGCGCCCAACCCGCTTGAGATTGGTGCGCTGGCGTAACGCGACCACGCCAGGAGCCCGCGACCGGGAGAGCCGCTTGAGCCCGTGCCAGACGATCAGCCGGTTGACGTCCTTGAGCGGGACCACGTCTGCGATGGTGCCGAGCGCGGCGAATTGTAGCAGGGGCGCTAGCGCGGGCGGCTTGCCGGCGAATCGTTGCTTCGCGGCGAGCTTTCTGCGCACGGCCTGGGCGAGAACCAGCGCGACACCGACGGCGGAAAGCGTCTTGTCGGGGTAGTTGCAGTCCAGTCGGCGCGGATTCATGACGGCGTGCGCCGGGGGCAAATCGTCGCCGAGCTGGTGGTGATCGCAGACGACGAAATCCGCCCCCCGCGTGACCACATCGCCGATCGGGCCAGCCGCGTTGCTGCCACAATCGACCGAAATAAACAGGTCCACGCCGTCATCGCACAGCTCGGCAAGCCGCGCCGCGTTGAGGCCATAACCGTCGCGGAAACGGTCGGGCAGAAACACGCGTGCCTTCACGCCGAGGTCGCTCAAGAACGTGTAGAGGAGCGCCGACGCGCTGATCCCGTCCACGTCGTAGTCGCCATAGATGCAGATGCGCTCGGAGGTGACGATAGCGGCGGCGACCCTTTCGGCAGCGCATTCGGCGTCGGCCATCAGGTAGGGGTCAGGCAGCGTCGCGAGGCTCGGCGCCATCCAGGATCGCGCGCTCTCTTCGCTGTCCAGGCCGCGATTGACCAGCACACGCGCGACGAGCGGCGGGACATTCAACGTGGCGGCGAGGCGGTCAACAACGGCGTCGTCGGGCGTCAGGATCACCCAACGCTGCGCCTGTTCGGGGCCCGTTGAGCGCGACTGCGAGGCGTCGACTGGGGCCTTGTCCGCCGACAGGGAAGCTGCGGCTGGGGAAGGTGCGGCTGGGGAAGGTATCGGCTGGGAAGGCGCGGGCTGGGGTGCCGCGGCAGATGGTCTGGTTGCAGCCATGGGCGATCGCTCCGGGCGCATGGACATCGCGCCGTAGAAGGTGATCGCGATTTCGGCTCAAACCTTACGCATCAATGCGACAGGCTGTGTCCGACACCAACATCTCTCGGCGCCGAGGCGAGCAGCGAAAAGCGCTCAGTGCTGCGATCAGGTCGTGGCGTACGACGGGACCGTGCTGCGATCGTTGTCCGTGCTGCGGCTCTGGAACCAGTTGTGCAGGGTCAGGAAGAGCGGGCTGGCCACGAAGATCGAGGAGTAGGTACCGACCACGACGCCGACGCACATGGCGAATGCGAAGTCGCGAATCAAACCGCCGCCGAGCAAGAAGATGGACAACACGGCGACCAGGGTCGTCAACGACGTCAGGATCGTACGGCTGAGGGTGTTGTTGATGGCGTGGTTGATGATCGCCGGCATCGGCGCCTTGGGGAACTTCTCGATGGTCTCTCGAATTCGGTCGAAGACGACGATCGTATCGTTGATCGAGTAACCGGCGATGGTCAGGACGGCCGCGATGATGGGCATCGTGAACTTGATCTGCGCGATCGAGAAGCAGCCGACAACGATGAGCACGTCGTGGCTCAAGGCGATGATGGCGCCGGGCGCGTACCGAACGTCGAACCGAATCGTGATGTAGATGACGATGCCGAGCAGCGCGTAGATGATGGCAACCAGACCCTGGTTGAGCATGTCGCCGGCGACGCTGGGGGCGACTGTAGTGGACGACTGCACAGCCACGAACTTGTCGCCGTATTTCTCGGCCATGACCTTCTGCAGCTCGTCGCGGAACTCCTGGATGGCCACCGTGTAACGGACGTCGGTGCGGGACTTGAGCTCGGCGGCGAGCTTGTCTTTGGCGTTCTTCTCTTTCTGCGAGATGACGTCCTCAGCCACGTCGCCTTCCTCGCCGACAAACATCTGCAGGGCGCGGTAGTTGTCGACCTCGGCCTGGCGCTGCACGTCAGAGCTGACCTTGAACTTCGGGAAGCCGGCGTCGACGAAGACCTTGCCCAGCTTGTCGTAGGTCTGCTGCACCTTCGCCTTGTCCTTGAGCGTGATGAAGAAGCGATCTTCGCCCTCTTTGGCGACGTCGACCTGGGTGCCTTCGCCCATGCTGGCGATGATCTTGGCTTTCAGGTCGGTTTTATCTTTGTCGCTAACCAAGGAGGTGATCTCGGTGAGCAGCAGGTAGTTGCGATTGGTCGATTGCTGACCTGAACCTGGGTCGAAGTCCTGGACCTCGATCTGTCCTGCGTCGGTCGCGCCCGTCTTCTTCTTGATGAAGTCTTCGAGCACGGTTCGCAGGCTCGCGCGGTCAATGTCGGCGTCGGCTTTGAATGCGACGACGATCTTGGTGCCGCCCTTGAAGTCGATGCCCTTGTTGAAGCCGAGCACGATGACCGAGAGCAGCGCGCCCAACACCATCGCGGCGCTCAGACCAAAGAAGATCCGACGGCGGCCGATGAACTCCCAGTTGGAACCGGGCGTGATGAATTCCATGTCGCTTCTCCGAAGCGTGGCGCTGTGTCTGTCGCGCCGTTTTCGTTCGTTTCCAGACCGCGGGCGCCGCAGCGACCGTGGCGTGTCCGACTAGATGCTGAGCTCCTGGATTTTGCCGCTATCGAGCATCCAGTTGTAGATGAGGCGCGTGACCACGATGGCCGTAAACATCGAGCATCCGATGCCGATGAGGAGCGTCACCGCGAAGCCGTAAATCGGGCCGGTGGCGTACTGCATGAGCACGAAGCCTGCGATGGCCGTGGTGATTTGCGCGTCGAAGATGGTCCAGAAGGCCTTGCCGTAGCCCAGGTCGAGCGCGTTGCGAATACTCTTTCCACCTCGTATCTCTTCGCGTACGCGCTCGAAGATGAGCACGTTGGCATCCAGCGCCATTCCCACCGTCAACACGATGCCCGCCATGCCGGGCAGTGTCAGCGCCGCGTTGAAGCTGACCAGGCACGCGAGGACGAGCACGAGGTTGAACAGCAACGCGACGTTGGCGATGAAGCCGGCCTGCCGGTAGTAGGCGAGCATGAAGAGGAACGCCAGGGCGAAGCCGAGGATGATGCTGAACGTACCCGAGCGGACCGCGTCGGCGCCGAGCGACGGACCGACCTCGATGTCGTGGACCTTGATGACCGGAGCCTTGTAGGCGCCGTTGTTGAGTACCGTCACGAGCGCGCGAGCCTCTTCCATGATCTGCGAGGCCGAGCGACCGGCGCCCAGCGTGATCTGGCAGCGGCCGCCGGTGATTGGCTCGTTGATGCGCGGAGCCGACGAGACGTCGCCATCGAGCATGATGGCCATCAGGTTGCCAACGTTCTTGGTCGTGATGTCGCCGAAAATGCGCGAGCCGCGGCTGTCGAACTCGAGGTTGACGACCGGCTGGCCCTTTTCGTCATAGCCGACGGCGGCGCGGGTGAGGTTGTCGCCGGTCAGCGGCGCGTTCGCCTCAAGGTTGTAGGTGCGCCAGAAGCGCTCCGTGATGTTGTTTGTCAGCGGATCCTTGTTCTCGATGTACTCGTAGCCGACGAGGATGTCGTCGGGCACCGCCATCGTCTTGACGAAGCCGAGGATCTCGGACTTGCGCTCGGAGCGGAGGAAGGCGCCGCGCTCGTCGGCGACCCAGCGCAGGGTCTTGGCCTTCTTCTCGTTCTTGGCGACGTAGTCGGTGACCGCGCTCTGCTTGTCGTCGAAGATCTTGCTGGTCGGCACCAGCATCCGGAACGAAAGCTGCGCAGCTTGGCCGATCTTTTCGCGGATCGTCTTCATCTGGCGCTCGCTGAGGCCCGGCAGTTGCACGTCGATGTCGGCGTCACCGCTGCGGCGCACATCGGGCTCGACGAGGCCAAAAGCGTCGACGCGCTTGCGGATCACGCTGACGGTCTGGTTGACGATGTCGTCCTTGATCTCGCCGACGGCTTTGTCCGGCAGGAACAGGGAGGCGCCTTCGGAGTCGGTGCGCAGCTCGAAACGCAGATCGATCGTGTCGACCACGTCGTCGGTGAGCAGCTCGGCGTCCTCGGGGTGTTTGTACTTGACCGCGATGGCGTTGTAGTCGGTGCGGCTGATGTCGAACCGCGCGCCGGCCTTGGCCCGCTCGTCGTCGGTCAGCGTGTCGCCTTCCTTGCCGCCCTTCTTGGCGTGGGCGTCCACCAGCCTGTCGCGCAGGGTGTCGCGCAGCCGGTTGGTGTTGTCGCTGATCGCCTTCTTGTAGTCGACCGTGTACTTCAGCTCGAGGCCGCCGCGGAGATCGAGACCGTAGTTCAGCCGGCTGCTGAAGATGTCCGTGTAGAACGACGGCATCTCGACGAACGTCGGCAGGCATTGCGCGATCGCGAGGACCGCGAGCGCCGACACCAAGATCGCCTTCCAGTTACGTTGCTTGTCCACCTTACCTTCCGTTGGCTGGACCCGTCGTCCAGCGCGTGTGCAGGGGTGAGTCCGTTGTTAGCGGGCCTGCATGTTTTCGACAGCCTGTTGTGCGTTGTTTTCGAGGCCCGCGACCTGGCTGCGCAGCATCCGGACGCTGACCTTCGGCGCGATCTCAATCGTGACGACGTTGTCCTTCATGCTCGTGATCTTGCCGAACATGCCGGCGTTGGTGACGACCTTGGAGCCAACCTTGAGCGTGCCCAGGAAGTCCTTGTGCTCCTTGGCCCGTTTTTGCTGCGGGCGCAGGATCAAGAACCAGAAGACCGCGAAGATGCCGAGCATCATCACGATCGACATCATCCCATCACCACCGCCAGCGGCGGTCTTCTGAGCCCCTTGTGCGGCTGCCTGGGCTGCTTGACCTGCACCGGCGGCTGCCGACGCGGGATCGGCCTGCGCGAATCGGAAAAGGGCGCCCATGGCGTTGGCGGCGACGATCGGCATCGACACTCCGTAAGCTGACAATTCCACGCGGCTTTTTGAGCCGCGCGCCCACCGACTGAACGGCCCCTTTTGTGGACCGCCTGCATCGGCGCTCGCCCAGGCTCTGCCGAAGCGGAGCAAACTGTGCGATTTCAAGGCCTTGCGCGGTGATAACGAGGGCTATCCCCGCGACGGACCCGGCGTTCTAGCAGAGGCCATTGGGGCGGTCAATGAAGAAGCGGGGTTACGGGGTGTCAAGAGGCATCGTCAGGCAGCGTCCACGGTCGTCTTCGATTCGAAACTTCCGTCGACAGCACGATCGTTGTTTGCGGCCGCGCGCGAGGCGAGATGAGGTTTGAGTAGCAGCCGCGCCAACTGGTCGAACGACAGCGGCTTGGGCGAAGCGGTCCCCCCACCAACGCCTGCGCTAGCTCACGTTTGGACGCGTGCATCCGATAGACGGCGTCTTCGACCGTCGCGGCGGTCACGAAGCGATAGACCGTCACCGGCTCGGTTTGACCGATCCGATGGGCTCGATCCGTCGCCTGGTCCTCAACTGCTGGGTTCCACCACGGGTCCATGTGAAAGACGTGGGGCGCCCGCGTCAGGTTCAGCCCGACGCCGGCCGCAAGCGTCGACAACAGAAAGACGTCCACCTCGCCGGCCTGGAACCGCTCCACCAACGATTTGCGCGCGCTCGCTGGCGTGGCGCCGTCGACCCAGCGGCGGGCTGCATCAACCGCATCTGCCAGGGCAAGCCAGCGGTCGTCACCGATGACTTCGACCCGATCGTGGGCGAGGTCCCGCAGGACCGGCGCCGGCAACGTCAACTGGCCGTCGGACGTGTGCACCCAGGGCAACGTGGCGAGCCGATTGCGCAGTCGCTTGTTAATCTTGCGCCATCCGACGCCGGCTACCGGGACATAGCGGCGCTTTTCGCGAATCACATCCATGAGCTGGGCGAGAGACATGACGACATCATCATCAAGCTGCACGTCCACCCGCGACTGGAAAAACCCATGGTTTCCGGCGACGCGAAACTTCAGCTCGTCGAAATCAGCGCCCTGTGGGATGGCCCATTCATCGCCCTCCCAGACAACCTCGATCTGGCTATCGGGGCTGGCCAGCAGGTGTTTGGCGCGGTCGACAACGTCCATCGCAGCTTCGATATCGCGGAAGTATGCGGTGAATCCGTCGCATCCTTCGCCAGCATTTTCGCCAATGACCGCGCGCCACGCGGGCCGGGCGAGTTCAGCCTCCGCCTCGTGGTCGCGTCGACACCAGATCACCAACCCGTCGTCGTCCTGTCCGTACCAGACCTTGTCGCCTGTGCCGGGGACAGCGAGCGCACCACCAAGCGCCGGACGCATGAGCAGCCGAACCTTCAGCGCACCGTCCCAAGTGAAACAGACGAGCATGCGCGTGCACGCCGAGCGTTCCTCGCCGGGTCCGGATGGCCGAAATTGAAAGCGTCCCTGGGCAAGCGGAAGCAGCGTCCCGATCAAGCGCTCCGACGCCGGCCCTTCGAACGCCGATTTCGACCAGAGCATGGCGCGCAACCCAGCCAGGGCCCAGTCGTCGATGGTCACGACCTGCAGCTGTCCACCGTTGGGATCGAAGTGAACGACCGGCCCTTGATCCCAAGCCTCCACAAGCGCGCGGGCCTCGCTCCGGACCAGGCGCTCATCGCCCAACCTCGGTACCAATCGCGCGCCTCCGGGTTGGTTGACCACGGCGAGCGTGGCCGCGCGGGCTACGACCGACACCGGCTCCCCCGTCTCGCCATCGATCACGTTGTCATGGCCAACGAGCATCAAGAACGCGCTCCGCAACGCTCGAACCGCGTCATCGGACCGCTCTTCCGCACCTCGAAAATAGCCGCAGAGGTTCATGGCAGACAGCAAGTCGCGATCCGCGCTCATCGCGAAGGCCCCGGACTGCGCGCTGGCGGTAACCGGATGTAATCTGCGGATCCGACGGTCCGCGCCCTCTTTGCGCGGCCGAACGATGGAAGGAAGAACCTGGACGCGGTCGCCATCGCGCTCGATTCGCCACGCAAAGCTGCCTTGTGGGCCGTCGGTCGAAGAGGGCTCGCCGCCCGGCTTCAAGCTGCGCGCGAGGTCATCGCCTGATCGCGCGCCCAATGCCGGCATCGTCTCGACAACGCGAAAAGAAGGGATCGATTGGGTACCGAAAGCCGAGGTTGGCGCGGGGTCGTGCTGCATGGCTGCCTCCAGTTGGGCAACCAATATGGGGACGTCCGGAGCGCGCGCAACGTAAATCGCCCTGATCTAGGACAGGATGTGTCATGTCGATGATGATCTGCCCCTATTCGCATGTCGACGACACGAAAACATCTGTTCAGTTCGAGAGCCCGTCGAGATCCGCGACGCATTGACAACCCCGCGCCGGCCCCTATCGTCCAGTCACGCCCGCCGTGCGCGGTCGTCCCACAGCCCGACCACCGGTCGGACCCCACAATGGGGGCGAAACGGTTTCGACGGGGGTAGTGCGGTGCAGCTTGCGTGTCGCGGAGCCTTCGGCCGCGTTATCAAAAGGTATTTTTTTAAGTGCCAACTCTGATGTTGAGTACGCCCTCGCTGCTTAATCTAATTAAGTATTGAGGCTGGGTCGCTCCCCGTGCCTGCCGGGGGATGCGGCTCATAATACAGGCGGGCTGGTTTCGACGTGGTGCTCCGGCGCGTCGAGGCGAGATAAACCGGGGCCGGCTTGGCAGCAGCTTGCTCCGATGGGCGATTGCCGATGACGTATTAATTCATGGAGCTATATACGTAGACGGCTGTTCCAAGCGCTTCCGGACCCGGGTTCGACTCCCGGCGCCTCCACCATGTAATGCATTGATTTCGCAGAGAATTGCTCTCATAATCGGCTTGGAACGATTGGGGAACGGGCCACTGCGGCCCCCCTCCCAAAACCCGGCCGAATTTCGTTCCCTGTGACACTGCGCGGCCTTTTTGCGTCAATCGTTCCACAGGGTGATTCCTCAACATCTTCAATAACCTCCTCTACTTGCGGCCGCCTTCGATGACCTGGAGCTGCAACGCCGGCTTGTGCTCGGGCTCGCCGATGTAGTGCTGGCGAGCCGTCGTGCCGTGGTCAGCGTGACCCAACCAGCGGCCGATCTCCGGCGCCGACTTGCCGACGCCCTTGAGAAAGCTCGAGTACGTGTCGCGCAACCCGTGGGCCGGCACGATCTTCACCTCGGCCAACTCGCACACCTTGCGGACAGCGCGGTTGAGCCACTGACGTCCCCACGGCTTGCCCGGGTTGCGGTTGCTCGCGAACAGCATCTCCTCCGGATCGCGATCCCCGGTCAGGTCGACGAGATCGTCGTACAACAACGTGGGCAACTCGACGCTGCGGCGGCTGCTTGCCGTCTTCACGTCCCAGCCCTCGTCATCGTCGAAGTCCTCGGCGTCGACTTCGCGGATCCACAGCCGTCGGGCCAAGAAGTCCACGTCACCGACCTGCAGATGCCGCACCTCGCCGGACCGAAGCCCGACAAGCAGCGGCAGCCGCACCGCGACCCGAAGATCTGCACGGTCAAGTTCGCCGGCTGCCCGCAGGAAGCGCTGGACCTCGGTGGCGTTGCGCAGCTGCGGCTTGCCTCGCCCCAGCTTTCGCTTCGCCCGCTTGCCTGTCCATGGCTTCTCGTAGACGTCGATGCCGTCGGCCGGGCAAGTGCGCAACCAGCCCTTCTTGACGCACCACCGCAAGAACTCGACCACGGCGCCCCAGCGAGTCTTCTGGTAGGCCAGCGAGTTGCCGGCCTCGTCCATCCGCTCAAGGAAACGCCGCATCCACAGCACGTTGACGCACGCAACGGGTGCGAACTCGCCTTGTGCTGCGAAAAACCAGAGATCGCGGCCAGTCCGCGTCTCGGTTCGCTTGCTCCAGGCTTTGTACCTCCTCTTGCGCTCGATGAAGGCGGTGACGGCCATCCGCATCGTCATGTCGCTGGACTCGGCGATTCCCAGTTCCAGTTCGGCTGCGCGCTTCAGCTTTTCCGCTTCCTCCGCCGTATCGGCTGGGAAAGACCGCCGCGCACCATCTGCCGTAACGACGACAATTCGGTATCCGCACCCTCCATCGCGGCGTTTGCTTGTGTACGGCCCGAGAACTCGGGCTCCTTTTTTCCGTCGGGCCATGATGGTCCCTCCACCCCGGGCGCGACAGAAGTAGCGGTGTCGAGGATAGCGCTCGGCTGGGTCGTTGCCACGGTGTTCTTCAGGCGCGCGCCGCCGGTCAGGAGGGCGGCGACTTCTTCGGCTACGCCCGCATGCACCGCCGTAAGGGCGATGTGCTGCGCGAGGCGTCGTCGTTGCTGCTCGTCCATCGTCAGCGACCCGATCCAAGGGCGCTTGGCTGCGCCGCGTGATCGTCCTGCCACCTCCGGCGCGGCCGAAGCGAGCGTTCAGGAGGGAGTACAGACCGTGCTGGTAGGAGTACTCGGCGTTGCTATAGGGTGGACATAGGAGTACGTTGTTTTTTCAGTTAGTTGGGGTCGATGCTGCGCGTCGATGCCGACTCACGATCGCAGGCAGAAAACGATGCGAACCAGCTTCTTCATGATCAGCTCGCGTACCGACGGCCAGCTCGTCGAAATCTCAGAGGCTCAGTTCGACGAGCTCGTTCGGATGCGCGCGCAGTGGGACTTGTTCGTCGCGGTCAAAGGCCAAGCCGTACACGCGGTCGGTGGCGAGATGGACGACGGTCGCAGGGAGAAGCTGCGCGGTCACAAGCTCACGCCCAGCCACGCCTGGCCGCTCGTGAACCTGGCCCGTGCGAAGCGCTGGCTGACTCCGTCGCAGGCCGGTCGTATGACGTCGCCGAGCGCGATCCCGGAACCCGTGGAGGATTCGGTCGAGGGCGACAAGTACCGCAAGGCTCTTGAGCGCGGACGGCGGGCAGTCGATCGCAAGGTCGACACGACGACCCGGCCAGCAACCTGGCGGGTGGTCGAAACGGGCGACAAGTTGGAGAGCGGCGAGAGGTTGTACCGTTTCAAACACGCGGCGCGGGGCGATGATGGAGAGCCCGTGCGGTATTGTGTCCTCTGGTGCGAGGACCGGCCCGATACGGCGTGGTTTCTTCCCCACGGGCCCGGCAGCGAGAAGCTTCCGCTGTCGGATGGGAGCTACGGGCTCTACCAGAACGAGGCGCATGGGCTGCGGATCACCGTACGTGACGCCGTCGTGAACCTGACGACCGAAGAGCTGGTCTTCCTGGTCGATCTGACGAGCGTCAACGCCAGCAAGCCAGTAGTTCTCGTGCGAGTCATGGCCGGCGTGGCGGGCATCAACTGCACGTCGGAGAGCTTCGCCAACGGTGCCCGTATCCGGGCTTCACGCGCTGACGTGGTTCGCTCAACAGCTGCGGCCGAGAACGGGCCCATCGGTAACTTGATGCCGGGTCAGGCTGTGCACTTCAGATGTTTCGCCTTCTCGCTCGCGAACGTCCTCGGACAATTGGAAGGCCAGACATTCAACGCCGCGCGTCTCGTGGTCGAGACCGGAGCGACGCTGGAGCGGACAGGCATCGAGCTACCCGTGCGCGTGATCGGGGCGACAGACGAAAGTGGGGTAGTGCGTTGCGGCGACGGCTGGACTGTCCAACCGGGCTATGCCGAGAAACGGCGGAAGCGGAGCTCGAAGGCACTGCTCGCCGCGCTGCGCCAGATGAGCCAACCGGCAGGCAACGGATCGGCAGGCTCCTGAACGAAGACTACGTGCGAGACCCTTGGGTGCGGCGATGGAAGACCGACAACGCGTGGTCCTCAAAGTGCTGAGCGAGCGCTGCCTGCAAGTGCTGCGCGTCATCACGTCCATCGAATTCGATCACCGGCGCCGCGAAGTTGTCGAGTGCGTCCCGCAGGATCAAACGCAGCGACCTGTCGCGCCCGTCAACCATGGTGCGACGGTCGTCGGCGCTCGTACCTCGGTGCCAGAGCAGGACCGAGCTGGTCAGTTGATGAGACCGGCGATGATCGCCACCACGAGATTCAACATGAGCAACGCGGTGAGCTTGCTATGTCCACTTGCCGTACGCTCTTTCAATGCGTCCAGCCGTTCGCTCACTTGTTGCACTGACTTTCTGTCGGCGGCCGTGCCGATGAGGTTGGCCAGTTGGTTTTTTTGCTCGTCTCGGTGTGAGAGCGCGCCGTCAAGGTCCGTACTGACCTTGTCAACTCTCCCCTTGAGGGCCGTCAGATCTTCCGAGACATTCTTGCGGAACAGCGTCAGCGCGCCACTCACGTCTGAGTTTATTTGCGTCGCGCGCTGCGCCGATCTTTGGTCGAACTCCTGCAACTTCGAACAGACGTCGCCGGCCGCGGTATGTGCGGCCTTGACCGCCTCGTCCAGGGACGCAAACCGGGCGTTGAGTGCATCCATATCCAGCGACTTCAATCCCGCCGACGCGGTTCCAGCTGAACGAGCCACAGCTTCAATCTGATTTGCTGCGTCCTTCATCGCGCTGTTGGCGCTGTCGAGGGCAGTCGCCGCGGTTGTCAGCACCGCCCCGGCAGCCTGGGCAGCTCTCGTCTCGCTACGCAGCTCATCGAGTTCACGTTCCAGCGCTTCGAGGACTATCGCGTTGAAGACTTCTTCAGTCATCGGTGGTCTCCATCATGTGGATTCGGGTCTCGGTTGATTTGGAAGCCAGCCGTCGTACCTGCGCAGGCAAGGCGCCGAGGCGTATGGTGAGCGGAAGGGGCAGGCGCCACATCTCAAGCGCGTCTTCGGGCGTGCTGCCCTCGGCCAGCTCAAATACTAGCCGTTGCAGTACATGCTCGGCGCACGACGCGCGCAGCAGGTCGATGCACCAAGAAGCCAACTGACGCACGCGGAGGGCGCCTGCGTAGCGTTCACGAGCCCAGCGTGCTGCTGCTCGGAAGGACTCCCCAGCTCGATCGATCGATTCGCCAGACCGCAACTGGACAATGCCGATGGAGCAAAGCAACAAGGGGTGATCCGGCCGGTCCTCCAACGTTCGACGCAGGGCGCCGCCCAGGGTCTTCAGGTCGGCCTTGCTGCGAACATCCTCATGGAGACTTCGCCATCGTTCCAGGTCGAATTCGGCCTCACTCATCGTCTTTCGGAGCTCGCGGGAAAACTCGGTTTCCTGCAGATACTCAATGAGCAGCGTGCGGAGCTTGTGGTCATCCGTGCCGCCCCGTTCACACCAATCCCAAACCTGACGAATCGCGGTTCTTCGCGAGAGTTCCACCGTCTCGTAGACGAATGTGACGAGGATCTCGGTCGCCGCTAGCACGGCGTCAGAGATTTCCCCGGCAATGACTGACTGTGCCTGCTGGTCGATGGCCTCGGCTCGTGCTCGACTGTAGCCTCGCACGTAGTCGACCAGGTTGCGGCGCAACGCATTGATGTCGATTGCGGTTAGCGAGACATTGAAGGTGTTGTTCTTGAAGTCGACGGTGTAGTCGTCGCACACGCCCAGCACAATGAGTCGATGTAGCGCTCTCTCGGTGCGCTTGCGAGGGCTGTTACCCCCCTTTCGCGCGCCGTGTCCGCGTCCGACGATGAACGTGCATTTGTTCGCGGTTCCGACGCCCTCCAAGCCGTCCAGCAGTCCACGAACCGCGCCAATGTCGTCTTCAACGCCGGTAAACGACTGCACGTGAAACCATAGCGCCCGCGTGACGTCATCCGCCGTCCTGTACGTCACGCCGTCCATGATCTTGGCGACGTCGCGCACGTCGGTGTCAGGACTGAGCAAACTCCGGGCCCGCTGCTCGTCATCTACCGACGCGAGAACGACGCAGTGGGCAGGTGCACGATCGCGTCCAGCACGACCCATTTCCTGCCACAGCGCCTCGAGGGATGAGGAAAAGCCGTAGTGGATGGTGAAGCGTACGTTGGGCTTGTCGATGCCCATGCCAAACGCCTTCGTTGCGACCAGAAGTTGCGTGTCGTCGTCCTTGAACGACTTAGCGGTTTCGCTCTTCTTCTCGTGCCCGAAGCTCCCCGCGTAGACGCCCGTCTGCGCAACACCGAGCTCGCGGAGTTCGTCAGCCACCTTCAGCACGCCGAAGCGGCCCTTGACGTGTGGTGTAAAGACCAGCCCGCAGTTGGTCTGACCGCCGTGACGCTGCCAGAACAAGGAGCGGGGGATTCCGAGCCGCTGTGGGATCGCGGCCAGGATGCCCCGTAGTCCTTCGGTCTTTTGATCGGATCGGCAGGTGTGGACCTCGTAGGTCAGCTCCCCCCGATCGAAGTTCTCAGGCGTGATGACGGCGTCCAGATCTTCGATTCGCAGCTCGCGCTGGACGTCTCGGAGCACCGCCCGCGATGCCGTTCCCGTCAGTCCGACGATGCTTGGCGCTTGGCCATGACCGCGTCGGCCAATCCGGCGCCCCATGCGCCCGACCATCAGGTACGCGGGACGGAAATCGTGCCCCCACTCGGACACGCAGTGCGCCTCATCAACGACGACGATGGGTATCGGCATGTGGCGCGCGACCTCGTACAGCGCGGCCCGGAAGGACTCGATCTGCATCCGCTCGGGTGACACGTAACAGAGCATTTCGGCGCCTTGCGCGAGGTCCCTTTGCAGCTGCTCCGTCAGGCCTTTCGCTGTCGTCGCCGAGGACAGGACGGCCGCGCGACCGATACCAGACCGTGCGAGGTTGTCGGCTTGGTCCTCCATCAAGCTGATTAGTGGGCACACCACGATGGTCATCCCTGGCATGAGCACCGCGGACAACTGGTAGATGAGGGACTTGCCTGCCCCGGTGGGCAGAAGCACCAACGAATCGTCCCCGGCCAGACAACGCTGCACTCCTTCGAGTTGACCCTCCCAGTACTGTTGCTTGTCCGGGAACACCATCTGCAAAAGGGTTTCGAGTACTCCTTCGTCCACTTCCGGAGACGGCGCGACCCATGCCATGGACGGAGCTTCCAAGGCGCTCCGGCCGGGCAGCCAGAGAGGCCGCATCGCGACCCTTGGGGTGCCATCCGCTGCCTCAGTCTCGGCGCAGGCGTACCAAGCCGTCTCCGATTCCCAAGCCAGGTCGATCTGCGGCTCGGAAACCTCTGGCCCGATCGCGCACTCGGGAGTGCCAGGTGCGCCGTAAAGCGCAGCGACGGCGTTGTAGAGACGCAGGAATCGTCGACAGCCGACCGCGACGCTCTCGGCGTCTGCGCCCGATGTGCGGATACGCCACTTCGCCTCAGCAGTTGAGAGCACACCCGTTCGAATCAAGAACAAGCAAGTCACGGCCGCCTGCGCCGCGGCGACAGCGGGCGGGTCCTCCGACCACTTGCTTATGGGCAGTGGTTCGAGGGCTTCGGTCAGCCGCTGACGGTGATCGCTCCATCCATCGCCTGCACCGGATGCCGGGAGGCGTATCACCGTGTGTCCGGCGCCACGCAGGCGGGCGTC
>Ga0209992_10000679_pt1 | contig 42650 bp, 60 predicted proteins | sample 2SBtaG_2_FD_182564 | JGI IMG/M metagenome (GOLD analysis project Ga0209992, IMG submission 182564) | Deep subsurface microbial communities from Kolumbo volcano to uncover new lineages of life (NeLLi) - 2SBTROV12_ACTIVE470 metaG (SPAdes)... | ecosystem: Environmental > Aquatic > Marine >...
TAAATTATAAAGATTCACCAGCTACTACTTCGGCAATTACTTATAAGGTTCGTGCTAGAAAAAATAGTGGAACAATTACATTGAACGAAAATTCAATCGGCTCAATTACAGCATTTGAGATAGGAGCATAGTATGAGAATAACAACTGGACAAGCACTTACATCTCTTTGTCCTACTGCTGATTTTTCAGCGAGTGAAGAAAATGATGGTACAAATGTTCAAATCTATTGGCACGACAAAGTGCAAAAACAACCTTCTAGTGCAGAAATAAAAGCAGAGATAGTTCGTCTACAAGCAGAATACGATAATAATAAATACCAAAGAGACAGGAAACCTCTCTACGGAACTTGGGAGGAGCAATTAGATATGATGTATCACGGAACGTGGAAAGACCATATTGCAAAGGTGAAGGCCGATATACCGAAAGGAAATAACTAATGCCACAAATTGACATTTCAGGAAGCGACTCCAAACTAAGTTGCGACAAAATTCAGGGCCAGTCAGGGAGTGTAGTCACCGTCCCTACTGGACATACAGTTGCAATCACGGATAGCGGTGGGCTTACTTTGGCTGGTACGGCTGTTAAGGCTGGTGCATTGGGTAAAGTTTTGCAGGTAGTACAAACAGAAAAAACAGATACATTTTCTACAACGACAAATTCATTTGTTGACGTTACAGGAATGTCAGTTACGATAACTCCAAGTGCAACTGGATCAAAAGTGTTGGTTTTAGGTCATTTAGAAATAATGGCTGATAATGGTGTAACTTCCCAGACACAATTACTCAGAGGAACCACTGCGATTAATATTGGTGCAGCAGCAGGATCTCGAACCCGTGCAACTTACAATACTGGTAATCAGGCGGGAGATATTGAGGGGGGGAATAGTGTATCTCTTTGTTATCTTGATTCGCCTTCAACAACAAGCGCAACAACATATAAAATACAGATTCGTAATAATGGGAGTGGAGGGGCAGTATATTTTAATCGAACTGATGCAGATGATGATTTAGCTACAAGAGGCAGATTCGCGAGTACTCTTGTCGTGCAAGAAATAGGAGCATAATAATGGACAGAGATACTGCAATACGAAATACGCATCCTACTGTAACCAACATTAATGCGGAAAGAGATGCTTGGGATAAAGATGGGAATGTGGTCACTTTAGATGAATCAAAAATAGCTCCCGAAATGGCTAGGCTTCAAGCTGAATATGACTCAACACAATATCAGAGAGATAGACAACCAAACTATCCCCCAATAACCGACTACCTAGACGGCATAGTAAAGGGCGATCAGGCTCAAATAGATAAGTACATCGCTGACTGTTTGGCAGTTAAGCAACGATTCCCCAAGAATGATGGAGGTGACAAGTGAGTATCACACTGAACGGAAATGGCACTATACAGAATCTTGTTGCTGGTGGACTTCCTACAGGATCAGTCACAGCAGATTCACTTTCGACTAACTCGGTGGATTCGGCAGAGTTAGTAGATGGGTCTATTGATGCTAGTCATTTGGCAGCAGCAATCAAAGCGGGGCCATATGTTAGGGCATATGTAAATTCAACTCATAGTAATATAACAAATAATGTGTTTACCAAGGTGATATTAAATGGGGAATCCTACGATACAGCAAGCGAGTTTGATCCTTCCACAAATTACAGATGGACTTGTGGAACTGCTGGTAAATACTTGGCAACAGCTAATTTGACTTGGGATCAACCGGGAATGGTTGCTGATAAACGGCATAAGGTAATGATCTATAAAAATGGTTCTCAAACTTCACACAATGAAACTTGGACTGCTGTTGGGGGTGAGTTCTCGCAGTCTGTAACCGATGTATATGATATGTCTGCCACAGATTATCTTGAAATGTATTGTTGGCATCTGGCAGGAGTAGACACACCAGATGTCCAAGCTGGGGCACAGACTACTTGGTTTGCTATAGCGAGGATTATATGAAATTTATAAAACAAAAATCAACAGGGCAAATCGTTCACAGAGAAATGCCTCACACTGATAAAACATTAGATAATGCTGTCCATGCACAGAGGATAGATAAAGCTGATTTAGAAATAGTGGAAGAAAATTGGACTGACGAGGAATGGAATAACGCTTTGCAAAATCAGTTGGGTTATGCAGAAAAACGCAAAGCAGAATACCCCTCAATAGAGGAACTGGTAGTCGCCCTATACGATACCCAAGACAGGGCAGAGATTGATAAACGTAGGGCAGATATTAAGAAAAAATATCCGAAAGGAGTAACTAGATGAGAGAACAACTACTAACAGCTTTGAGATCCTATTATGTAGGACACATCGAAAAGCATAAGATGAACGTAGAAAATTTAATTAGGAACAATGTGGGTGTAGCCGAACACTCAGATTACATAGCAACCATTTCTAAAGAAGTAGAAGAAGTTGCAAAGTATGACGAGATGTTACAAATGCTTGACAAACATTTTAAGGAGTAACTCGTGCCTGAAAAAGACGTACTTGAAAAACTAAATGCTATGCACACAGATGTACTATTAATACATCAGGACTTATCAACAACTAAACATGAAGTCGAAGAACATGAGTTAATCCTTAGAGGAGAATCTAAGATGAATGGTTTAGTAGGTGATGTTCGTAACATACAAACAGCGCAAGCTACTTCTAATCGACTTTGGCTTTTTATGGTTTCTATTACTGGAACTGTAATTGCATGGTTAGGATTATCTAAATGAGAAAAACAAGAAATCAATTAGTAATAGAGTTGCTTACAAATAAAGATAATTTACATCGACTTATAATTATCGAATGGTTTGATCCTTATGACGATAATGACGAAGTAACTGTTGGGAATCTTAATGTAAAAAAAGCTTTATATGAATCTTGTGGTTTTTTGATGGGAGTTTCAAACGATCATGCAGTTATTGGTTACAATAAAGACATGATTGAAAAAGGGAAGTACAAAGGATGTGGTTATATACCCATGTCTTTAATTACTAACGCACATTTAATGGATAGGAATTGCTAATGGAAACTATTATTAAACCTATTATGAACTTTATTGACGGTTTTATGCCAGGATATAAAACATATTTTATGATGCTTATGGGTGTTATGATGTGTATATGTCAAATGATGGGCTATCATGCGTTTACTCCTGAAGCTTGGGCATTAGTTGGTATGACAGGTGGTATTACTTGGAAATTAGGTATGGATCGAGTTAAACGAAAATAACATGGGTATCATAGGTTTACTAAAGGCTATCTTTCAGATAGCCCTATGGTATCTTAAAGGAAAACCAGAACGTGAACGTATTAAAAACAAGGAACAATTTGATAAAGCTATTGCAGATGGGGATGCTTCTCGTATTACCCTTCTTTTTAGTAAACTGCACGACAGAAAGAGCAGTCATAATTCCTAGTGATATGACGATAACCAAGATAGACGAGCACCACTATAAGGTATCAGATGCTTGGCTACATAAACAATATAATCTCTTAAGGAGCTGTGAAAATGGACGATAAAAGTTCTGAAAAGGATTTAGGAGAATTACATGGTATCCTTGCTAAAACACTTAAAGAAAAAATTATGTCGGGTGATGCCTCTCCAGCAGATCTTAATGTGGCCCGTCAGTTTCTTAGAGACAATCATATTGAGTGTAATGGTTCTAATAATCTGGATATAAAAAGTTTAATAGAAGAACTTCCTTTTGATGAAATCCCAAAAAAGCCAGCTAGAGCTAATTAAAGCTGATTTCAGGAACTTTCTGTATTTAGCATGGAAACATTTAGCTCTACCTGAACCAACCCCAATACAATATGATATAGCTGATTACCTCCAAGGTGGACCTAAGAGACTCATCATTCAAGCTTTTAGAGGTGTAGGTAAGTCTTGGATTACTTCAGCATTTGTCGTATGGAAACTTTTAGTAGACCCACAGTTGAAATTTCTAGTGGTGTCTGCATCTAAACAGAGGTCTGATGATTTCAGCACGTTTACAAAAAGAATCATTAACGAAATGCCAGTTTTACAACACTTACGAGCACGAGAAGATCAACGTAACTCCAATGTGGCCTTTGACGTTGCTCCTGCTCGTGCTTCCCATGCTCCTTCTGTCAAGTCTGTTGGTATTACTGGGCAGATTGTCGGTAGTCGGGCTCACATTATAATTGCAGATGATGTCGAGGTATTATCTAATGCTTTGACTCAAGTCATGCGCGATAAGCTAGGTGAAGTAGTAAAAGAGTTCGATGCTGTAGTTATGCCTAAAGTTGGACGTATTGTTTATTTAGGTACACCACAAGTAGAAGAATCTCTTTATAGCAGCTTACAGTCCAGAGGATACGAATGTCGTATATGGCCTGCTAGGATGCCCGATAGTCGATTAAAAGAATTCTATAGTACCAAGCTGTCTCCTTTCATAAATGTCCTTCAGAAAGCCACTGGAGAGCCCACAGACCCCCTCAGATTTGATGATCTGGATTTAACTGAACGTGAGTCTTCCTATGGTAAATCTGGTTTTGCTCTCCAGTTTATGCTGGATACTTCAGGAGAGGACGATCAGCGTTATCCGCTTAAACTCAGGGATCTACTTGTAATTCCTCTAGATTCAGACCAAGGGCCTGGAAGGGTGCTTTACGCTAAAGATGAGCTCCTGGATCTGCCTGCTGTGGGTTTAACCGGAGATTACTTCTATAAGCCTTTTGAAGTCTCAAAGGATTACTATGAGTATACCGGAGCAGCACTCCATCTAGATCCTAGTGGTAGAGGAGCTGATGAAACAGGTTATGTTGTCACTAAACTATTGAATGGTAAGATCTTTGTGTTAGCTGTTGGTGGACTTAAAGGTGGCTATGATCGCGGTACATTAACTCAGTTAGCCAAGATAGCTCAACAATACAAGGTTAACACCATAGAAATAGAAGCTAACTTTGGTGATGGTATGTATACTGAGTTGTTTAAACCTGTACTTAACCAGTATCACCAGTGTCATGTAGAAGAAATAAAACATTCTAAGCAAAAAGAAGCAAGAATTATAGATATATTAGAACCTATAATGAACCAACATAGACTTGTTATAGATCTAGATGAAGCTAGAAATGACTATGAGAATTCTAAAGAAGAACCTCGTAGACAATTATTCTATCAAATGACTCGACTTACACGAGATAAGGGATCACTTCAGTATGATGATAGAATAGATGTCTTAGCTATGGGAGTAAACTATTGGGTAGAACAAATGGCTGCTGATGAAACATTAGCGTACCATGAGAGAAGAAATGAACAATTTGAAGACAACATCAAATCTTTTATGTCTACAGTAGATCAGTCATATGAAGATGAAAATGTTTGGGTCAAAGTCTAGTGACTTGGTTACTTATAGTAATTTTTCTAAATCTTTCTGTAGTACCTCCTCATATTGAACATGGAGAAATAGTCGGTAGTTTTCAAAGTGAACAAGCTTGTATTAAAAAACAAAAGGAATTTATAGATCAAAGTAGAGAACAGAATATCAAAGTTCCTGAAAATTTAAACGTAGGATGTATACCATTTAAAAGGAGTATAATGTAAAATGCCTGCACCTTTATTAGCACTTGCTTTACGATTAGGAATTAAAAAAGCAGCTCAAATAGTTAAAGACAAGGGATATAAATTTCTTCAAAGAAAAGTTAATAAAGCTTTAAAATCTAAAACTAAACAACAAGAATCTGCTGAAAAGGCTTATAAAGGAAAAGGATCAAAGAGACAAAAAGGAAAAGTAACTCAGCGAAAGAAATCTAAAGTTGACTCTGGTTTATCTATAAAAAAAAACCCTAAACATGGCTCCATAAAACAACAAGAAAACACTATTCGTAGACAAAGAATTAAAGAAGAACATAAAAAAAGGCAACTTAAAGAAAAATATAATAAAGGTGAAGGTTTAATTACTAAAAAAGAAGCAACACAAATTGCTAAAGAACACGCTACTTCTTCCAAACTTTCAATTAAAGATAAATGGAACTTAAGAAGTAAAATTCCACCAAAAAAATGAAAATAATAGACAAGAAAGATAAGTATAAGATTGAATCACAAGTAGTAAACAAAATGTTTCGGGAAGATAAGCAGTACCGAACTAGAATAATTCCTAACAAAAAGAAGGAGTACAAGTATGACAAAGAAGATCAGGGGAGATGTAGGTTCAGGGGGCTTCAATACGAGCCTTGGGAGACGTAATCCTACACCTCCAGCTAAAGATACCTCACCGATGACCGTTAAACACAAAGGAGTACATAAAGTCTCCACTCGATTCCCTTATGATTCATCCAAGGGAGAAATTCGTAACCATAAAGGACTATAAACCATGCCTAAACTCAAAGGATACAGGAATCCTAAGCCTAAACCTAAAATGACTAAGCGTAAACCCAAAGCTAAACCTGTTAAACTTAGGACTTACTAGCTGATAGTTGACTATTGCCTCCTAATAGGGGGCTTTAGTTGGCTGTAAGTAGGGTTATATGGACAAGAACGTCCAATGGGAAGGCGGTGGGATGGATGTAGTAATCCGCTTGATTGATCCAGAGGAAGAATTAGCAGAGTTTTTCTATCAATGCGATGAATACTTTGAGGAAACTCAAGTTGACCAAAAGTTTTGTTAGAAAAATGTGAATGGGTATACGATATAGACACCAAAAAAAAATTCCCCCATCGGGTCCTTCATATACGCGCGCGCGCACCTGGGCGCGTTCATTATATACGCAAAACTTTTGTAAACTCATGGTCAACCACAAGTCAACAATAAGTGATCGGTGGTGGTGGTGCGTCTCTTTGGTGTGGGGTATATTCATTTTTTTAGCTATGGTTGATATGTTCGAGATGTTATCAATCATTAAACTAATTATATTTATTTTTTTTCAATAGCTAACTCATTGTAATTGCAGCAGTTGTCCAGGTTGAGCCAACTATCTGTTCGAGATGTCGAACTTTATTGTTGACAATTAATTCAATAATTGATAATTTACAGAAAAACTTAACAAAGGATTAACAATGGCTGAGCAATATAAAATAGTGGACGCAAAAGGGAAGCATCTATTCAATAAAAAAGTGTTTAATAGTTTTATAGAGACTTACAATTTTATTGACGCGTTAGAATTCGATAGCTATGAAGAAATGGTTGAAGATCTCGAAAACGTAAGCGGTATGGAATTGTTTGCAGTACCAACTACATGGGAAAATTTTAAGGGAAGGGGTTAACAAAATGATAGAAACTGTGTTTATTATAATTTCAGTAGTATTGTTATTAGGATTAGCAATACCGCAATTATTCTGGCTAATTGACATTAACAAAGAAGTTAAAATTTATACTGAAAAAAAGGAGAAATAAAATGAGAAATAGAAACTCATATATCGGCTTTTTTAAAGGCAAAGTATTATTATCTCAAGAACCTTTTATGGGAGATCATTATTACTTCGGAAAAAAGGAAGAGTATATTCCATCCGAAATTAACAAAATTACTGAAACTATTACTATAATACCAGCAAGTACCAGCATTCCTATAACTTATAATTATGTAATTATTAACTAAGGATAAATAAAATGATTAAACTTAGTAAAACTTCAAAAATGCCTTGCAAGTCTTTTGCTTTACCAGTATCGAAAAATACTTGTATTGGTATGCTAGATGAGCATGGGAAAATTAAAGAGGTTTGTCAAAATTGCTATGCTATCAAAGGTAGTTATTCATGGCGTGCAGCTAAGGCTTTAAGGAAGCATAATTATGAGGAAACACTTAATAATCTAGACTCTTTTCACGATGATATGATTAACTTAATTAAAAAAGAAAAGAGTAATTATTTTAGGTGGTTTGATTCAGGAGATATTTACGACAATGATTTACTCTATACAATTACTAGCATTTGTCGATTAACTCCTGATATATTCCATTGGATACCAACAAAGGCTAGAGAATTACTAGATCAAGATTTATGGGAAAAACTAGAGGCTTTACCAAACGTAAAAGTACGCTATTCGAGCCCTAGTGTTAATGGTTATTATGAGTCAATACATGGTAGCACAGTTATCCAAAATAGTCAAAAAGTTGACACTTCTAAAATCTATGTGTGTCCAGTTGGTAAAGATAAAGATAGAAAAAGTTGTCAAGAATGTCGCGCGTGTTGGCATGATGATAAAGTGATAGCTTATACATATCATTGAGCACCGATTTAAGCCTATATTCTATAATAACTGGTAGGGTATGTTAGATAACATTAGAATATGGGCTTATTTAGGCTCTCAGGAGCTGAGAATAAGAGTTGAATATTAACCATAGGAGCAATTATGAATGTACTCAGTTTATTTGATGGTATGAGTGGTGGACAGCTTGCGTTACAAAAAGCTGGACTCCGAGTAGACAAGTATTACTCGTGTGAAATTGACGAGTATGCTCAGTCTGTCACAAGATACAATTTTCCTAATACTATCTTTTTAGGAGATGTGACAAAAGTTGATTTTAGCAAGCTTAAAGACATTGACTTGGTAATAGGTGGTTCACCATGTCAGGACCTGAGTTTTGCTAAGGGTAATGGAAAAGGATTAGAAGGTAGTAGATCAAGTCTATTCTATAAGTTTGTAGAAGCTATTGAGGTTTGTAAGCCTGAGTATTTCTTGCTAGAGAATGTAAAAATGAAACAAGAGTGGAAGGATATTATTTCAGACTTACTAGGGGTTCAGCCTATCTTTATCAACTCTGCTGATTTCTCAGCACAGAATAGACAGAGGCTTTATTGGACTAATATAGATATTTTACCTTATGATACAAAACAGGTTAATATAAATGATATAATTGAAGATCAGAATAATAGCGTGATTGGTAGTGCTGTCAGAGGTAGATATTTAGACGGTAAAGTAGTGCAACATCTGGAATTAAGAAAGGATGATAAACTTAACGCTATAACTACGGTTCGAAAAGATTACTTACTAGCTTATAAAGACATTAAAGAGATTGACGTTGACGATAATTTCTACTACAGTCCTAAGATGTTAGCTTGGATAAAACGACATGGTGAACGTAAGAATAAGAAGCTCAGGATTCAATCTGATAATGATAAAGTCCAGATGATAGAGGCAAGTCATTTTAAAGGTTGTAGCTCACAGCGGTTTTTTGGTATTGAGGACGTAAAAGGACTTAGGTATATTACGCCACTTGAGTGTGAACGAGCTCAAACTGTACCAGATAACTACACGAGCAAAGGCATACGAGAAGGAAAAGAAGTAAAGATAAGCAATACTCAGCGTTACAAAATGTTAGGCAACGGCTGGACGATAGATGTCATAGCCCATATCTTTAAATCCTTAAGAAAAGGAGCAGTATAAAATGAGTAATCCATACCGATACATTATGAAAATCGAGTATAACGAGGAAGCTAAAGCCTTTATTGAATCTCTAAGAGCTTTAGGCAAGCGTGAAGGCTTTAGAGTACGAGTCCGAGGTTCAGGAGCTAGAGCTAAACATTCACTTCAAGATTCTAATGGCTACACTTCAAGAATGTATGATAATAGCCTACCACTCAAACACGCAACCCATGTTAGACTCTACCTAGACTCTCCTAAGAGTGAAGGTGAAGGCTATACTGGTAGTGGTTGGATTGGACAAGATTGGAGATCACAGTTAGCATGAGTAAACTAGAGAAGTACATTAGAAAAGATTTACCAGATGAATTTTATATCACTAGACTAACTTTAAAGGAGCTAAAAGAAATGCAAAGTTTAGATAATGAGTATTGGGACAGATTGCAGCATTTGGAAGATTTAACCGATAAGCTGAAACAAGAAATCCAGGAAAACGACTTGCCTGACCAATTAGATGCACCTGAGTCGGACGAAGATGGGCTAAGAGTTAACAATTTTGCTAATAGGATCTATGACTTGGGTTGTGATATTACTGACATCTCAGAGAAGCTTATGGTAGGACGAGGAGTACAAGAGAACTACAACGATAAACGAGAAGATGACATTATTAATCCATTTATCAATAAGGATAACTATTTATGAGTTTACTTAACCGAGCAAAAGTTAAACGGCACGTTCTTATGATCGCGCATGAATCCAGGAATACTCGTTTACACAAATACGAACGAGTTTCTAAGTCCTCTTTAGACTATCTAGAAGCTAGGCTAAAGCTAGAAATAAGAGAACTTGTAGAGAACCAAAGGACAGGCATTACGATTAAACCTTAGTATACTAATAGTAGTACTAATAGTAACACTAGTAATACTCTATACTTCTTATGTAGACTTATATTAGTCTATATAAGCTTATAACTAACTAAAGGAGTAACACTATGTATATACCTCGTAGCGAAAGAGCAGCTAAGATTTATCCAGTTAAAGTTTATAATAAAAAGGGAGAATTGACTCAATACATAAGTTGGGCTGAGTTGGAAGCTAGAGATGAGGAGGACATAGCTCAGGAGGTTAAAGAACTAAAGCATGAGCTCAATATCAAGCGAACAGTAAAATAGGCTCTTGCATATAGTAGACAAATAGAGTACACTAATAAAAACTTTAATACTGTGGAGTTTGACATGAATACAAAGGGTTTACAAATTGTTGTAGCAGTTCTTGTTCTTACAGTGGCGTTTATTGGGTGGTACTACCATAAACCAGATACGACAGTAATGGATAACTGGAAGTTTGAGCATTGTACTTCTAACTCTGATTCTAGTTGTGGGAGACTAAAATGAGTTATGGGGAAGTTCAGTGGGACCGACTCCAAGAATTAGAAAAAAAGTGGAAAAATGGACTAACACAAGGAGACATCATGGCTAATACAAAGAAAGTAACATTACATGAAGATGAAATTGTCATTCGTAAACCTGATCTACTGTGGAAGCTAGAACAAGCCTATAAAAAAGGCATGGAGACAGGAGAAATGATGATGGGTGAACTATTAGACATAGTAACTGAAGAAGATGAATGAAATCTTAATTACACTAACTCTGTTAATACCTCCAGCTTCTAAAGGAATCCACTGGGGAATCAATGAAGTTCCTAATCAACTGGTGGTTACGTTCAAGTCTGGAGTAAAAGCCAGTTATAGTTCTATCCAGGTTCCTTGCCACACCAAGCCTACCAAGGAAGGGTGGGCGGTTTACCATGATATGTCTATGGGGCAGGAAGTTTGTTATTTAACAGACACTAATTATCCTGTCATGGTAAGAGGTCCTTGGAGAGCTACAACTAAAAAAACGTACAGAAAATGATTATCAATTACACAGTAGAGTTTACTTTAACAGTATGGGCTGCTTGGTCTGTTCGGCTTATTAATAGACAGGCTAAGTATGCTCTGTATTCAGGAATCCTGTGTAACCTCTGCTTCTTGTCTTGGTGGGTGTTTACCAAGCAGTATGGGTTCTTGGTGGGAGACTTTGTGTTTACTGCTATGTACTCAAGAGAACTGTATAGGAGTCTAAATGTTTCAAAGACAAAAAGACCTAGAAGATGAAATGGTAGCTCTTGGAGTCAAACGATTTCGAGAGGAGAACAGACAAGCTAAGAAGGGTAAGCACGAATCCACAACTCCTGCTGGAATCCAGTTCCTCAGGAAAGGTGTGGGTAAAATAGAAAAAGAGATTGTTGAGCTAAAGAAACAATATAATACTGGATCACCTACAACACACTCAACAGACGCAATAGCGCGTCTATTCGAGCTGCCGTCAGATGTGATTGCCTTTCTTAGCTTGAAAGCCTGTGTTAACCACTTGTCAACACCTGTAAAGCTGGTAAAAATAGCCCATGAGATAGGAGCTTTCTTAGAAGATGAAGCGCGGTTCAGGTTCTTTCAGAAAGCTAATCCAGCGTTATATGGAGTGGTAACAAGAGACTTAAACAAGAGAACTACTAACTATCGAAAACAAAAAAGGGTTCTGGTTCATTCTGAAAAGAAAGCTGGTATTAGCTGGAAAAACTGGCTACCTGGAAATAAGGTGAGGCTAGGACAAATGATGGTGTCCTTAGTGTGTGATGCTACTAAGCTATTTGAGATTGTATTGCGTACTGCACAAGAACAAAATAGAAGGACAATCTATTGGTTAGAGGCTACGGAGGAATCTATCAAGTGGATTGAAAAGAAAAATTCTATTTGTGAGTTGTATAATCCGGTAACGCTGCCTTGTCTTATTCCTCCTAGAAAATGGGAGTCGGTTTATACAGGAGGTTATTACACTTATACAGGTATGAACTTGGTGAAGACTATGGATCAGTCTTATCTTGAGCTTATCAATGCCACGAAACCTACTGACGTATTTAAAGCTGTGAATATGGTTCAAGAGACAGGCTGGAAGATCAACAAGGAAGTCTATGAGATTATGGAACACTTGTTTACTTCCAAAGCCAGCTCTAAAGTGATCCCTGAATTCCATGAACATACTATGGAAGAACCTTATCCTAAGAAGGGAACTAAAGAAGAACAAGTAAACTGGAAACGTAAAGCAACTTTGATGCACACTGATAATGTCCGAAGGAAAACCAAAAGAATACAATTTAGTCAGCTTATGTGGACTGCAAGAAAGTTCAAGGATGAAAAAGTTTTTTACTTTCCTCATACCTTGGATTTCAGAGGCAGACTCTACGCGAATACCGCCTTCCTTAATCCTCAGGGGGAAGACTCAGCCAGAGGCTTGCTGGAGTTCTCGAAAGGGAAACCTATGGGAAACTCAGGCAAGCCTTGGTTGATGGTACACTTAGCTAACTGCTATGGGTACGATAAGGTGTCGCTAGAGGAACGAGTAGAATGGGTTCTGTTGCATGAACAGGATATTATGGATATAGGTTTAGATCCTCTAGAAAACAAGTGGTGGATGGATGCAGATAAACCTTGGCAATTCCTGAGAGCTTGTATTGAGTTTGTTAAAGCAGAAAAAAACAAAGACTACAGGAGCCCTTTACCTATTACTGTGGATGGGTCCTGTAATGGACTGCAACATTTCTCAGCTATGCTGAAAGACCACAAGGGGGGAGTCGCGGTAAACCTGTGTCCTTCAGATGACCCTCAGGATATTTATGGTATAGTGACAGAGGTAGTTAAAGAAAAAATTAAGAATGATCCAGAAGCTATCTTAGAGGAAGGGGATATAAACAGAGCTCTTATCAAGCGTCCGGTAATGACAACTCCTTATGGAGCTACCTTATATGGAATGAGAGATCAGCTCTATGAGGAATATAAGAAGCAGCTTGATAAGGGGCTTCAGTTTCCTACGGTTAACAAGGATGAAGACATCTGGAAATATTGTAAATACTTGGCTAACCATATTTACGCTTCCATTGGAGATGTGGTGGTGTCAGCGAGGGAAGGCATGAAATGGCTCCAGGATTGTGCTAAAGTAATGAGCAAGGAAGGCAAGCCTATCTACTGGACGGTTCCCACTGGTTTTATAGTCAAACAAAAGTACATGAAGCCTGTGGTAAAACAAGTCAAAACTGTTTTAAATGGAAAGCTGGTGTCTTTGTTTTCAGCTCATAGTTTAACCGACAAGCTGGATAAACATAAACAGGCAAATGGGATAGCCCCTAATTTTGTGCATAGCTTGGATGCTTGTCATTTAATGAAAACTGTTATTGCTGCTTATGCAGACATTCAGAGCTTTGCTGTGATACACGATTCGTTTGGGACCCATGCTTGCGATATGGAAATTCTCAGCTCAGTCTTGAGAAAAACTTTTATTGAGCTCTACTCAGAAGATGTGCTTCTCAAGTTTTCTGAGGAGCAGACCGAAGCATTACCTAAATTACCGAAGTATGGAACTTTAAATATTAATGAGGTGAAAGATGCAGAGTTCTTTTTTAGCTAACACAGATGCAAAGCGAGTATCAGAAGGTATGATGTTAGTAGTCAGCAGTCTTGAGGGCTTTACCAAGGCTGAAAAGTGTGCTATAATCAGTTCTGTTTTTAATTGTTTATATCATCATAAGTTTGAAAGGAGATTCAGTGACGTTATGGGAGTTGTAGATAATATGCGTATAGATTGTAAGTTAAAAAAAATCCCTGAGTTTGGGGGTGCAGAAAAATTTATTCAAGGAGAAATATAACCATGAAAAAGAAAGAATCATTTCCGATTAATTTTACACCTGTGGGAATCGCCTCGTATCCTCATTTAAACAAGCCTGACACTAGGTTTGATGATGATGGGGTCTACCAAGTTGATCTTATTTTTAACAGGAAAGATGCTGCAATCATTGAAAAAATCGTTAACCCTCTAATGAATGGTGGCAAGCACAATCCTATCAAGGAAGAACTTGGGGAGGACGACAAGCCCACTGGTAATTACAAGGTTAAATTTAAAATGAAGGCTATGATTAAAGTCAATGGCAATCATATTAAACAGCAACCTGTTTTAACAGACACTAAGGGAAACAGGATGAGAGCTCAAGTAGGTGGTGGCAGTCAGCTTAGGATCGCGTATCAAGCTATTCCGTTTAGCCAAGGACAAGGTGGAGTTACTCTGAGAATGAAAGCGGTCCGAGTGCTTGACTTGGTGGAATATACGGCTGGTGTCAAATGGGATCAAGAAGATGAAGGTTTTGTTCAGGCAGCAGTCGAAGAAGAAACTCGTAAGGAGGCTGTGGAGATCGAGGAAGATGATGATGACGATAAATACGAGGACTTCTAATGATGCCTTCTTTCGAGGAGTTAAAAAAGTATACGGCTGCGGATGTTGCGGATAACGTAAGGGAGCTCCCTGATTTAACACTATATGAATTCATAATACAAGTGGAATTCATGGTTGAAGCAGGGAGTTTTCCGAGGGAGATTTTTTACGAAGTTTCTCAAGTTAGTAAACTACTCCGAGGATTAAAAGAGGATAGGATCAAGAGTAATGTGGCGAACTAAAAGACAAAGGCTCAGAGGTATACGAGAGGGGTATAGAAGTGGTCTAGAGGAGTCCATAGCAAAGCAGTTGGAACACTGCAAGGATATAGCTTGGACTTATGAAACCGAAAGAATCAAGTATATCTCTGAGCCTAGACATTATACTCCTGATTTTATTTTAGAAGGTAAGATATATATTGAGACAAAGGGTAGGTTCTTGGCAAAGGACAGAACCAAACACCTGTTAATCAAAAAGCAATATCCGGATTTAGATTTACGATTCGTATTTACAAATTCCAGACAAAAACTTTATAAAGGCTCAAAGACAACGTATGCAGCATGGTGTGAAAAGCATGGGTTTCTTTATGCTGAAAGGAGCATACCTGAACTATGGATGAACGAGCTCATCAAAAAGTGATACACGAGCCATGTCCGAAGTGTGGCTCTAAAGATAACTTAGGGAGGTATCCAGATGGACACGCATACTGCTTTGGAGAAAGCTGTGATTATTATGAGCATAGTGATAGTAATTCTGCTAGGTTTGTGCCTCAGTCAACCACTAAAGGACTTATTATGGGTGGACGCTACAAGCCCCTTACTAAAAGAGGAATCTCTATTGATACCTGTAGATTCTTTGGATACCAAGTAAAAACAACTGCCTCAGGCACGACTATTCATTTAGCTCCCTATTTTAATTGCAACAAAGAACTGGTAGCACAACAAATTCGTAAGAAGGGACACGACTTTAGCTTTGTTGGAGATACCAGCAGTCTTGGGTTGTGGGGTAAGCAGTGTTGGACTTCTGGAAAATACATTGTGATTACTGAAGGCCAGTTAGATGCCATGTCTGTTGCGGAAATCAACAACTGTAAATATCCTGTAGTATCTATCGCGAATGGTGTAGGATCAGCTTGTAAGAGTATCAGTAAAGATTTAGAGTGGCTGTTGGCAAACTTTCAAGAGATTGTGTTAATGTTTGACAACGATCCTCAAGGTAAGAGTAGTGCTCGTAAAGCTGCTGAATTGTTTCCACCAGGACGCTGTAAGATTGCTTCCTTACCTCTTAAGGATGCAAATGATATGCTCCAAGAAGGCAGAGGTAGCGAAGTTGTAAATGCAATATTCAGGGCTAGTGTCTATAGACCTGATGGAATCATAGCAGGAGAAGATACTTGGGACCTTGTTAATACTCCTATGGAAGCAGCAGACATGGAGTACCCTTGGCAGGGGCTTAACAGCCTTACTCTAGGAGCGCGCAAGGGGGAGCTTGTTACCTTCTGTGCTGGCACTGGAGTTGGCAAGTCCACAACTGTTAAAGAGATTGCATCTTACTTTCTCAGCAAGGGAGAGACTCTAGGCTATATTGCCTTGGAAGAATCTGTTAGACAAGCTGCGGTTGATTTCATGTCTATCGAAGCCAACCAAATGCTACACCTTCAAAATAATTTGGATGAAAAATATTTAAGGGATATATGGGAGAAGACTTTAAATACAGGCAGGATCTATTTATACGATCATTGGGGGAGTTTAGATGGTGAAGTGTTGTCAAATAGAATTCGCTACCTTGTGAGAAGTTGTGGGGTAGGTTGGGTTATCATAGATCACATCTCTATTATGATTTCCGGTATGGAAGGTGGAGATGAACGAAGATTAATTGATAACCTAATGACTAAACTAAGATCCCTAGCAGAAGAACTTAACATAGGGATGCTGATAGTATCACACCTAAGAAAACCTAGTGATGGAAGGGGGCATGAAGATGGAAGAAAAATTACACTTAATGATGTTCGAGGGAGTGGAAGCATTTCTCAACTTAGTGATTTCGTTATTGGACTCGAAAGAAATCAACAAGAAGACGGTGAGACGACTGTTCGTATCCTTAAGGCAAGGTATAAGGGAAGCTCGACAGGAATTGCAACCAAACTCTACTACGACAAAGACACCGGAAGACTTAGAGAGTGTGGATCAGCTCTTGAGGAAGGATTCTAAACATGAAAATCATATTTGATATTGAAACCGATGGTCTTTTACCAGATGTAACTAAGGTTCACTGTGTTGGGCTTACTGTTGAGGGAGCTAAAGCCTCTCAGATTTATGCCAACCAGAATGGGTATGATTGTATTGAAGATGCTCTTGATGTTATGTCGGGGGCTGAGACGATAATTGGACATAACATTATTGGTTTTGATCTACCTGTTCTTAAAAAAGTATTGGGGTGGGAGCCTCGACAGTCGATTCAAATTGAAGATACTTTAATTATGTCTCGTTTGATGTTTCCCAACATCATGGAGCTTGATGCCAAACCACCCACGCGTGTACCTCGAAAACTATGGGGCTCTCATGGGTTAAAAGCATGGGGTTACAGGCTTGGGTTGCTGAAAGGAGAATTTAATAATGATAACACTGAGTGGGGTACTTTTTCTTCTGATATGGCAAGGTATTGTGCAAACGATGTTTCGATAACATCTTTGTTGTATGAGCATATAGATTATTGTGAGATTCCATCCGAAGCTGCTATGTTGGAACATGACTTTGCTTCTATCATTCAGAGACAGATAGAGTGGGGGTTTAAGTTTGATACTAAGAAAGGACAAGGCTTATATGTTCAGCTTTTAAAAGAAAAAGATTTGGTAGGCAAAAATTTAAAAGACACCTTTGGCTCTTGGTATAAGGATGGGGGTGAGTTTGTACCTAAAAGAGCAAACATATCCAAAGGGTATTCTGCTGGTGCAGTGTTTAATAAGATAGAGAAAGTTCATTTTAATCCAAACAGTAGAGATCATATCAGTCTTAGATTAAAACAGGACTATGGATGGAAGCCTGCTGAATTTACTCCTAATGGTAAACCTAAGATTGATGAAAAGATTTTAAAAAAGTTACCTTATCCTCCATGTGAAGATTTATATACTCATTTTCTTTTGTCGAAAAGAATTTCTCAGTTGGCAGAGGGAGATAATGCTTGGCTTAAGCTAGAGAAAGAGGGAAGGATACATGGGTACGTCAACACTAACGGAGCTGTTACTGGTAGGTGTACTCATTCTTCTCCTAATGTAGCTCAAGTTCCTGCGGTGTATAGTCCTTATGGTAAGGAGTGTCGGGAACTGTTTAAGCCCACTAAAGGTAAAGTATTAGTGGGCTGTGATGCAGATGGCCTGGAACTGAGAGCTTTAGCTGGCTATCTTAAACGCTATGATGGTGGTACATATGCTAACGCAGCAGTCGAGGGAAACTCAACGGATGGAACCGATATACATACACTGAATCAAAGAGTATTAGGTATTGATTCAAGGGATAAAGCTAAGACTTTTTTCTACGCATTTATCTATGGGGCAGGAGATGAAAAGTTAGGAATTATCTTAGGAGCAAACAGGAAAGCAGGCAAACGTGCTAGAGAAAAGCTCTTTAAAGGAGTCAAAGGTTTAGAACAACTAACGGATGCGGTAAGGAAGGCTTATCGAAGGCGCGGACATCTAATAGGTTTAGACGGTAGACATCTCCATGTTAGGTCTGAGTATAGTGCTTTGAATACATTACTTCAAAGTGCTGGAGCTGTACTTATGAAAAAAGCTCTGGTACTTTTAGATGAGAGGTTGAAATTTTTAGGTTTTGATGCTCCTGTTGACTATGAATTTGTAGCTAATATTCACGATGAATTCCAAATTGAATGTAAGGAGAGGTATGCCGAAAGATTTATTGGACCCCAAGCGGAATCAGCTATTAAAAGGGCTGGAGAATACTTTGAATTTGGATGCCCTCTTAGTGGCACGTTTAAAATTGGAAGAAATTGGGCTGAAACACATTAAAACATATAATGAACTGGAAGTATTTTGTGAAGGACTTTACAAATTTATATTATCAAAAAATCCTTATAGTTGGACAGCCAATAAAGTATCATACTTTCGGTTTCGAGCCCATGCTAATAGATATATTATACAATTTTTAAGAAATTTTTCATGCCAAGGATGTGGAAAACGAACTAAAATACATGGGTTGCATTTTCACCACGTTGATCCTAATACTAAAACAGCTAAAGTTTCTAGCCTTATGAAAGACGGTTGGAGACAAGCATTACGAGAATCGTTGGTGTGTTTGTACTTGTGTGAAGAATGTCATTATAAAGAACATTTTAAAGAAGGTGAATATCATGGAAACCACGCAGTTATTGATAGATGGAGACATACTTATATACAAAATTTGTTGGGCAGTACAGAATGAGATAGAGTGGGATGATGGTATAGTAACAACTCATGTTAACCTAGAAGAAATGTATAGGCAGGCTGATAAGGTTATAGACAATCTTATTACAACTGTTTTAGCTGGCAGGGTTGCAGATGTTACTGTTTGTCTATCGGATAGGTCAAATAATTTTAGGAAGAAAATTTTTAGCGAATATAAAATGCAAAGAAAAAAAAACAGGAAACCTCTAGGGTATAATCAACTGGAAAAGTATCTGCGTGATAAGTATGAGGCTGTTTCGTATCCTACTTTAGAAGCTGACGATGTGATAGGAATTTTAGCTACAGATAAAACGTATCACATTAATTATGTAGCCTCGATTGATAAAGATATGAAAACCATTCCTTGTATCTATTATAATATGGATACGGAAATCAAAACCAATATTAACGAGGAGACAGCAGATTTTAATTTCTATATACAAGTTCTAACCGGAGACACAGTAGATAATTACAAAGGGTGTCCAGGAATAGGTCCTAAGAAAGCTAACAATTTACTTGAAGGTCAAAAGCCTGCTGACTATTGGGGTATAATAGTTCAAGCTTATAAAGCGGTTGGCTTGACAGAAGAAGATGCACTTGTTCAAGCTAGGGTGGCTCGAATTTTAAGGTGTGAAGATTACGAGAAAGGAGGAGTTAAACTATGGAACCCGAAATAACAGACCACCTAAGGGTTAAAGAAATTCTAGAGGAGTGTGCCTTACTAGCTGAGAAAAAGAATAAGGATTATGCTAAACCTGGAGATCCTTTACATAACTTTAGAAGGTGTAAGGCACTAGGAATTCCTGTAAGTGTGGGGATTGCCTGTAGGTTACAGGATAAGTGGAGTAGAATTGAATCTTATTTCAGGGAGAAGAAGTTATCTAATGAGTCTATTAAAGATTCTTTGATGGACAATATTAATTATTCGGCTATACTAATACAAGCCTTAGAGGAAGAAGGAAACGAACATGAATAAGGTGAAAGAGTTTCATCAAAAAGTAAACCTAGCTATTGACGAGCCTTTTAGTAAAGAGCTTTTGGAATTCAGAATGAAACTAATTTTTGAAGAAGTCCAAGAGCTCGCGGATGTAGCGTTAAGGCTAGAGGGAAATCTAGATCAAGGTGAACAGTATGTTATGCTACAGGATTTCTTGCAGGAAATGTGTGATGTGGTTTATGTTCTAAAAGGAACGGCTGTATCTTTTGGGATGGATTTCGATAAAGCTTTTGACTTAGTTCATCAAGCCAACATGAGTAAGTATCCTTTTACTAAGAGTGAAAATGGAAAGGTTTTAAAAGGAGATAATTATCAACCGCCTGTTTTAGAGGAGTGTCTATGATGCCTTCAGTTAGAGCTCAAGTAATTACCAGACGTACTTATAGCAGACCCATTAAAGGTGAACAGGAACTCTATGAAACATGGAATCAAATTGTAGACAGGGTTATTAATCACCAACAATGGTTGTGGGAACGAGCTGCTGGAGATGAGCTGGAAACAGAAACAGAACTAAATGAGTTGCGTCAGCTACTTTTAGATCGTAAGGTTATGTTATCTGGTAGAACTCTTTGGCTTGGTGGAACTGAGATAGCCAAGAGGAGAGAGGCCAGCCAATTCAACTGTGCTCATTTAAAGGTGGAGACTATACATGATATTGTTGACTCTTTGTGGCTCTTGTTACAGGGGTGTGGAGTCGGGTTTACTCCTGTCGTTGGAACCCTCTCAGGTTTTACAAAACCCATTGAAGAAATTGAAATCATTAGGAGTAAGCGTACAAAGAAAGGAGGACATGAAGGAAATAAGGAAAGCTTTGATAGCGACACAGGCACTTGGACCATTACCGTTGGAGACTCTGCTGAAGCATGGGCAAAAAGTATCGGCAAGCTTTTGGCTTTTAAAGGGAAAGCTACAAGGTTCGTTCTCGATCTCACCCAACTTAGACCAGCAGGACAGAGGCTCAGTGGATACGGATGGATCAGCTCAGGAGACGCACCCTTATCGAAAGCCTACACAGCTATCGTTCAAATTCTAAACAAGAAATCAGGTCAGCTCTTATCTAAAATGGACATCTTAGATGTAATGAATTGGTTAGGTACTGTATTAAGCAGCAGAAGATCTGCTGAGATAGCTTTAGTTTATCATAATACTCCTGAATGGAAACAGTTTGCTAGAGCTAAAGATAATCTTTCAGACACTCCTCACCGTAGTCAATCTAATAACTCGATAGTCTTTTGGGAAGAACCTACTTATGAAGAACTCGAAGAAGTCTTTAAAATCATTAAAGAATCAGGGGGCTCAGAACCTGGAGTCATCAATGGAAAAGAAGCGCGCAGACGAGCCCCTTGGTTCACCGGAGTCAACCCTTGTGCCGAAATCCTTCTTGGAAATAAAAGTTTCTGTAACCTGTCCGAAGTTGATCTCTCAAAATTTAGAGAAGACTCTGGTGGATTGGAAAGGGCGGTCTTCCTCGTTGCAAGAGCTAACTATAGGCAAACCCTTGTTAATCTTGATGATGGAATACTGCAAAGAACTTGGCATGAAAACAATGAATACCTCAGACTTTGTGGAGTGGGACTTACAGGGATCGCCAGCCGTGAAGACTTATCTTACTATGACTACAAGCGACTGAAGAACCTTGCAGTACATGGAGCATATTCTATGGCAGATGAGTTAGAAACTCAAAGACCTAAGAATGTTACCACCATAAAACCTAGTGGAACATTGAGTAAAATAATGGATACCACTGAGGGATGTCATAAGCCAGCAGGACGTTACATATTTAATCATGTTAATTTTTCAGTGAATGATCCTATGCTTCCTAGACTTAGGGAAGCTGGCTACCAAGTTGTTACTAATCCAGTAGATGAACATAATGTTATTGTGACCTTTCCAGTTAAATGGGAAAACATTAGATTTGAAAAAGATGGAGATAAATATGTTAATCACGAGACGGCTATTAAACAGCTCCAAAGATACAAGTCACTCATGGACTCTTACGTTGAACAGAACTGCTCGATTACGGTTACTTATAAGGCTGACGAAATACCAACTATCATTGATTGGCTCCTCAATAATTGGAGTTCTTATGTTGGTGTTAGCTTTCTTCCCATTTGTGATACTCAAGAGGTCTATTCCTACCTACCTCAACAAGTGGTAACGAAGGAAGAATATGATGAGTATATTGCACAGTTAAATCCAGTTGACTTAGATGAAGTCATGGGCCTCCATGAAATCGAGGACGATGAATGTTTACAAGGAGTTTGTCCAACTAAGTAAAATCTTGCCCTGAAAAGGAAAAGAAATTCAACCCTCTAGGAACAGTTTTATGACAAAACATAATAAATTTGGTTTAATAATTACAGATGAGTTGTTGAAATTGCTAGGTGAAATGTTTCCTGATAAGCTTCCTTATGATCTTGTATCTGATAAAGAGATGAGTAGACTCATAGGACAGCAGGACGTAATCAGGTGGCTCAAGGATAAACAAGAAGAATTAATTCAGGATAATTTAGAGCGAGAAGCTCAAGTTACTATTAAAACTTAAAGGAGACTAGGAACGTGCTAGAGCTATTGAATATCTTAATGTGTATGGGAGGAGGAAGACCAGCAGCTCCACCGCCACCCCCTCCACCCCCACCGCCACCACCGCCTCCGAGCCCTCCAGCTCCGATAGCACAGGTGACTACAGGACCAGCTAGGACAACAAAAGATGTTCAGGCAAAGCAAACAGCTAAGGGTAAAACCAAAGTTGCTAGGAGAGCTACAGGTAAACGAAGATTCCGAGTTCCTTTAGGTGGTGGACCTACTGGACTTAACATTGGATAATAATATGATTACATACGCTATTGTTTTTGTTTCGGTTTACGCTACCATTCAGTTATTTGGTATGTTACTAGGTCAGTAAGCTATGTGTGAACCTATTTCAATGGGTATTGCGATAGGTGCAGCCACTGGAGCAGTAGGGGCAGCGATAACAGGGGGTGATCCACTTCAAGGTGCTGTCATGGGTGGTATCACTGGTGGTTTTACTGGTGGTCTTTCTCCAGAGTCTTTGGGAATGACTCAAGGGCTTGATATGTTTGCCACTACAGGCTTTAATACAGCGATGGGTTGGGGAGTTTCGTATGCAGGGCTGGCAACAGCAGCAGGCATAGGACTAGCTACGTCTGTAGGATCAGGACTACTCATGCCAAAACAACAGGACTATTCTCAATATTATAACCAAGCTGGATCTAATCCTATAGCGTACAACACTCAACAATCAGTAGTTACAGGTTCAGGTGGCAGACAAGCCAGTGCTAATTTGGCTGCAGAAATTAAACGTGCGAAGACACGCAGGGCAGCCCAAGCAGACGTAGGTAACATAGATCTTGCGACTTCACTTTCTAATACAGGATTACAAATAGCATAATATGGTAGAATCTATATCTAAAAAGTATTCAAGCTTAAGTCAACGTAGACAGTGGTTTCTTAGTAGGGCTTGGGATGGAGCAGAGATTACTATACCCTTTATACTTCCTAGAAATTCTTCTCTCGATCAGGATTTACCAACTCCGTTCCAAGGAATCGGAGCAAGAGGAGTAAACAACCTAGCTGCCAAACTCCTGTTAACTTTGTTTCCTCCTAATTCTCCTTTCTTTAAATTTCAGATAGATGATTTTACTTTAGAAGAACTACAAGCACAAAGGGCTCCGGTAGAAGAAGGCTTAAATGCTATGGAGAGAGCCGTCATGGATGAAGTGGAAGCAAAGGCCATGCGCGTTCCACTGAATGAATGTTTACGGCACTTGATTATCACTGGTAATGCTTTGATTAATGTTAATAAGAATAACAAGATCAGAGTTTTTCATCTGGATCAATATGTAGTGAGACGAGATCCTCAAGGAGAAATGCTTGAGGTGATTGTTCAAGAGAAAATGAGCAGGGAGTTATACAAAGATGTTTTTGGCAGTGCTCCTCCTAATGAAACAGGTCATGCTGCGGATTCCGTTGAACGAGATTTAGACCTTTATACTGTAGTCAAACGAAGCAATAACAAGATCAAAGTATTCCAGGAAGTGCATGGTAAAAAGATTCCTAATACAGATTCTGTTTATCCGCTTGATAAAAACCCTTGGCTCCCCTTGAGGTTTTCTTCTATTGATGGAGAAGACTATGGGAGAGGGTTTGTAGAAGAATACTTAGGTGACTTAAGATCTCTGGAAGGGTTAGCTAAAGCTATCTTAGAAGGCTCTGCTGCTGCTGCTAGAGCTGTGTTCTTGGTTAGACCTAATGGAACTACCAAGTTAAAAACAATTTCACAAGCTCCAAATCTAGCGGTTCGACAAGGTAGTGCAGATGATGTGACTGTACTTCAGATGCAGAAGTTTAATGATTTCAGGGTAGCTCAGGAAACTATCAATCAAATTGAACGAAGGCTGGCAGCAGCTTTCATGTTAAATCAAAGTGTTCAACGTGATGCAGAACGAGTTACAGCAGAAGAAATCAGGTTCTTAGCTAATGAACTTGAGACTTCTCTAGGTGGTATCTATAGTCTTCTCTCACATGAACTTCAGTTACCTTTGATTAAACGTATTATTTCTGTATTGGAAAGAGAAAAGAAATTACCAAAGCTTCCTGAGGGATCTGTAGAACCTGTAATCATCACAGGGTTTGAAGCTTTAGGTAGAGGAAACGATGCTAATAAGCTTGCTACATTCTTACAGACAGCAGCTCAGATACTAGGACCGGAATCCGTACTTACTTACACTAATGCCAGCGATGCTTTAAAACGCTTAGGTGTTGGTTTTGGAATAGATATGAAGGGATTAATAAAACCTGAGGAACAAGTGCAACAAGAACGACAGGCTGCTCAACAACAACAAGCGATGGCACAGGCTGGTGTAGCTGCCACACCTAATGCTGTTAATCAAGCAGGCGAAATGATAAGGGAGCGACAAGCAAATGCCGAAAACCAATAAAAAACCTGAAACCAGTATTACTTCTAAAACACAATTAAAAGATGTAGATAATACACTGGTTGTCATGGAACAGAAAGCTAACGTCCAAGCAGGAAACGGTGGAGGTTTACCATCAACGTATACCAAGATCAAACTTCCAAATGGAACAATAAAAGAAACCTATGGAGAGCGTTATGGCAGACCAACTGATAATTGAAAATGACGCTCCTCAGAGTGTGGCACAACATGAAGCTGAAATGGCATCTAAAGCTGTTATGGCTGAGAACACGATTGACCAAGGTGTTGTTCCTCTGGAGGGTGAGGAGGAAAGCCAAACATTTAGACCAGAAAAATTTCAGTCAGATGAAGCTTGGAGAAAAAGCTACGATGAACTGGAAAGAAAGTTTCATGGACAAGCCGAAGAACCCCAAGTAGAAGATGGTGATTTAAGTATTCCTGAAACTCCTGACGCGCCATTTGATATGGGAGCTTTACAACAGGAATACATGGAAACAGGATCTTTAACGGATAAGAGCTACAAGACTCTCGAACAAGCTGGTATCAGTAGAGACTATGCTGATACTTATATAGCTGGTGTGAAAGCTTTAGGAGAACAAATAGGAAACCAAGTGAAGAATTCTGTTGGTGGTAATGAAACCTATGCTAACATGGTAGAATGGGCTCAGGCTAATTATACCTCTGAACAAATTCAAGCTTACGATAATGCTGTTAATAGTGGTGACACTCAGTTAGCTATGATTACAGCCAATGGTTTAAAGGCTGACTATCAGAACGCTACAGGTGTATATGGGCAGGAGATTAGCGGTGATGTACCCTCCAGGATGAGTGAGGGGCTTGAAGTTTTCCGAAGCAACGCTGAGATCACTGCTGCTATGAAAGATCCAAGATATGAAAATGATCCAGCTTATAGACAAGATGTACTTGATAGGTTGGAACGCTCAGATGTTTTTAAAGCAGGCCATATTTAAAGCCTGCTGGTAGTACGAGCTATAGAGTAATTAAGTGAGTAGATTAAAGACCTACTGCGGTGGATAATCTTTGAGTCGAAAAGTTAGTGAAGAAGTATAGCATTGTGTTAGATACTTTTTTTATTAATTTAAGATTGAAAGGAGACTTGCTATGGGTGTAACTGCAACTACCGCCCCTGTTCAAGTAATGTCTCGCTCTGGTCAAAAGAACAGCACTGGTGATTCCAGTGCGATGTTTCTTAAGGTCTACGCTGGTGAAGTGTTGACCGCTTTTGAACAAGCTAGTGTTACAATGGACAAGCACGTTATCCGTTCTATCAACTCAGGTATATCAGTGCAATTTCCGTTAGTATGGAAAACTGCTTCAACTGAATATGCTTATATTAATAGTTCTGGTAGCACTTCTACCACAGCTAATGAGCTTGATGGTACGGCAATCAATAAGAATGAGAAAGTCATTTCTATTGATGGTCTGCTTTTAGCAGATCACTTTGTCAATAACCTTGACGAAGCTATGAATCACTATGATGTACGTTCTATTTATGCTAAGGAAGCTGGTATTATTCTTGGTACACAATGGGATAAGAACATATTACAACAAGGTTTATTAGGTGCTAGATCCTCTACCCTCGTTACGAGTGGTAATGGTGGTGCGGTACTTACTAACTCCTCTTATGGAACATCCGGATCTACTTTGGGTGGTGGCTTGTTTGATGCTGCTGAAGAATTAGATGAGAAGAATGTTCCTGAAAATGATCGCTATATGTATGTACGTCCTGCTCAGTATTACTTAATGGCAGAAACGACTGACCTAATCAACCGTGATTGGGGTGGACGTGGAGTATATGCAGAAGGTGAAGTTATGAAGGTTGCTGGTATTCACATTGTGAAAACTAATAATCTTCCTATTACTAACATTAGTTCTGCTCAAGTTACTACGCATGACGGCAATTTCTCTACAACGAAGGCTTTGGTTATGCACAAGTCTTCTGTAGCTACCGTTAAGCTTCTTAACTTGGCTGTAGAAACTGAATACGACATTCGACTCCAAGGTTGGTGGATTGTGGCTAAGTATGCTATGGGTCATGGTTTTATCCGTCCTGAAGCGTGTGTTGAATTTAAAACCTCTTAAGGAAAGGATATTATACTATGACTGATATTGCGAATATCCAATCCTTAGCGGTTCCTGCTAATACTGTTACCAATGTAACATTAGTTCAGCCTTATGCTGATAACACTACTATTGGAACATCATTTGAAACAATCTGTAACACCAATGCGGATCAGGTTTTGCCTGTTATTGCTGGTGCAGATATTGATGTAGTATCTTCATCTACCGATGATGATGGTTCTCCTGCTGGAACTGGAGCTAATACTATTAAAGTAACGTACTTAGACGATGACTTTAATCAGGCTACTGAAACCATCACTTTGAATGGTACGACTGAAGTTGAAATGACTGAGCAGAACATTTCCTTTATCCAGAAAGCTGAAATTGCAACTTCTGGTACTGGACTTGCTGCTGCTGGTGCTATCACTATCGCTGATGTAACTGGTGGTGGAGTACACGCTGTCATTGATGCAGGATCTAAAGAGTCAGGAAACTGTACTTGGAAAATTCCTGCTGGTCATACTGGTTATGTTCACGGTTTCTGGTATGATGTAGATGCTGTAGGTGCTGGTCAGGGTACGGCTGAGATTGCGCTTCAAGTGGCTCATGCCGAATCATCTGGTGTAGCTAACTCAGAAAGCTGGCGCACTGTTGCTAAAGTAACAGTAGTAGAGAACGACAATGATGTAGTTGCTGCTACTGGTGGTAACTCTAACAATATGGGTTCATTCTCCTTTCCAGGAAATGTGCCTTTTGTTGTTCCTGCTAAAGCTATGGTAAGACTCGCTGGTAAAGCTCATTCTACTGCTGTAGCTGCTACTTGTGGGTTCAGTATGTCGGTACAAGGTTCTGGTAGTGGTACTACCGTAACCTCAAGTTAACCTTTTGAGGAGTCTAGGGTAACACTTAGGCTCCTCATTTTTTTTAACGGAGATTTTGAAGAATGACTGATACAAGTAGAACCGTAAGCAACTTAGTTACTAACTTGTTTCAAGACGGTCAAGCTGCTGGTTCTATTACTCCCCAAGACTTGCGAGACTTTATTGAAACAACCCAAGTAAAACAAGGGAGTATGTATGTTTCTTCTCCTGGCAGCACTACAATCAGTGTAGCTGGAACGTATGTAGAAGGAACAGCAGGAACTTGGACTCTTAGTACAGCTCCTACTGCAAATGAGTTTGATGAAAATACCGATGGTAGACTAAGATATACAGGGACCCCTACAATTAACTGTTTATTCTTAGCGTCAGCTTCTTTGGAAATTGATACTTCTGCTGTAGATAAAGAGTTTGGATTAGCTATACATAAAAACGGAACACTTATTACAGGCACTAAAATAGTAGGCTTTTGTCCTAGAGTTACAGTTAACTCAGTTAACCTTGTTACTTTTGGATATGCTTCAATGGCTACTAATGATTATGTTTCTATCTTTGTTGCTAATGTAGATAGCACTGATAATTTAACTATTAGAACTGCTCAAGTTATGGGCATGGGGTTAGTTACTTAAAATGTCACATTTTTCTACAGTACCTATAACAGAACTAGATTCAGTTAATATACTCTTAGCTGCGGTAGGTGAGGCTGCTGTTTCTAGTTTAGAGACAGCTACCACAGTAGATGTTACTCAAGCTAAAAATCTTATATCCAATATCAACAGAGAGGTACAGCAAAAAGGATGGCATTTTAATACGGAATGGGATGTTGTATTGTCCTTAGATTCAGACAGCCGTATTCCTCTTGGTACATCCGTATTATCTGTTTATTCTCCTACTAAACTTACAACAATCAGGGGAAGGGAAGGATCTCCTTTTCTTTATGATTTAGACAATAATACTTTTATTTGGACAACTTCTATTAATGATGCTGTTACTATTACCTTGTTGGATTTTGAAGACATTCCACAAACTGCAAGGCAGTATATAACTACAAAGGCAGCGCGAGTATTTCAAGAAGAAATTATAGGACAAGTCTCAGCAGAGACAGTTAATCGACAAGAAGAAGCCGAAGCTTATGCTGATTTACTGGATGATGAAGGAGAGAGATCTGGATTCAATATAGGCTATGGCACTACAGATATGTATAACACCACCAAATTATACAGGAAGCTATGGTAAATGCCTCTTATTACAGAGCAAATAAGTAACTTAATCAATGGGGTTTCTCAACAACCTCCTGCATTACGCTTGGCTTCTCAATCGACTACACAAGAGAATGGGTTAGTTACTATAGCTGAGGGGCTTAAAAAAAGACCTCCGTTAGAATATATAGCAAAGTTAAGTAATAAAACTGATACAGATGCAAATATTCATTTCATTAACAGGGATGAAAATGAGAGATATATAGTACATCTGACCTCAGAACAGTTTAGTTCTGATTTTAGTTCCGATTTTTCCGGAGCTGAAATGGAAGTATGGGATCTAGATGGTGTTTCTAAGAGTGTCTCAGGAGCTACAGGAGACGTATTAACCTATATAACCAGTGCTAATACACGAGATAATCTTAAGTTATTTACAGTAGCTGATTTTACATTTCTATTAAACAAAACTGTTACCACTGCTAAGTCATCTACTACAAGTTCTGATAGAAACCCTGAAGGTATAGTGTTTCTCAAGCAGGCTACTAATGCTGCTACTATGACCGTATATGTTGATGGTACATTGAGATCAACTGTTACTTCTAGTGCTGACGCTGCTACACAACTTGATGATATTTACAATGATATTAATGGAAGTATTGGTTCTGCTGGTACTGGAGCTTTTACTGTTACCAAGTTTGGGAGTTCCAATGTTCATCTAACAAGAGTTAATGGTGCTGACTTTACGCTTCATGCACAAGCTCCTGAAGACAATCTAATAGCTATCAAGGGCTCTGTTGTTGACTTTACGGATCTTCCTTCTAGGACTAAAGATGGTTTTATAGTTAGAGTTACCGGAAGCCCAAGCTCAGGAACGGATGACTACTGGCTTAAACATAATAACCAAGCAGATGAAGATGTGGGTGAATGGGTAGAAACTGTAGAACCTGGATTAGCTAATAGTCTAGATGCTAGTACAATGCCTATACAGTTTATCAGGACTTCTGAAGATCCTTGGGATGATGCGTTTGCTGCTGATTTTGGTGAAACCGTATTTTCACTGTCTCAAATTACATGGACTGATAGGTTAGTAGGTGATATAACGACTGCTCCTGATCCTAGTTTTATTGGTGAAAAGTTAAATGATATTTTCTTTCACAAGAATAGATTTGGCTTTTTAGCAGGAGAAAATATTATACTGTCTGAGCTTGGAGAATTCTTTAATTTCTATAATACAACGGCTACAGATTTACTGGATACAGACCCTATAGACTTAGCTTCTCCTAGTAACCAAGTAAGTATTCTTCATCATAGTCTTGCCTTTAACGAAGACCTTTATTTATTTAGTAATTTTGCACAGTTTAAATTATCTGAGTTTGCAGCAGGAGGTTTGACTCCTACTAATGCTAAACTATCACTGCTTACAGAATATAAGAATGACATAGGGGCTACTCCTATTCTGAATGGACGTAAACTTTATTTTTCAGAAGAAGTAGATGGCTTTTCTTCTATTCGTGAATTCGGAACTATAGAAGACTTACAAGAAGAAACAGCAGAAGAAATTACAAGCCATGTGCCAAGTTATATCAAGGGTAAAATATTTGATATAAGTCCTCATAGTGACTTTTTGTTTGTTCTCTCAGATGAAAACTTAAATGAAATATTTATCTATAAGATGTTATTTGAGAGAGGAGTTAAAAAGTTAAGCTCATGGTCTAAATGGAAGTTTAAAGCTGAAGAAAAAGTAATAGGTATTAATGTTATAGACCATATCGCCTATCTTGTTATCGTTAGACCTGATGGCACTTATCTGGATAAAATAAGTTTACAAGATGCTAACCTTGTTAATCTGACTGAAAGCTCAACTCAGCTTTCTTTCAAGCCACATCTTGATAGACTTACAGAAGTTACTGGCTCTTATAGTTCAGGAGCTGATCTTACTTCATGGACTATTCCTTATCCTGATGATTTTGGTTCCACGTTTAGAGTGGTCTTTGGGGCAGGTTTTAGTGGAAAAGAAGGTGACTTGGTGCAAGGGGTATCACAAACCACTCCTACAACCCTTACTGCTTCTGGAGATCACTCAGCCAGCTCATGTTTCATTGGTAAAGATTACCGCTTTCTCTATGAGTTTACTGAGCCTACAATTAAGACTGAAGTACAAGGAAGACTAAGCTCGTTATCTGGTGGTATCTTGAAGATCCGTAAGTTCAATGTAGATTACTTTAATACCGGATACTTTAAACTTCAAGTGACAGCTCCAGGAAGGGATGCTTTCAGCCATATCTATACTGGACGTATTCTAGGATCGACTCTAAACAAGATTGGTACTATTCCATTTGAAACTGGTAGTTTTAAAAAGCTTATCTTAGCTGATGCTAGAGATTTAAAACTAGAATTAATCTCAGATTCTTATTTGCCTTGTGCATTTACAGGAGCCGATTGGGAAGGCAATTATGTAGTACGGACTGTTTCTGCTAGGAGATAACATGAAGCCTTATCATAGGCAATCTATATTACATGATATTTGTGAATTAGCTCCTAATTTAAGATACGAAGATAAACGAGAAGTCAATACGTTAGGAAAGACTTCTGAACAAGCTTTACTGTCCGGATATTTATTTGGAAAAGTTTGTCGTTCTATAATAGATAATCATGGACAAGTAGTAGGGATGTACGGAGTTTGTCCTGTAGATGAAACAACAGGCATTGTGTGGATGTTAGGCTCTAAAGGTTTACATAAGATTAAACGCGCTTTCTTACGAGAGAGTCGAACTGAAGTTAATGGAATGAATAGTCTCTTTCCGCATATATGGAATATTATAGATAGTAGAAATGATCTACATATTAAATGGATAAGATGGTGCGGATTTAAGATTATAGGAGAACGCATGATTAATAACGTAAAGTTTTATGAATTTTGTAAGGTAGCTGATTAATGGGTTTTACTGCTTTGTGGGATATGGCTACAAGTGCTGATCTTGATACCTACTTGAAATTAGGTCAGTTTGCTGCTTCTGCTGGAACCAAACTGATGGAATATCAAGAAACAACGATATTAAGACAGCAAGAATATTATAGAGCAAGAGAACAGGCAGCTTTTAATAATCAGTTATTATACAATTCGTATACAAATCTAAACGAACAAGAACAGCTTGAATATAAGAAACACGCAGTTAATCAATTTGAATTACAAGGTCAAGTTAGAAGGGCTGTAGCTGCTAGATTAGCTCTACAAGGTTCAGCTAATAAGTCTGGAGGGTCTGCTGAAAGTATTATAATGAATATTCAAAGACAAGGCTTATATGCTAGTCATAGAAAAGATTTTAATTATGAAATAAGAATAAGAAATCTACAAACCCAACGTGCTAATGAAGCCCTTGCAACTCAAAGTAGAAACAATGCGTTATATAATTCATTACAAGGATTCCCAAGTGCTACCGGATTAGCTCTATCTATTGGAGCTTCAGCCGTACAATATGGATCTGAGTGGAACAAAGGACGCGTAGGAAATGTTCCTAGTGCGAAAAGCGATACAACTCCAACTAAAAAAGTTTCAAGTGAGTACGGCACTAAATCACATGGAGGAGTTTTCGCAACTCCTGTTGATAAACGAATGTTGGGAGGAAAAAGATAAGTGGCTCAAAATCAAATTCCTCTAGACCCCATTCAAGCACAGCTAGTTAAAACTTCTCAAACTGGTACAGCTTTAACAACATCCGGACCAGCTTATACACAAAATGTATTTGGTACTCGAAGTCCAGCAGGAACTGGATTAGTCGAAGGACTTAGAGCTTTTGGTAAAGCTTTAGGATCAGCAGCAGAAATAGCGAAGCAGCGAAAGTTTGCAGAAGATATGATTACTGCTGGATTATATGCAGCCAAAGAACAAGTAGCTCCAGGATTAACTTCACAAAAAGCTTTAATTCATAATTATAATTTATTAGACGAAAACTATGCTAATAAAATTTTAAACCAAGTAGAAGTTTATAGCTCTAATACGGCTGACAATATTTCTAACCATTTAGAATTAACTACAGAACAAAAAGCTATACAACACGCTGGATTTATTGACCAAATTAGAGAAGAAGCAACTCGTAATATTACTCATAATGGCGAAGCTTTAGCAACTCTAAATACTAAGTTAGAAGGTTACAAGCATAAATGGAATGTTGATATAGCTAAGTTTGAATTAGCAAGTCGTATGCAAAATACTATGGAAGCTGTAAGTGCTTCTATAGAAAAGCAGTTTACTGAAACTACATTTATACCAGTACCTTTTATTAAAACTTTAGTTGACAAACTTAAACTTAGTGAAATTAAACATGAACGAATTAAAGTTGGAGGGAAATGGATTCGTACTGAGTTGAATATAGATAATAATAAAGCTGTATTTTCACTTTTGAAAAATAATGTAGTTGACAAATACAGACAAAATCCTGAGTTATATGACGAGTTAACCGATAGAATTGATGATTATTTTAAACCTTTATCTGATAAAGAAGAAGCTTTGATTACTGCTGGAAAACAAGATGCAATCGGAGATCATCAAACTTTTAAATCTTTGTTTAGTGAATTAGATAGCGAGATTACAGCTATACAAAAAGCCCTAACAGCAGAGCATAAAAATAGTGCGGGTGATTGGTTTCAGGGTTGGGCAGCCGTTAAATTAGAAAATGATCTTCCTTGGACAGCAGAAGATACCACATTATTTATACAACAATTTGGAACAGATGCTTCTACTTGGATTAACAAAGCCAAAGTGCTTTTAACATCCGATAAAAATGGAGTGGGTAGTACACAATTTATGCAAGCTTTAGGTTATGTTGCAAGAGGGCTAGTTACAAATGAAGAAGGTGTTCAAGGATTAGTGCAAAAATTCCATTTAACAAATGATGTAGCATCTAAACTGAACGGCTTAGTAGGAGTAAATAAAAGTTCTTATAAAGAAAATATAAGTATGCTAGAGAAATCAAGCATAACTTCTGATGGACGAATTCAAAAATTAGTTCAAAATACATTTCTTCAAAATTATTTAGCTCCTATTTTAGAAGAAGAAAACGAAACTTTAGAAGATCTTTTTTCCGAAAAATGGATGGAAGGTTGGTATCTGGTTATAAATAAAGTTAAATGGCCTCAGGAAGTTAGATTTATTTTAGAGACAGTACAATCGGAAGTAGCAAAAAATCAAGCAGCAATATATACAGCTAGTTTGAATAGAGTTTATGATGATGCAGCTAATCAGAAATATGGAAGACGTACTTTTGCACCTGAAGAAGCTAGTGCGTGGGCTATTCAAAGAACAGAAGCCGTATTAAAACTTATAGAAGACCTTGGAGAGTGGGAGGTTGTAGAAGAAGATCAGAATGGTACAACAGTAAGATTATTGAAGAAAAAGGAGTCTAAATAAAAATGGCTACTAATGTAAAGGCAACCTCTAGACCAGATAAAACTGGAGGACCTCTAGATAGTCCTAGATTTCCAAATACACTTACTACTGAAGATACCCAAGAAACAGATTCTTTTCTTACCGCAGGAATATTTGAATGGATTAAAGATCCTAAAGCTACTGCTTTTAAAATAGGTGAAGTAATAGCTAAAGAAGCTAAGGAAACAGAAACTGATATTAAAGAATTTGTACGCTATCTTAAAATATTGGAAGATCCTTTGCCTGCATATTCGTTTATAGGTTATTTAGCTGATTCAGCCAAAGCTAGAATTAAAGCTGGACTAAATCCAACTCAAGCTGAAGTAGATGCTCAACGTACTTTTACACCTGAATCACTTATGACAGCACAACATATGGAGACTTTAGATTTTTTTGTGAGAAAGGCTAAGAACGATTGGAAAGGTGGACCAAAGGATAAAGACAGTAATTGGAACAGTTTAAATTTGCTTGATAAAAAATATGAACCACTACTAGACCAAGATCCTAAGTTAAGAGCTATGGCTTGGACACTTGGTAAGGTTAGTTTTAAACAAGATCCTAAGACAAACACGATAACTTATGCAGATAGATATGATTTTGACAAGAAAGAAGCTGCTAAAACAAAGGGGATAGTAGGTCCATCGAAAGCTCCAGAATTTACATGGGGTATAGGTAGACCATTTCCAAAAGGTACTAAAGCTCCTAAGATAACAGAAATTTAATGGATAACATAAATGGCTGACGAATCATTTAATATTTTACAGAATTTTATAGAGCCTGAAGAACAGCTAATTGAACCTGAAGAACAAGAAATTAATCTTCCCGATAGTTCTTCTATAGCAGCTCCGTCAGAAGAAACTTTTGCAGCAGAAGCTTTTGATAAAGAAGTAGAATTTGATACATTTATTGATAAATATAAAGAAAATTCAGATACTATTTTTATAGAAGCTACTAAAGAAGATAATAATGTTAGCCAAGAAGATCGTGACCAAACAGCTTTAGACGAACAGAAGGAACACTTTAAACATAACGCGCAAAAAAGAGAAATAGATAAATTAGAAGCTGAAGATCCGGATAGTATTTGGTGGACTGTTAAAGAATATGCTAATGTTGCTAAACGAGCAGCAAAAATGCCTGCGTATGGTGTAATGCAAATGGGCGAAAATGTGTTATCTAGAGTTGGAGCTGTTGAAGAAGGTTCTTTACATATCCCTGAACCTAAAAATATTTTTGAAGCTCTATTAAAAGGTTTTCCACAAGCAGCCTCTTTTTTTGTTCCTGCTACTTGGGCTGTTAAAGGTCCAGTAGCTGCGATGAAAATAGGTCAAGGCTTAACAACTTTATTTAAATCTTCTAAAACACTTAAAAAAGCCCAAGATCTTTTAACATGGGGTATAGCTGGAGCTGGTACAGATGCGTTAGCTTTTAAAGCAACCGATCCAAATATGGCTAATATGTTATTGCTTTTTGATAGTCTTGCTCAACATCCTGTAGCTTCCCATGCACTTTATACTTATCTAGCTACTAAACCTGAGGGTTATACAGATCCTAAAACTGGAAAGTTAGATCCTGATTCTACTGCGAAAGCTACTACTAAAAATGTAATAACAGGTGCTATTGGAGCACCTATAGTAGCATCTGTATTAAAAAATCTATTGAAGTTTATGGGTTGGTCTTATACTAAAACTTCTACTTGGATTAATCCTCAAGGTGCAGAGGAGATGCTTGGTGTCGATAAAAGTTTAGCTAAAGAAGTAGCACAATTAGGAAAAAGATTTCAAACTGAAACAGGAGTTGCACTTAAGGACGTTGAAAAAGCTACTCAAGAGTATGTAACAGAAATATTACCTCTTTTAAAAGTTACTTTCGATCAAGCTGATGAAGCTGGTAAAAAATCTATTTTAGATAATTTACCTCAAAATTTAGAAGCTTCTGCTAGAAAAGAAATCGAAAACAGTTTAAGAAGTCCTCTACCTAAAATTGGAAAAGCTCTTACCGAACCCAATCCAGGTTTAGTTAAACTGTTAACTAAGTATGTTAATGGAGAAAAAATAGAAACTCCAGATTACTATTATATGGGTAAAGATCAAGCTGGAAATCCCAAACAAATGCCTATTATAGAATCATTTAACTTATTAAAAACACGAACTACACCGGAATTTAAATCATTAATTCAAGCTTTAAGTCGAGTTATAGATTCTAAAAGTTTAAAAGATAAAACTTACTTATCTAAAGTTCAAAGTGTTGCAAACTTACTTGGTAAACCTGTAGATGAAATAATTGATACTCTAGGACAAAACGTAGCTAATTTAGAAAAGGCTGTTGGATATGTAGATGCGTATAAAGCTTTAGTATTAATGCACTTAGAGCACGTTGAAAAACTTTTTAAACGATTTAAAAATGCTAAAGTTGGAACAGATGAATATGATATAGCTTTAGCTAATCGTAATGCAGCTTCAGCTCAACTTGAACAGATAATAAGTTTAGCAAGTAGAGAATCTAGTTTAGCAAGTAATTTACTTAGGGCTCATTCAGAGACAGTTGGGGAATCACTTACAAAATCGAAACTTAATGTCCATGATGAGTTGTTTAATGCCTCGCCTCATGCTGAAGTTTCTTATACTAGAACAATAGATAACATCTTTAACATGAGTCATAGAAGATCTGATGAGTTTCTTGATACATGGGATAAATTAAAAGTTGATCTTCCTGGAGCTGCTACTCGTAGAGTTAAGGTTAAAAAGGGGGATACTAAAAAAGGTAAGCGTTTAAAGACCAAATTAAATGCTACCCAAGCTAGAATTAAACGACTAGAAAAAAGATTAGCTAATTTAAAAGCTGGTAAACGTCCGAAAAAAGGAGAACCACGTTTAAAAACAGCTAAAGAATTAGAACTAGAAGACCTTATAGAATTAGAACTAGAAAAAACCACACTTCCTAAAGAGCAACAAGCTATACAACTTAGGTTTGCTCAACTAACTCAGCAATTAAAAGACTTAAAAGCTGGTAAAGTTACTAAAAAAGGGTTTAAAGAACTAAAAACAACTGAAATATTAGAGCTTGAAAAGGAAGTAAAAAAACTTAAGAAACAAATTAAAAAGCCTAAAACGGATACTCAAAAAGCAGAAGCTAATATTAAACGATATAGAGAAGAACTTAATAAACTTATATTAACGAGAGAAGGTAAAGCTCCCACTACTGCTAAACGAACTCCAACTGATGTAGAAAAAGAGCTTGTCCAAGAGATTAAGAATCAAAAGCAAAGATTAGGTTGGCTTAAAGATAAACATAAAATAACTTTAGAAGATTTAAGAGAACTTGCTATACAAACAGCAACTCAAGAAGAAGCTAAAGTTATTGCTGATTCTATGTTAACACAGATACGCATGAGACTATTAGCTCCTAAGTTAAGCACTTGGATGAAGTATAGACTTATTTCAGAAGAAATATTTATTAATGGATTACTTAGTAGTTTTAAAACTCCTGTTGTAAATGGTATAGGAAATAGTTTTATGCTAGGTATTACTCCAATGTTTAAGTTTATGGCTGCTCAGAAAGGTGGTGGGCCTGTAACACATAGAGAAGCAGCTATATTTTTTCAAAAATCTATGAACGCTATTCCTTCACAACTTAAAGTGTTTTGGAGAGCTATGCGATATGGCGAAGGTTTAGATGATCCTAGAATTAAAACTGATATGCAAAAGCCTCATACACGCTATATGTCCAAAGAATTACTACAATTATCTGGAGCGAGAGGTGCAGCTTTTGATTACATGGGAAAAGTTACAAATTTGCCAGGAAATCTTGTTTCTTCAATGGATATAGCTTATAAAGGATTAAGTATAGCTGGAGAACTTCCTTCATTAGCTTACCGAAAAGCTGTAAGCGAATTTATGGCAGAGAATAAAGGCCTTAAACCTACTACTGTGGATCATCAAATTAGCGTTGATAAACGAGCTAAAGAAATAATGGATGATCTTGACGCACATCCAGAGATTAGAGAAGGAGCTCAACAGTTAGCCGAAAAAAATACATTTACAGATGATTTACCTACTGTTGAAAGACCAGTTATAACTAAAGATGGGGTTGAAATGCAGGAAGTTCCTGGATTGGCTTCTAAATTACAAGGCATAATAAACGAAGATTCTACAGGAATTCTAAGAGGTTATCTTCCTTTCTTTCGTACACCTTACCAGATACTAAGAACAGGTACAGAACTAACTCCTTTACTTAATGAGTTTCATCAAACACTTCAGAAAGAATTAAATCCTAAACTATCTTCACCAGCAGTAGTTCAAATGGCTAAAGGAAGGGTAGCAACAGGTCGATATTTAATGGCAGGAGCTATATTTTTAGCTGCTAACGGAGTTATTACTAATGGTCCTCCTGCTGATCCTAAGCTTAGAGCTCGTATGGAAAAAGCTATGGGCGGTAAACATTGGTATACTTTTAACTTAGGCTTTGGTCCTATACCTTATGCTCGATGGGACCCTATTGGTATGATATTTTCAGAAGCATCTATTATAGCTCAAACTATGCGATCATTACGTCATTTAAACGGACAACAATCTTTAGATCGACAGGGTAATCCACTGGATGATGATAGAAAACGAGAAGAACAGTACAACGAAATGTTTAATACAAGTGTTCTTTCTCTCCAAGCGTTAATTAAAGATAGACATTATTTACAAAGTTTAATGCAATCACTAGCTATTTTTGATGAAGATATTCATATCAAACAAAAATGGTTAAATCAACTTAGATTACGTTATGATCCTCGTGTTAGTTTATTTTCGTCTATACGAAGAAATATAATTAAAGGACACGAAGCTGGTAAACCTATAAAGGAATTACCTGAACGTATGAAGTCTGAATGGGACCCTATTAAACAAAAATATACTGGTGAAATAGGTGCATCAGCTTTTGAACAATCTTATCGTGCTCTAATAAATGAATCCTCAGTTGTTTTTGATGAGTTTTACAAGAGTCTTACAGGTCATGGAGACACAGCAAAAGTTAAGAATTTAATGAACGAAACAGAGTTTTATCCAGGAACTCATTACGAAAATGAAAACCATATCCAACCCTATGAATATACACGAAATATGGTCAATAGTATATTTAATATTGGTGCTACAAATATAGGTTTATCTGAATCTAATAGTGCTGTTATGCGAAAACTTGCTGAACTTGGTTCTAAAATGCAATCACCAGAACAAGTTAAATCCTTTTCTGTAGGTAATGATCCACAGACTAATAAAAGTTTTGGTGTTGTTAAATTAAATACGGATGAATGGTTATTTTTCAGAGATGAATGGCTTAGATTAAATACTAGAGATAATAAATTAGAGAAAATGGTTAGAGGATGGCGGTGGGCATCTCCACCTACAGGTCTTGGACCAAAAGAACTTACTGAATGGTGGCAACAACACGTTAAAAAAGGTGGTCTTTCAGCACCAAAGCAATTAGCAAAACTAGACATGAAACTCAATAAGAATAGAGATAGAGCAATAAAAGCAACAAAAAAGAGATTTCCAGAATTACGCGCTCGTATGAGATATATATTTGAACAAGGTATGCGTCTTAAAAAATCTGCTACAATTCCATCTTCAAATATAATGGATCAATATTCATCACAAATGGCTCCTTTAAGCCCATTACAACAACCCCAAGGACAACAATAAATGGCTAATTCAAGTGTAAGATATGTTGCTTCAGGTGACACTCAGGAATTTGCTGTTACTTTTCCATTTATCAGTCGAACTCATGTAACTGTCGAGGTCGATGGATCTTCAGCAAGTTTTACTTGGAACAACGATAGTTTAATAACAGTGACTTCTCCTGCTGATATAACTGCGGATCAGGTAGTTTTAATCAAGCGTACTACAAGTCAAGCTACAAGGCTTGTAGACTATGTAGATGGCTCTAATTTATCTGAGACAGACTTGGATACCGATAGTAAACAAGCGTTCTACATGGCTCAGGAGGCTCTAGATGAGCTCACGTTACTTGATGACGCTGCTATTGCAACATCGGGTTTTATATTAGTAGCTGACGGTACAGATTATGCTGGTGTAGCTCTCTCAGGAGATGCTACTATCAGTGCTGCTGGAGCTTTAACAATAGCTAGTGGAGCAGTAGAGACTGCTATGATAGCTGCGGATGCTATCAATGCAACAAAAATAGCTGACGATGCGATTGACAGCGAACACTATACAGACGGAAGTATTGACACTGCCCATATTGGAGCTGGACAAGTAACTACCGCGAAATTGGCTGATGATGCTGTTACCGGAGCTAAAATAACATTATTTGATGATTCTTATGCTGCTACTAATACACATATTTTAGTTGCAGATGGCACTGATTTTGATAATGTAGCTATGACAGGAGATATAACTATCTCTAATGCTGGTGTTACCTCTATTGGTAGTGGTGTTATTCAAAATGCTGATATTAATGGAAGTGCTGCTATAGATGCTTCTAAGATTCATAATGGGACTATAAGTAACACTGAGTTTGGTTATCTTAATGGTGTGACTTCAGCTATTCAAACTCAAATAGATGATGTTGTTTCAGGTACAGTTTCAACAATAGATGATGATAACTTTACACTCCAAGATAATGGAGATACAACTAAAAAAGCTCAATTCCAATGTTCTGGAATATCAACTAGTACGACTAGAACCTTTACTTTTCCAGATGCTAATGCTACTTTAGTAGGCACAGCTACTACAGATACACTAACTAATAAAACTTTAACTACACCTGTTATTAATACAGGTGCTAGTTTAAAAAATGCTGCTTCAAGTGCAGGCTATTTAGATTTTTATGAAGATTCAGATAACGGTACAAACTATGTTAGAGTAATTGGTCCTGCTGCTACGACTACTGTAACAATCACTTTGCCTGCTGCTACAGATACATTGGTAGGTAAAGCAACCACAGATACATTAACAAATAAAACATTAACCAGCCCTACTATAAATAGTCCAGTTATCGGTGGAACTTGGACTTCTTATACAACAAGTACAGGCAAAGCATTAGTCATGGGATTTTAGGAGAAAGTTATGGCAAGTGAAGTTTTAAAATTAGCAACATTCAGAGGCGATGCTTCTTCTGTTCAAGCATTACTTACTGTTGCATCTGGACATACTTATACGGTTTTAAGTATAACTATATGTGAAACAGGAAATGCAGCGGAAACATTCAAATTATTGATTGATGACGGAGGGGGAGGATCAGATACTTATATTTATTTCGATCAAGACCTTACAGCTAAAGCAACCTTTGAACATACTTCCAAATTTGTAATGGAAGCCTCAGATCATTTATCAATTATTACTGGTAGTTCATCAAATATTGATGTATGTGTTTCATATCTCGATCAGACATTATAAGGAATAAACTATGAGTGGAATCGTTGGATCAAACGTAACCAGATCATCAGGTATTATAGCTACAGCAGAAGGTGGAGGTCCAAGTTTAGGCACAAGTCACATTATACGCACCAATGCCAAAACTATTGATGAGAATATAACTTTTCTAGGCTCAGAAAATGGGACAACTGCTGGTCCTGTTTCAGTATCAGATGGATATACGATAACGGTAGCTAGTGGCTCAACCTGGACTATAATCTAAGGATAAACTATGGCATCGACAATTAAAGTAACAAATATAAATACACCAGATGGAAGTGGAAATATCACAGTAGACAGGCCGTTGAGTGGATCGGGAGCAAGTCTTACCAGTTTACCAGCAGGGAATTTAACTGGTGCTATGGCAAGTGGTGTTACAGGGGTGGGGAAAGTTTTGCAAGTAGTCCATAATAGTACAACTACGAATTATACTGTAAGTGCTAGTGATGCTGACGTTACCAATCATACTCTTTCTATTACTCCTACATCTGCAACCTCTACGATAATGCTATTCACGAGAACTCATTACTATTATTCAGCTAGTGATTCAGGCTGGTCAATTACATTAAGACGGACTGTGGGTGCAACCGACACTAACGTTCATTCAGATAGTACAGCTTATGCTTACTATGGTGAAACAG